>P_2C_Liq_1_UnCtyDRAFT_1000006_pt1 | contig 94413 bp, 89 predicted proteins | sample Pon2CUnioCityCA_2_FD_10234 | JGI IMG/M metagenome (IMG submission 10234) | reverse complement strand
AGTTTTAGTGTTGTATCGCGTATTATTTTAGGCTAATATAAAAATGTGCTATATATGTATATGGCTCATCAGTGACCATTCTTTTTTAGAGTGCAATGTTGCGAATAGCAATTTTTGTGCTGCTAAACCCTCATTCCAAACATTGACACAAGCGTTTGCTTATACGTGTGTCTGCTATCTTGATATTTTTTGATTAATAAAATTCTCAGGAAAATGAGATGGCATGTCTACAGTTAATTTTAGTATCAGTGTCTCTTGACCTTGCTACCTAAAAGATTAATTGTCGTGTATTATTTAGACGTATTTAAGATTTCTCAAATAGGGATACCTGTTTGACCCCTACATGTTTAAAGGAAGTAAAATGGCTAAGACCCCTGCAGAAAAAATTTGGTTCAATGGTGAAATTATGCCTTGGCAAGATGCGACTGTGCATGTCATGACTCATGCTATTCACTATGGCTCTTCTGTATTTGAAGGTATTCGTGCTTATAACACCCCGGATCAAGGTACATGTGTTTTTCGTTTGAATGATCACAATCGTCGTTTGTTTGATTCGGCAAAAATTTATCGTATGACCATTCCTTACACATTGGATCAAATCAATTCTGCGACCATGGACATTATCCGCGCCAATGATTTGAAGTCAGCTTATATTCGTCCAATTGCTTTCTATGGTGATTTAGGTATGGGTATCCAAGTACCATTCGGTCAAGAAACTGAATTGAGTATTGCAGCATTTGAGTGGGGCGCTTACTTAGGTGAAGAGGCTTTACAAAATGGCGTAGATGCAGGTATTTCCTCATGGAGTCGCCTAGCAGCTAATACTTTACCGACAGGTGCAAAAGCTGGCGGTAACTATTTATCTTCACAATTGATTTCAATGGAAGCGCGGCGTCATGGTTATGGAGAAGGTATTGCATTAGACGTGAATGGATATGTATCAGAAGGTGCTGGTGAAAATATTTTTGTTATTCGTGACAAAGTTGTCATGACAACACCAAAAACAGCAGCAATTTTACCAGGAATCACGCGCGATACTTGCATGGTCATGCTCAAAGAGCTGGGTTATGAGATCCGTGAAGAAAATATCCCACGCGAGTCGATGTATTTAGCCGATGAGATATTTATGTGCGGTACTGCAGCTGAAGTAACGCCAGTGCGTTCAGTGGACGGTATTGCTGTTGGTAACGGTGGCCGAGGACCGATCACCAAAGAAGTTCAAGATATGTTCTTTGGACTATTTAACGGTTCAACTCCTGACAAATGGGGTTGGTTAACACCTGTTTATAAGTAATAAATTTAAGATATTTTAAGAGAGATTATTGTGCCAAAACTTCGCTCCGCAACAACTACACAAGGCCGTAATATGGCTGGTGCACGTGCTTTATGGCGTGCGACTGGAATGAAAGATTCTGACTTTGGTAAGCCTATTATTGCAGTTGCCAACTCATTCACGCAATTTGTACCTGGTCATGTTCATTTGAAAGATATGGGGCAATTAGTTGCTCGTAGTATCGAAGCTGCCGGTGGTGTCGCTAAAGAATTTAACACCATTGCTGTGGATGATGGGATTGCGATGGGCCATGCTGGTATGTTATACAGCTTGCCGTCACGCGAAATTATTGCTGACTCTGTGGAGTATATGGTTAACGCGCATTGTGCTGATGCGATCGTCTGTATTTCCAACTGTGACAAAATTACCCCAGGGATGTTAATGGCATCTATGCGCCTTAACGTGCCCGTCATTTTTGTTTCTGGTGGTCCGATGGAAGCGGGTAAGACGAAACTGTCTGATCAGTTAATCAAACTGGATTTAGTAGATGCGATGGTTGCGGCGGCAGATGACAAAGTGTCTGATGCTGACAGTGAAGAAATTGAACGTTCGGCTTGCCCAACGTGTGGCTCATGTTCCGGTATGTTCACTGCTAACTCGATGAACTGCTTAACAGAAGCGCTTGGTTTATCATTACCAGGTAATGGTTCCTTGTTAGCGACCCATGCTGACCGTGAACAATTGTTTATTCGTGCCGGCCAAGAAATCGTTAAATTATGTCAACGCTATTATGGCGATGATGATGAGTCTGCATTACCTCGAAATATCGCAAATTTTGCTGCATTTGAAAACGCAATGAGTTTAGATATTGCGATGGGTGGTTCCACTAACACTATTTTGCACTTAATTGCAGCTGCAATTGAAGGTGAAGTACCGTTTACGATGGATGATATCGATCGCTTATCTCGCAAAGTTCCACATTTATGTAAAGTGGCTCCTGCAACTCCGGAATATCACATGGAAGATGTCCATAGAGCCGGTGGTGTAATGGGTATTTTGAATGAACTAAACAAAGCTGGTTTGTTGCATGCAGATACTAATCACGTGCTAGGTGGCACTATTGGTGATGTGATTGCGAGCATGGATATTACTCGCGAAAACCCAGAGGCCGATAAATTTTATCGAGCAGGCCCAGCAGGGATCCGCACCACTCAGGCATTCAGCCAAGATTGTCGTTGGGATACTACCGATAGTGACCGTGCTAATGGTTGTATAAGAAGCATCGATAATGCGTTTAGCTTAGAAGGTGGTTTAGCTGTTTTATTTGGTAACTTAGCCGAAGATGGCTGTATTGTGAAAACGGCAGGTGTCGATGAATCCATTCATAAGTTTGATGGCGTCGCACGGGTTTTTGAATCTCAAGATGATGCAGTATCTGCGATCTTACAAGATACGATTAAACCAGGTGATGTGTTAGTCATCCGTTATGAAGGTCCACGTGGTGGTCCTGGTATGCAAGAAATGCTCTACCCAACGTCTTACTTGAAGTCAAAAGGTTTAGGTAAAGCATGTGCATTGATCACTGACGGTCGTTTCTCTGGTGGTACATCAGGTTTATCAATTGGTCATTGTTCTCCGGAAGCGGCTAGTGGTGGCGGTATAGCTTTAGTTGAAGAAGGGGATAAGATTGCGATTGATATTCCTAATCGCAGTATCAACCTCGTAGTATCCGATGCTGAACTAAGTGCACGTCGCACGGCAATGGAACAACGTGAGCGTCCATATAAACCCGTATCACGTGATCGTAAAGTATCACTCGCACTGCGCAATTTTGCTATGCTAGCAACCAGTGCTGATAAAGGTGCGGTACGTGATCCAAGCAAGCTAGAAGACATTTAAGTCGTAGGGCTAAGAACTGTTTTATTTGTCTTAGCCCGTCATCAATACACGGTAAACGCCCGTAACTGGCGTTTACCTCTTAGCCGTATTAACGAGAAGTATTAACGTGAATAAACCTACCGTGCAGCCAAGTCCTAATGAATATCTAAAAAAGATCCTCCTAGCTCCTGTGTATGAAGCTGCCGTAAATTCAGATTGTGTCGTAATGAATAGACTGTCAGCTGAGTTAGGTAATACGGTTGTGTTAAAACGTGAAGACCAACAACCGGTTAAATCCTTTAAGTTACGCGGTGCATACAATCGTATGAGTCAACTTTCTGATGAGCAATTAGCAGCAGGTGTTATTGCGGCTTCTGCAGGTAATCATGCCCAAGGTATGGCGTATGCAGCCCAAAAGAAACAAATTCATGCCACGATTGTAATGCCAGAAACGACACCTGATATCAAAGTCGATGCGGTGCGTCGTTTCGGTGGTGAATGGGTAACGATTGTGCAGCATGGTACTAGTTTTGATCAGGCTCTCGCCAAAGCAAATGCGCTCAGTGCTGCACAAAATTTAACGATGATCCCGCCTTTTGATGATCCTGACGTTATTGCTGGCCAAGGTACGATTGCCCGTGAAATGTTAGAACAGCACCCTGAATTAGACACTTTATTTGTCGCTGTTGGGGGAGGTGGTTTAGCCGCTGGAATTGCCATTTACGTAAAACAATTACGTCCAGAGGTAAAGATCATTGCGGTTGAGTCTGCTGAATCGGCTTGCTTAAAAGCAGCTATGGCTGCAGGTGAGCCTGTAGCATTACCTTCTGTGGGTATTTTTGCCGATGGCGTTGCGGTTAAAATCATGGGACAGGAAACATTTCGTCTATGCCAAACTTACGTGGATGAAGTGATGACCGTCACTAATGATGAAATCTGTGCGGCCATTAAAGATATTTTTGATGATACACGGGTTATTGCAGAACCTGCAGGTGCTTTATCCGTTGCCGCTATCCGCAAGTATACACGTGAAAATAATGTGTCAGGCCAGCACCTAGGCGGTATTTTATGTGGAGCAAATATTAATTTTCATACGTTGCGTTATGTCTCTGAACGTTGTGAATTAGGTGAAGGTAAAGAGGCCGTCTTTTCAGTCAAAATTCCAGAGCAAACCGGCTCATTTAAGACATTTTGTGAATTGTTGGGTGGTATCAATATCACCGAGTTTAATTATCGTTTTGCAAGTAAAGACGAAGCGCATGTATTTGTCGGTGTAAAATTGAAACGTGGCTTAGAGGAATACGCAGAGTTAACGGGTGGCTTGGCTGCGGCAGGTTATGAATGGTGTGATCTGTCAAATAACGAATTAGCGAAACTTACATGTCAGACATATGGTGGGTGGTAAACCGCCTGTGCCGATTAATGAACGTGTTTTCGGTTTTGAGTTCCCAGAGTATCCGGGCGCTTTAATGCACTTCCTAAACACCTTAGGTGCGCGTTGGGATATCACTTTATTTCATTATCGCAACCACGGTGCGGCGGAAGGCTTAGTGTTAGTTGGTTTTGATCTACCAGAAGATTGTGATGCAGCATTTAAAGACCACTTAGCACAGCTCGGGTTCACCTATGCTGAACATACGGATAACCCGGCCTACCAATTCTTTTTAGGTAATCATCCTTAGATTACCTTTTTCACTAATCTAGATTTTGTAAGTGCTGAACTATCTCTGGGTAAACTAGGAGATTAACCAATTCGCTTAATGCTTCCGATTCAGCATTAAGCTCCATGGCTCCAGAATCATTTGATGTTAATAAACCATTCTCGCGTAATCCATTCACTAGTGTGGCAAAAACATTTTTATCTGAAAACTCAGGTGAACTCACACCAAATAATTTGGATAAACGCTCGGCAATTTTTCTTGAACCACGTTCCAAATCACTACGGCTAGTCGCTTCATTTTGGCGCAATTGGTGAAGTACGACTGCATAGCGTTGGAAGGTTTCTTGTAATACTCTGGATAATAACCAAGCAGAAGTGAAAGCTTTATCCTCGGCAGCTGGGGCTTTGAGTATTTTACCGGCTTGGACAAGTATGCCTTGGATTTTAAACTGGTCGATGTAGTTATCAATTAACTCTTCTAATTGCGCAGGTTTAAAATAAATAAAAAGTTCTCTTTGTAATAGTGGATAAATTGTCGCACACGTCTGTTTAATGTACTTTTTTTCACAACCCTTCTGCGCGAATACGAGTGCTAAAATTAAACTTGGTAGCGCAAATTGATGCATGATGTTGTTGCGGTAATACGTTAAAACGACCGCTTTATCGGGCTGTGGTGAGATGAGTTCACCATACTCATCTTGGGTGACTTGTAGGCGTTTCAACGCAAGAGTTTGCTCCACCATTTTTGCAGCACTTACGTCTGGTACAGATGCGGTATCTGAAAATGGTAAGGCTTTAAACAAAGTGAGGTAATCGTCCAAAGTATGGATGAGATCCGTTTTGCTCAATGTGTGCATCTTGGCTGAAAGTAGGCATAGTGCAATTAATGACATACCATTTAAAGCGCCAGATTTATTGATTTCCAACATCACATCATCGGCTAAACGATTGACTGCAGGTGTCAACCAGGCCGGTTTTTTCTCAACGTTGTTTGGTTTTTCTGTATTCCACTCAGGGGTATGCTCATCCAAGAACTTGTTGAGCTGAATCGGTTCACCAAAGTTTAAGAAACCATGTCCGTAGTTACGAAGTTTTTTCAACGCACCCAGAACTTGTAATGGCGACTCTTTTTTCTTGGATTTACCTTTCAGCTCTTTTACATACGAGCCCACTTCCATGACATTTTCATAGCCAATATATACTGGCACAATGCTGACAGGGCGATTAATACCCTTACTCATTGCTTGAATAGTCATAGCGAGCATACCTGTTTTCGGTGGTAATAAACGTCCAGTGCGAGAACGCCCACCTTCAGGATAGTATTTGACAGAGTAACCCTTGTTAAATAACAGTTCTAAATACTCTCGAAAAACAGCTGTGTATAATTTGTTTCCGGCAAAGCTACGACGCAAGAAAAAAGCACCTGCACGACGAAAAATGGGACCTGCCGGCCAAAAGTTTAGATTAATCCCAGCCGCAATATGTGGAGTTACTAAACCTTCTTTGTAGATGACATAGGTTAAAAGTAAATAATCCATATGTGAGCGATGACATGGAACATACACAATTTCATGGCCATTGCGGGATAGTTCACGTACTTTTGCAGCATTTCCTACAGAAATACCATTGTAAATTTTATTCCAGATGGGGGTTAATATTCTATCCGCGAAGCGAACTAGTCCCTCGCGGTAATCACCTGCAATTTCGGTTAAGTAATCATGGGCTTCTTGTTTTGCCTGTGCTTTAGTTTTACCTTTATTGTCTACCAGCTCTGCGATAGCGGCTTTGACTGAATCAGAACCTACGACAGCGGAGTGCAAAGTTTGTCTTTCAAGTAATGTTGGTCCGGTTAGCCCTTGGCGTTTACGTTGAAAATGAGTACCAGTTACGCGGAGTAATTTTTTGGCTATTTGTGCGTCTGTGCCATGCTGTTGAGCCATATATTGACTGGACACAGAGCGTGAAAAAGAAACAAAACTGTCACGACCTAGGAATAAAACAATAAACACTTTGCGTAACCAACTCGGTGAGGCGACGTCAACTAAGACATCACTAAAGCCCGGTTTCGACTTATCCGGTGCGCGCCCCCAAGTAATATAAACGGGGACAATCTGTAAATCTAAGTCAGGTTGCTGGCGATGAATGTGAAAGAGCTTTGTAACCTGGTGTTCCATATTTTTCTTGGTCGATTTTTTACCAAATAAAGGTTTTGGACTGTGTAAATACAAACAAGTATTCATGGATTCTTCAGGGCTTAATGTCACTGATTTGAACGGGCTGATTAATCCGAGTTTCTTGGCCGACATAGATAAGGCTACTTGGTCAGAGACAGAGTCTGTATGTAACACATATAGAATCGGTTTTTTGGGATCAATATTCAGTTCTTCTGATAATGCACTGGGGATGGTGTGTGGACGCACTAGCAGGCGCAGAGGCCAATATAGTAGGGAAATCAAAACACTACGAAACACAGACATAAAAGAATCCTTTATTATTAACTTTCATATTATAACGTGAAAACTGAGTGAAGCGTTAGTCAGAATGAGAAGAGCATGGATAAATAAACACTTGTAATTTATACAGCACTGGATATACTCACACCACTGTCTGAATTCACAGGAATTGATCATGCGTCCCTTAACACCCCGTCAGCAAGAAGTATTAGATCTTGTTAAAGCAGCTATGCAAGATACTGGTATGCCACCTACACGTGCAGAGATTGCACGCCAACTAGGTTTTAAATCGGCAAATGCGGCTGAGGAACATTTAAAAGCCTTGGCTAAGAAAGGTGTGATTGAGATGCTTCCAGGCACCTCACGAGGGATTAAGCTAAATGTCCCCCTAGATGACATTGTGGAAGAAGAAGGCCTGCCTTTGATTGGCCGCGTGGCAGCAGGTGAACCCATCTTAGCTCAAGAGCATGTCGAATCTCATTACCAAGTAGACCCCGCATTATTCCATCCTGCGGCGGACTTTTTACTCCGTGTAAATGGAATGAGCATGAAGGATATCGGGATTCTTGATGGTGATTTATTAGCAGTGCATCGCACCACAGACGTGCACAACGGTCAGGTTGTGGTTGCGCGGGTAGATGAAGATGTAACGGTTAAGCGTTTGGAGAAAAATGGTTCTCAGGTAGTTTTACATGCAGAAAATGAAGATTTTTCTCCAATCAAAGTCGACTTAGCAAGTCAGCCATTTAACATCGAAGGTATTGCTGTTGGTGTTATTAGAAATGCAGATTGGATGTAAGTGCATAGATTAATGTAAAATTTACGTTAACAATATAGATATAAATAAAAGACCAGTGTATGAAAATACGCTGGTTTTTTTGTGGTCTTAAATTAATCTAAACCGCTGAAACCTATACCAAAGTTGAGATGGTTAGTGTTCAGGTTATAAATTTATATGTAAACCTGATAAAACGGTTGTGCAAATTACAGACATTGTTTAACATATCGTTAACAGTATTTGTATATGGGCTTAACATTTCTGGGTTTGTTTGAATTAAGGATTACAAAACTAGAAGTGTGTGCTGTGGATAAAAGACCGCGGAGGTGTTGAGTGGGTTTACTCAAAGGAACGATTGGGGCGCTGATAAGTTTATTTGTATCAGTTTCTGTGTTTGCACAAAGTGCAGAAACCGCAAGAAGTGATTTGAATTTACGTCAAGGTGTGACTGAGATAAGCTCTCAAGTATATGACCTGCACATGCTGATGTTTTATATCTGTATTGGCATCGGTGTATTAGTGTTTGGGATAATGTTTATTTCGATGTTCTTACATCGCAAATCAAGAGGAGTGAAACCTGCTAACTTTCATGAAAGTGTTAAAGTAGAAATAGCATGGACAGTAGCGCCATTTGTTATTTTAGTTTTAATGGCTATCCCTGCTGCCAATACATTAATTGCCATGGAAGATACTTCTGAAGCTGATTTAACTATATTAGTCACAGGTTCTCAATGGAAATGGCACTATAAATATATGGATAGTGACATTGAGTACTTCTCAAATTTGGCGACTCAACGAGAACAAATCAAAAACAAATTCAGTAAAGGTGAAAATTACCTATTAGAAGTTGACCGTCCTCTGGTTATTCCAACCGGCCAAAAAGTTCGTTTTTTAATTACTTCGGATGATGTTATCCACTCTTGGTGGGTGCCTGATTTCGCTGAAAAAAGATGCAAATCCTGGATTTATTAATGAAGCTTGGACCAATGTGATTGAGCCAGGTGTTTATCGCGGTCAGTGTGCTGAGTTGTGTGGTAAGGACCATGGGTTTATGCCGATAGTCGTTATTGCAAAGGACCCTACTGACTACAATGCATGGAAGTCTGAAAAGATAGCTGCAATTGAAGAAGCGAAAGCAGAAGAGGAACGCTTGCTCGCCATGAATATGAGCATGGATGACTTAATGGCTAACGGTAAAAAGCAATATTTAGCTAAGTGCGCTGCATGTCACCAACCTAACGGTGAAGGTTTACCAGGTGTTTTCCCATCGATAAAAGGCAGTGCTATTGCTCTGAACGATAAAGTGGGACACATCGACATTATTTTAAATGGTCGAGCGGGTACCGCAATGCAGTCTTTCTCAAAGCAATTGACCTTATCGGAAATTGCAGCAGTTGTAACATATACGCGTAATGCATGGGGCAATGATACGGGTGACATCATCCAAGCCAAAGATGTATTTATGCAAGCAAATGGTAAATAGGAGCGAAGATCATGAGTTCTGCAACAGAGACACTCCAACATGATGCTCACGATGATCATCATCATGGCCCCGCAAAAGGGATCAAGCGTTGGCTTTTAACCACTAACCACAAAGATATCGGTACGCTATATCTATGGTTCTCTTTTATTATGTTCTTAACCGGTGGCGCGATGGCAATGGTCATTCGTGCTGAGTTATTTCAGCCGGGTTTACAAATTGTTGATCCACAATTCTTCAACCAAATGACAACCGTGCACGGATTGATTATGGTGTTTGGTGCGGTTATGCCAGCATTTACAGGCCTGGCAAACTGGTTAATCCCGATGATGATTGGTGCGCCAGATATGGCTTTACCAAGAATGAATAACTGGAGTTTTTGGATCCTACCATTCGCTTTCTTAATTTTATTATCATCTTTATTTGTTGAGGGTGGTGGTCCTGCTTTTGGTTGGACATTCTATGCCCCGTTATCAACTACTTACTCAGGTGATAGCACGGCATTGTTTGTATTCTCAGTGCATATTATGGGGATTTCATCCATTATGGGTGCCATTAATGTCATTGTCACCATATGGAATATGCGTGCTCCGGGCATGACATGGATGAAAATGCCAATGTTTGTATGGACTTGGTTAATTACAGCCTTCTTATTGATTGCTGTTATGCCGGTATTAGCAGGTGTAGTCACGATGGTGTTGACGGATAAGTATTTCGGTACGAGTTTCTTCAACGCAGCAGGTGGTGGTGATCCGGTCATGTTCCAGCATATTTTCTGGTTCTTCGGACACCCTGAAGTGTATATTATGATTTTACCAGCATTCGGTATTATTTCGCACATCATACCGACATTTGCTCGCAAACCTTTGTTTGGTTATGCCTCGATGGTCTACGCAACAGCATCGATTGCCCTGTTATCGTTTATTGTTTGGGCGCACCACATGTTTACAACAGGGATGCCCGTCGCAGCAGAAATGTTCTTCATGTTTGCAACGATGCTAATTTCGGTTCCAACTGGTGTGAAAGTCTTTAACTGGGTTGCAACTATGTGGCGTGGAGCGATGACATTTGAAATCCCCATGTTATTTGCGATTGCGTTTGTGATCCTATTCACGATCGGTGGCCTGTCAGGCTTGATGTTGGCGATAACACCAGTGGACTTCCAATACCATGATACGTATTTCGTAGTCGCTCACTTCCATTATGTTCTTGTAACAGGTGCAGTATTCTCGATTATGGCGGCAGCCTATTATTGGTTGCCAAAATGGACGGGTGTTATGTTCGATATTACGTTGGCAAAATGGCATTTCTGGGCTTCTCTAATCTCGGTGAATGTATTGTTCTTCCCGATGCATTTCGTTGGCTTAGCAGGTATGCCGCGTCGTATTCCTGATTACGCATTACAGTTTGCGGACTTTAACAAGTGGATCAGTATTGGTGGTTTTGCCTTCGGTTTATCGCAGTTGATATTCCTCGCATTACTAATTAAAGCCTGTCGTAAGAAAGGTGAGCCTGTAACAGACCAAGTTTGGGATGGGGCAGAAGGACTAGAGTGGGAAATCCCATCTCCAGCGCCTTATCATACCTTTGATACGCCACCTGTAGTGAAATAAGGACGTCTTATGCAACCAGAGCAACCACATAATCCAAATAGTCGACTCGTTGTTAAATTGGTTGGTGTTGTATTTGGCATGTTTGCTTTTGGTTTTGCGTTGGTCCCTTTATACGATGTTTTTTGTGACATCACAGGGATCAATGGTAAGACAAATGAGACAGCTGTGACGTATTCTGCTCCAGAAGTGGACACGTCACGGATGATTACCGTGCAATTTATAACAAAAACAACCGCCGGTATGCCTTGGAAATTTGAAGCACGTACAGAAACGGTCAAAGTTCATCCTGGTGAATTAAATACAGTTGAGTTTTATGTACGCAACCCTGCTATTAGAGATATTGTCGGCCAAGCAATTCCGTCGGTCTCACCTGGTACAGCAGCATTGTATTTAAATAAAACAGAGTGTTTTTGCTTCAATAACCAACCCTTACCTTCTGGACAAGAGGCTGTAATGCCAATGCAGTTCTATGTTGATCCACAACTACCAGAAGATATTAATTTTTTTACTGTTCAATATACTTTGTATGACATTACAGGCACATCAGCTGATGTGACTTCAGAACCAGCAGAGTAAAGGAGAGCTCAATGGCACAGCAAGAATACCAAAAGTACTATGTTCCAGAATCCAGTCCCTGGCCGATTGTCGGCGCTGTGGCATTATTTTTAATTGCAGTAGGTGCTGCTAATTTCACGGTAGAGATGACCAAGGACAAAGAGGGCTTTGGTGGTTGGATCCTGTTTGCTGGGATCACTATGTTGATTGTTATGGTGACAGGTTGGTTCAGAAATCAAATTCATGAATCTATGTCCGGATTATATTCAGATCAGCTAGGACGCTCATATCGACAAGGTATGGCGTGGTTTATTTTCTCTGAAATTATGTTTTTTGCTGCGTTTTTTGGCGCGTTGTTTTATGCCCGAACCATTGCGCTTCCTTGGTTGGGAGGTGCATCTAATAATGCTATGACGAATGAAGTTCTATGGCCTGGTTTTGAGGCTGTGTGGCCGCTATTACAAACACCCGGAGGGACAGAATCTACTCAAATGGGCTGGTTTGGTTTACCATTGATCAACACACTATTGTTACTCACTTCTTCTGTGACATGTCACTATGCACACGTTGGTTTAGAACAGAATAAGCGCAAACAACTCTCATTTATGCTCGGTCTGACTATTTTACTAGGTTGTATATTCCTAGGGTTGCAGGCTTATGAGTATATTCATGCTTATGATATTGGTTTAACCTTAGATTCAGGCGTTTATGGGAATACCTTCTTCTTATTAACAGGTTTTCATGGAATGCATGTGACATTAGGTACGGTGATTTTGATTGTCTTGTATTTCCGGGTTAAAAAAGGTCATTTTACCCCAGATAATCACTTCGCATTCCAAGCTGGTAGCTGGTATTGGCACTTTGTTGATGTGGTATGGGTCATGTTATTCTTCTTCGTCTATATCTTATAAGCGCAATTGTATATTATATTTTCCGTTGCATTCACTAACGCATAGCGAGTAGTTGAGAAACGATTTTTTAAAATGACAAAACATTGTGTGTAAATGTTGTAAAAGGGTAGCTTAGTAAAGCTACCCTTTTCGTTTGTAGAATAAAAAAAGAAGTCGCGAAAAATTTTAGTAGGAAGGATGATAGAAGCTAGAGCTACAGGGATTAGAACTACAGTGGGTAGTGCTTCAGAAACTAGGACTACAGAGATTAGAGTTACATAAGATAGAACTATAGATAGATACCGTACAACTTCAAATCTAATGTATACAAGTTATACGTTGTATAACTGAATTGTCTTGTTAGATGCTGCAAACACACGTAGTGTGAATTTGGCACTATAAGGTTTTAAGGTTAATACTTAATAAGGTCTAGGATTGGGCTCAATCCAACCTAGGGCAACTGCAATAACGATTAAGAAAACAATCGCAGCAGAGGCAAGTACCCTCCTACCAATAAATTTAGACATATTCTCTTTAGGTTGATCTGCTTGCATCATGATTTTCATAGCTCTAAACAGATTAAAAACCATAAAAATAAGTAAACCACCGATTAAAATTTTGATTAGCATGGTGTATTTCCAAAAAAATTAGGTATATTAGACCTATGAAAAATAATAACAAAAGCTTAACATTTATTTCACATGGAGTCGTGTTAATTGTCTTTGCTTGTTTGTGTGTCTTGGGTATATGGCAGACACAAAGGTATTTCGCAAAACAAGAACGATTGGAAACTATTGCACAAAAAACTGCATATAGCGCTTTTACTTTCAAAGATGTCGCGGCGTATCCAGGTGAAATTAAAGACTTACAAATAACGGATACTATTCAGGAATTTTCAGATAAATGGTTCTGGCTGGATAACAGACAGATTGACGGACAGGTTGGCTATGATTTGATTATCCCTGGTTTGACCGATATTGGTTGGGTATTGGTAAACTTTGGTTGGGTAAAAGGGGATAAATCACGTTTATTATTACCAGATATTAGCTACTTAGGTACTACACCAATGAGAGCGTCTGGGGCTGTCGTCATTCCAGGGATAAATCGTTTTGTAACAGAAACAGCCGCTAATGATGGCATTTTTCCCAAGCGGATCCAACAAGTAGAATTTGCGACTTTATCGGTTTTTTCAGATATGAAATTACAACCATTCATGCTCAAACTAACAGAGCCTAGCGAACAATTTGTGCGCCGTTGGCAGCCTGTTGTTATGGCGCCAGAAAAGCATATAGGATATGCCCTGCAATGGTTCGGTTTAGCTATTGCTCTGCTAGTTATTTACTGGCGGGTTTGGGTTAAACAAAAGGGAAGTGGTAAAGCAAGTACTAGTAAGAATGGATAAAAAGCCATAAAACATCTATTGAGTGAAGAAACATAACGCATTGACTGAATGCGACTAAATTATTTACCTAATCGGGTAATAGACCTAATCCATTAACAAGTATCAGTAGATATACAATGATTAAAGATGTTCATTCATAGACAAAATAAAATAAAACAAACTTTACAATTAATGATCAACCCTCTCTTTGGTAAGGACAACAATGAACAATAAAAAAGCCCTTTTACTCTTACTTTTTGTTTTTATACTGCCCGTAATACTGGCAAAAGTTGCTTTAGAAAGTAATTTCTTTAATAAAGCNGCCACAAATTCTGGCGAACTGCTCAATCCAGTCATTGATTTTGGCCCAGCATTCAGTGANAAAGAGCCATTATGGCGNCTTGTTTACGTGGTGCCAAATGTTTGTGACGCAGAGTGTGAAAACGCCATCTTTGCCATCCAACAAGTACATACTGCTATGGGTAAGCACAGTAGCCGAGTCCAACCAGTGATTATAACTACTGAAGAAAGTGCAAAAGATGTGTTGGCGGATGCAAACTTAGCTCGTATTTATGCAGAACAACAAGCAGTGGAAACTCAACATACCATTGATAAGGTTTTATTAAGTAAAAAAAATGTAAATGAAATGTTTAAAAGCGTTGATGTAAATGGTATTTTTATCGTAGATACATTAAACAATGGGATGTTAAAGCATCCAACGTTTACTGATAAAGAAGAAGCAGTACAGGCAAGTCGTTTAATTTTAAGCGATGTGAGAAAACTGCTCAAGTTGTCAAGAATAGGATAGAGTTGTTCATGAAGAAGTTAGCGTTAGCGAGTATTTTACTTGCACTTGTAGTTATCGTTTTAGGTGCATATACCCGTTTAACAGATGCTGGCTTAGGTTGTCCTGATTGGCCAGGTTGTTATGGTTTAGTCGGTGTGCCTATGACTATAGAGACCATTCAAGAGGCTAATCAAGCTTTTCCAGAGCGACCTGTTGAAGTAGAAAAAGCATGGAACGAGATGATCCATCGCTACTTTGCTTCAACCTTAGGTTTATTCATATTAATTATTGCTGGTCTTGCTGTATTTAAGCGCAAAGCAACCGCCCCCCTGAAACTCCCCATATTTTTACTTATTTTAGTATGCTTTCAGGGTGCACTTGGTATGTGGACTGTGACTCTAAACTTATTACCCGCCGTGGTAATGATGCATTTATTAGGTGGCTTCACGGTTATTTCATGTTTATTTTTATTGTACTTGCGTATGACGCCATATCAACTTCCGATGGGTAATGGACACATGCGGGATTACGCCAAATACGCTCTGTTGGGGATCATCCTATTAGTGGTGCAAATCGCACTTGGCGGCTGGGTGTCAGCAAATTACGCATCTTTAGCATGCACAGAGCTGCCTATTTGCCAGGGCGATTGGACTGATAATTTGGCTTTCAAAGGTGCATTTAGTGTTCCCGAAGCGCAGAACTATGAGTTTGGTGCGCATCCCTATTATGAGCGCATGACTATGCATGTAGTACACCGTTTTGGTGCGATTGTAGTGAGTGCATATTTACTCTGGCTAGCTTTTGTTTTGTATACAAAAGCGAACTCGAACATGCTTAAAAAGTTAGGGACTACAATTGTTGTTGTCTTATTTGTGCAAGTAGCGCTAGGTATCAGTAACGTTGTTTATTCATTACCCTTAACAGTGGCGACTTTACACAACGCGGTCGCGGCCTGCCTCTTACTAGTCATGGTGATGACTACGTATAGCCTTTATCGAAAAGTCTAGGAGATTTCCCAATGGCAAATTCTGCAGCTGTTTCCAAAGCAGCATCTACCTCTAAAGTAACTTCTGGTAATAATGTACAAAAAGCCTCTTGGCGCGATTATTATGAAATGACAAAACCGAATGTAGTACTGCTTTTGCTATTAACTGCACTAGTTGGTATGTGCCTAGCTTCTGAAACATGGATTGACGCCCAAACATTGATTGCGGGCTTGTTTGGTATTGGAGCATTGTCTTCTGCTGCAGCAGTTGTGAATCATGTGGTCGATCAAGAAATAGACACTAAAATGGCACGCACATTTAACCGCCCTGTAGCCAAAGGTCGCGTCTCATCAACTCAAGCGATTGTTTTTGCTGTTATCCTTGGGGTAACCGGCTTCATAGCCTTGGAGCTATGGGTAAATCGTCTGACAGCTATTCTTACGTTTGCTGGTTTAGTGGGTTATGCAGGTATTTACACAATGTTCTTGAAGAGAGCAACACCACAAAATATTGTGATTGGTGGTTTAGCTGGTGCAATCCCTCCTTTACTAGGTTGGACAGCGGTGACTGGGGAAATCCATGCCTTCCCATTGTTATTAGTGTTGATTGTGTTCACTTGGACACCACCGCATTTTTGGGCGCTAGCGATTCATCGTGAGAAAGATTACGCTAAGGCTAAAATTCCAATGTTACCGGTAACTCATGGTGTGGAGTACACCAAGACGTTTGTTTTATTGTATACCGTGCTTTTGTGTTTAGTGTGCCTGCTCCCCTACCTTGTCGGTATGGCTGATATGATTTATTTAGTTGGTTCGAGTGCTCTGAATGCAGGCTTTATGTATTACGCATATAAACTAAAATACAACGCAGAACCAGGTACCGCTATGGCGACTTTCAAATATTCCATTATTCATTTAATGGTGTTATTTGTGGTGTTATTGCTAGATCATTACATTCCAATTAGTTTATGATATTTAAAATCGGTAATCGGTAATCGGTAATCGGTAATCGGTAATCGGTAATCGGTAATCGGTAATCGGTAATCGGTAATCGGTAATCGGTATCCCATAATTATAGTCGGTCTGTATTCTAGGAAGGTAGCATTAATGCGCAAGCACTCTGGTCAATCCCAAAACCTATTCTTACTCATTGCGGCCTTGGTTGCTTTACTTGTAGGGATCACCTTTTACACGCATTTCACTCAGCCCTCAGAATCCTCAACCATTCAACCATCTAAAGTAACCGATTATGCTGGACAATATGGTACTGAGTACATTCAATGGTACCCTCAACCTCGGCAACTTGTTGAGTTTGAACTAGTTACGAGCGCACAAAAAACGATGACGAACCAAGCGCTAGAGAACCAATGGACCTTAGCTTTTGTTGGGTATACTTTCTGTCCTGATATTTGTCCTACTACACTGGCTGCTCTGAATCGTGCGTACGCTGATATTGCAGCTATAGATACTGAGTTTCCTGTCAAAGTATGGTTCTTATCGGTTGATCCAAAACGCGACACACCTGAAAGATTGGCTGATTATGTCCAGTTTTTTAATCCGGCATTTATTGCTGCAACTGGGGAGCACAAACAACTTTATCCCTTGGTGAGAAGTATGGGGATGATGTATGCCATGGCAGGAGATACCAGTCAGCCTAATTATCTGGTTGACCATTCTGGTTCGATTGTTTTGATCAATCCAAAAGGGGAGGTTGTAGGGCGCTTCAAACCTAAAGGAGTACCAGGCCAAATAGCGATTAGTGATACGGAACAGATTTTGGCAGATTTACCAAAAATTGTGGGTTCTTAGGCTGTTAATCAATAAGTAACAATCCATGGTTCAATAAGTTTTAATTCAGCCAGCCGTTTTCTAAAAGCCGTTACTCAGTAAAGCTTATATCAGTAAGTACTTATTTACTAAGTGGTTAATCAATAAAAGTTCCATCTTTACGGGCTTTGAAAAACGGCTGGGAGTACCAATAAAAACGCCCTTTTTGAGTTTTACTCGGCGCTGTACAATTTATTCTAGAACGACCAAGAGGCCACTCTTTGGGTAACTTTACGGTCACATTAGCAACGCCTGCAATATTTCCTCTTACAACTTCTAATCTATCCCCTTGAAAGAAACAGCCTACTTGTGAGGTATAGAAATCCGTATTGTCGACACTTAGTAGCATCGTCTCTGGCATAGTGGGAGTCACGACCGGATCAGTAATGGAGTTTTCGATGACAGGAAAAGCCAGACTGTGCATTTTCGTTTTCAACGTCTTGAGCGATGCATAACGTCCGCCTGCTGGGAATCTTGGCAAAGCACCGAAATCACTGAAACTGGAGATGCCGCCTGAGTGTTGCGCAAATGCTGTGTAATCAAGTGCCTTTAAACGGTTTTTTACCACAGTAGAAAATTCGCCGAACGGATAGGCGAGATATTTAAGGGAATATCCTATTTTTTCAGTTAATTGCGCCTCTGCTGTTGTTATATTTTTCACGATTCGAGCTAACCAATCAGCCTCGTTTTCATTAGGTAAACGGTCTAAAAGATGTAAATGGTCGAGGGTGTGATTAGCAAAAGTAACTCCCTCATTTTGCATTTGGGTAATTTGCTCCCAAGTCAGCTGTTTTTTACTTTGTCCAATGGCAGGAGGATTTACAAACACAGTATAAGGAAAGCCATAAGATTGTAATAAAGGATGGGCAATGCGATATATATTTTCATAGCCATCATCAAAGGTAATTACTAGGGTATTTGTGGGTACTTTTGTGCCTTGACGCAGTGCGTCGATGACTTTAGGAAGCGGTAAAACGGTAAAATGCTCAGCTATGTAAGCTAAGTGTTCAGCAAAAATGTCTGGCCTTGTGGAGGTAATCGCTGGCGTATCTTCGGCGACATGGTGATACTGCAAAATTACTGCATTATCAGCAAACAGGTTTTGCATGGCGACAGTCGATTGTCTTGGTCCATTGAGTTTTTGTCCTGATAGATGGGCAGGTGCTGTGGCGGAATACGTGGCGGGATAAGTCGGCGTAGACATTTCAGTATCCGTATTTGCTTCTGCTATGCCAGAAGTCAGTGATAAATATGACAAACTGAACATGCTGACCAAGAACGACTTAATACAAAAGAGATAAGCCGTGCTACCATTAAAAAATTGATTACTCATTGCGATTCCTATGCCTGCATTAGCCCAAAGACTCGGTCGTCATTATACGTTACTTGCTTTAGCTTTTCCCATGATCCTAGCTAATATCTCTCAGCCACTTTTGGGTTTGGTGGATACTGCTGTTCTTGGTCATTTGGGCGCACCTGAGTATCTTGCGGGTACTGCCGTTGGCGCCTTTCTGATCTCTCAGTTATATTGGTTATGTGGTTTTTTCCGCCAATCTATGACTGGCCTATCGGCACAGAGTAAAGGGGCTTCCCAACAATCAAAGCAATTCACTGGGTATTGGGATGACTTAACTAGAGCCTTATTATTCGCTATATCAGTTGGCTTGTTATTAGTCGCGCTGCAATCTCCAATTTTGCATGTACTGCAAGGTTTTACCGATTTACCACCACTAGCAGCAACTAGTTTGGCAACATATTTTGATATTCGGATCATGAATGCGCCAGTCGCACTATTAAATCTTGTCACCATTGGCTACTTGGTGGGGCAGCATCGCACTAAAGCGGTTTTATTATTACAAGTCGGGATAAACTGTCTGAATATCTTATTAAATTTAATTTTTGTGTATGGGTTTGCATTAGGGGTCGCTGGTGTTGCTTATGCAACTGTCATTGCTGAATGGATCATGTTGTTGTGGAGTCTATATTGGATCCTCAAACATACTCAACAACTTACCACCAAACATTGGGTAACTGCGCCGAAAAATAAACTTAGTTGGTGTATTTATGTTTTACGCACCACGGAGTTACTTTCGCCTACCGCGCTAAAAATGGGCGCTTTCAAACGCATCTTGTCATTAAATCGCGATTTATTTTTTCGTTCGTTGTTGCTGCAATTCTGTTTAGCTTTTTTGACCTACCAAGGCGCGCGTTTTGGTGTTGAAGCCGCAGCTGTTAATGCTATTTTGATGCAGTTCTTTATTTTAATAGCGTTGGGTTTAGATGGTATTGCCTATGCCATTGAGGCCATGATCGGTGAGTCACATGGTGAGACGAATGACCCGACTACTATTTCAGTAGCTTTGTGGCGCGATATTAAAATTAGCTTACTGTGGTCAAGTATCGTAGGCGTTATAACGATGATAAAAATGGCGATTGGGTATGGGTTTTTTGTCAGTATGTTGACCAATCAAGAGAGTGTGTTAAGTGCAGCTCAACCCTATTATTGGGTCATGGTGGTGCTACCGTTTTTGGCTCACTGGTGTTACTGTTTAGACGGAGTCTATATTGGTTTTACGCGCGGTGATGTTATGCGCAATAGTATGTTTATCAGTGCAGTTGTTGGTTTTTTTGGTACTTACCTAGTATTCGGTTATCTGTTTGCTTTTACCAACATGACATTATGGATGGCTTTATTAGGTCTGCAGACGACTAGAGGCTTAACGTTAGGTTGGCACTTGTATCGTATGCCTAAAGCAAGCGATTGAAACAACGGCCAAAACATGGATAAAGTGACTAGAAACAGCGCCAACTCTATTTAGGGTTAGCGCCAAATTGGTTTATCAATTTACTAAAGCAGCGTCTGATTTAATAGTAAGAGTGATCGCCAGCTAAATGTTCGGTCGCGTCTTTAACACCAGTCAATTCACCGGCAAATTTTTCTAGCATTTGTTTTTCAATGCCGTCTTTTAGCGTTACATCAACCATTGAGCAACCATTACAACCGCCACCGAATTGCAAGATAGCAACACCTTCAGGCGTGATTTCTGTCAATGTAACTTGGCCATTATGGTTAGCTAGCTGAGGGTTGATTTCAGTTGTAATTAAATACTCAACACGTTCTGCTAGAGGGGCGTCATCAGCGATCTTACGTGCTTTTGCGTTAGGAGCTTTCAATGTAAGTTGTGACCCCATTTGATCTGTCACGAAGTCAATCTCTGCTTCTTCTAAGTAAGGTGCTGATTCTGGGTCAACGACTGCATCAAACCCACTGAAAGGTAAGCGAACGTCATTGGCTTCAACTGCATCTGGGGTGCAATAAGATACGCCACATTCTGCTGTTGGGGTACCGGGGTTGACCACGAATACGCGAATATTGGTGTTGTCTTCTTGGTTTTGTAAAAGTTTTACAAAATGTGCTTGAGCTGATTCTGAAATATTAATCATAGGTTGAAATCCTAAAGCTAACCTAACATAAGTTTGTCTAAGGCTAATGATAGCAAAATTACTTGAGTAAAACAGTCGGGTATTGCGATCTTTTTATGAAACCGGTACGTTTACATTGCAAAGTGAGGGCTTTTTATAAGACAATCAAGGCTCTAACGACAAAATAAACAAATAATAAAAGGGAAAACTTATGCGCTTGTTGAGCCGTGTAACGTACTTGTTTTGTGCAATTATACTATTAAGTAGTACTGCCACTCTAGCAAATAACCAGAATGCTTGGATCGCGCAAAGCGACTTAGATTATTTACCGGATAATGTGTCCTACGATCCTGCAATCAGTAAACCTGAAGATATACTGGGCTATCCTGTTGGTAAATGGCACGTGCGTCATGACCAAATCGTGACTTATATGAAAACATTGGCCGCACAGTCCGACCGCATTACGATAAAAACAACAGGGCGTACCCATGAAGATCGTGAGTTATTACTGCTAACGATTACAGCCCCAGAACACCAAGCCAATATTGACCAAATTCAACAAACCCATATGCGTCATGTTGCAGAGGGCTCAGCGCCGAGTGATGACGCACCTATTGTGTTTTATATGGGGTATTCAGTCCATGGCAATGAACCGTCGGGTAGTAATGCGTCTTTGTTAATAGCCTATTATTTAGCCGCGGCGCAGGGTCCACAAGTCGACGCTCTATTAGAAAATAGTGTAATTTTGTTAGATCCATCTTTAAATCCAGATGGCTTGTCTCGTTTTGCGCAATGGGCAAATATGCATAAAGGCAAGAACCCATCACCTATGGCGATGCATCGCGAACACGCCGAACGTTTTCCTTCGGGTAGAACGAACCACTATTGGTTTGATTTAAACCGTGACTGGCTATTACTCACTCATCCTGAATCAAGAGCAAGAATAAACAGTTTTCATGCTTGGCGCCCACATATATTGACCGATTTCCACGAAATGGGAACGCATTCGACCTACTTCTTCCAGCCTGGTGTGCCTTCTCGTAAAAACCCGTTAACCGGAGATGAGAATGTGCAGTTAACGAATAAGTTAGGAGATTTTCACGCCAAAGCATTAGATAACGTCCAACAGTTGTATTTCACGCAAGAACGATTTGACGATTTTTATTATGGCAAAGGCTCTACTTATCCTGATGTACACGGTTCGGTAGGGATTTTATTTGAACAAGCTAGTTCACGTGGTCACTTACAGCATTCAGTGAATGGTTTATTGAGTTTTCCAGCCTCGATTCGCAATCAAGTGACGACTTCCTTTTCTACGTTTGATGGCGCAATGGCTAATAAGTCAGCCTTTTTAAAGCATCACGCTAACTTCACTGCTGAGACACAAGCGTTGATTAAAGAGGATGATGTCGGCGGTTTTGTGGTTGCTNTGAGTAANGATAATACACGTAATAGCAAATTAGTTGATACGTTGAATCGACATACCATTGAAGTGTCACTCATTACCGAAGATATCAAAGTAGACGGCGTGCGCTATAAAGCGAACGAAGCATTGTTGATAAAGGCCAATCAGCCCCAGTATCGCTTGATTAAGTCTTTATTTTCGACCCGTCAGGACTTTCCTAATAATACCTTTTATGACGTTTCAAATTGGAATATCGCACTTGCCTATAACTTACAGTATACACCTGTGAGTAAAAGTGTTGCGCGTCGAACTGACAACCAAATTATCAAGGAATGGTTAGCAGATGTAACAGTTGATACACCCCTCGGTGTAGTCGCTTACGCGTTCCATTGGGATGATAGCCAAGCGCCAAGCTTACTGTATGCATTGAGTGCAGCTGGCGTGCAAACTCGTATTGCAGGCCAAGCATTCAGTGCTGTAGATATGGGCCAAGAAACCGTTGCATTTGCACCTGGTAGTGTGGTTATCCCTAAAGGTTTAAACACTCATCTGGACGTTGTATCAATCGTGGCGCGTTTAGCGACAAAGTATCAAATTGAGATTGTAAATATTAAAACAGGTTTGACACCTACTGGGATTGATTTAGGTAGCCCAGATATGCAGGCTGTCAATACGCCTTCCGTCATGATTTTAGGTGGTTTGGGTGTGTCGCAATACGAGGCCGGTGAAGTTTGGCACTATTTGGATACGCGTTTAGATATGCCGGTAGCGGTTGTTGATAAAGATCGTTTAGGTCGAGTAGATCTCTCTGATTATACTCATATGATTTTGGTATCTGGGGCTTACGGGAGCCTTTCCGAAAGTGCCATAGCTAAAATCGAGCGTTGGGTCAAAGCCGGAGGTGTATTAATTGGGCAGCGTACAGGTTTACGTGCTTTGGTAAATAATCAATGGTTAAATGCAAGTATTGGCGCTTCATCCGCAATTGATAATGCCGTTGCGACTACTGACATGCGTTATATTGATCGCAGTAAAGTCAACGCTAAAAAGCAAGTCGCCGGCTCTGTGTATGCCGCGCAAGTTGATGCTAGTCATCCGTTATTATGGGGCTTAGATGTCAAAGACGGTGTTTTACCGGTATTCAAGACCAATAATTTGGTACTTAGAGCGGCGGATAAACCTTACTTTGAAGTAGCTAAATACACCGCTGATCCACTCTTAGCTGGTTATACCGATGCAAATGTAGAGTCGATTATTGCAGATACCTCTGCGATCGTTGCTCATCGCGTCGGTCAGGGGCGTGTCATTGGTTTCACGGATAATGTAAACCACCGTGGATATTGGCGTGGTACTGAAAAACTGATGGCGAATGCAATATTTATGGCGCCATTTATCAATTACCGCTAAACATATATAGTTCCACTAAGGTATATGAACGCTTAGGTCGTTAGTTTAGATTGCCTAGGCGTTTTTTATAAAAGGCTTCCACTACGGCATCATCAACCGCAATTGTCATGCACCACACTGATATACGCATGTGTGGATATTGTTTATAAATAGCGTTACACACTGTATTTAAGGTCGAGCCGGTGGTGAGTACATCATCGACCAGGACAACATGTGCGTAAGCATGTAATTTTGTCAAAGAGACGCTAAAAGCCTGCGCTACATTTGCTAAACGGTGCTCCCGGTCTAATTCACTTTGTGCTTTGGTATATTGAGAACGAATTACTGCATCTGTTACAACAGGGATGCCACTTAACTCACCAATGGTCTGAGCTACGATATGTGCTTGGTTATAACCACGTTGACGCTCTCGTTTTGCATGCAAAGGTATGGGGATGATCGCTTCTGGTAGGTGCTGTGCTGACACAATGCCATAGACAGGATAGAGTCGGTACAAGACAAACCATGTTCCTAGTATTTTGCCAATTTGAGATTGCTGGTGAAACTTCAATAACGGTATGAGTACAGTCCATGGATACTGATACCAATCCAACACCAATAAGTTATCAAAATCCACAGTTGTTAACTGCGGATACAGACCCGTATCAATCAAGTTCCTTTGTAAAAAGTCACGTTTGCGAGTAACACATAAAGATTCACAACTTTGGCAAATATACCGGTTTGATAATTCATCACATAAGTAGCAGGCATTTACACACCCAACATCGAGTATACCGAAGAATGTAGGGCATTCATCTAATCGAGGCATCGAACGAGGACGGACAGTGCAATTATTGTGACTCATGGTAAAATCTACGTAAATTCATAGTTGAACTGAGAATAGAATGCCACAACAACTACGTCTACGGGTCGAAGGCACAGGATTACCCATTGTCTTGTTACATGGCTGGGGTTTAAATTCTGGCGTATTTGATCAGCTGGTGGCACAACTGAGTCGAAACTTCTCATGTTATCTCATCGATTTACCTGGTTTTGGGGAGAATGCAGACATCCCCTTAACGACGCTAGAGGCTGCTGCACAACAAATTGCTGAAGTAATTCCAGATGATGCATTTGTATTAGGTTGGTCTATGGGCGGTTTGGTTGCAACTGAGTTGGCACTTACTTATTCAAACAAAGTGAGTAAGCTGGTCACAGTTGCGAGTTCGCCGATGTTTGTTGCCCAAGATACTTGGGCTGGTATTGCACCCAAAGTGTTACGCCAGTTTGAAAGCCAACTTGCGCATGATTACAGCACTACTCTACAACGTTTTTTAGCTATCCAAGCGATGGGTTCACCTTCAGCAAAAGCAGATATATTGGCGCTAAGAAAATCTATTCAGGCATACCCAGATCCCTGTGAAGCTTCTTTGTTAGTAGGTTTAAAATGGCTGTCTGAGATAGATTTACGCCCTCGTCTTAAACATATCAAACAACCTACTTTGCGTATGTATGGTCGTTTAGATGCATTGGTTCCTCATGCTGTGATTACAGAAATACAAGCGCTACAACCTAACACCGAATCGTATGTGTTTGAACATGTGTCCCATGCTCCTTTTATGACACAACTCGATGAGTTTGTAGAGCAACTCACAAAATTTTTATAAATATTATGATGGTATAATCCGAAGCAGGTCATAGCCAAAACTTAAACTCAAACTTAAATTTAAACTTTTACTTTTTCTTGGCTAATGCTGCAGCAAAAGCATCAGCCATGCCACCGTTTGCTGGCTGTTTGGGTTTATCTTTATGCCCCGTGGATGGCTTAGGTGCTTTCCCTTTTGGTTGAGTTGGTTTGTTATTGGTTTTAGATTTACCACTCGCCACGTCATCATGCATACGCATAGTAAATGCAATACGTTTACGGTCAACGTCTACTTCAACGACTTTGACCTTAACCACTTCACCGGTTTTTACTACATCACGAGGGTCAGATATGAATCCATCAGTCATCGCTGAAATATGCACTAAACCATCTTGATGTACACCCACATCAACAAATGCACCAAAGTTTGCGACATTACTCACCACGCCTTCCAAAATCATACCGGGCTGTAAATCAGCAATGGTTTCAACACCTTCTTTGTAGCTTGCCGTTTTAAATTCTGGGCGTGGGTCTCGTCCGGGTTTATCGAGTTCACTCAATATATCCATGACGGTAGGCGCACCAAATGTCCTGTCCGTAAACTCCTCCGGTGCAAGTGATTTAAGTAAGTCCGTATTGCCAATCAAATCGTTGACTGCCACTTTCGTATGTTGCAAGATTTTATCAACTACAGGATACGTTTCTGGGTGAACCGCAGATGCATCCAGTGGATTATTGCCGTTCGCTATACGCAAAAACCCAGCTGCTTGCTCGTATGCTTTAGGGCCAAGGCGAGGCACCGCTAATAAATCTTTACGTGCGTTAAAAGCACCATTTGTATTGCGGTAGGCCACAATATTGTTAGCTAAGGTTTTATTTAATCCAGAGACATTTGCGAGTAAAGCCGGTGAGGCGGTATTTAAATCGACACCGACGGCATTTACACAATCTTCAATAACGTTCGTCAACGACAATCCCAATTTGCTCTGTGAGACATCATGTTGGTATTGACCTACGCCAATCGCTTTAGGCTCAATTTTAACAAGTTCGGCGAGCGGATCTTGTAAACGACGAGCAATTGATACTGCTCCTCGAATTGATACGTCTAAATCAGGTAGTTCATTAGAAGCAAGCTCAGAGGCTGAATAGACGGATGCACCTGCTTCAGAAATCATAATCTTTTGAATTTTGAGTTCATTGTGCTTTTTGAGCATCTCAGCGACGAGTTTATCCGTTTCACGAGAGCCGGTACCATTGCCAATACTAATTAAGTCGACTTTGTGTTGCATACACAGGTTGGCTAATGTACGCAATGACTTATCCCATTGGTTTTGCGGAGCATGCGGAAAAATTGTGGTATGCCCAAGGACCTTGCCCGTAGCATCCACAATTGCGACTTTTACTCCGGTGCGAATACCAGGATCTAGTCCCATCGTGACTTTAGGTCCCGCAGGGGCTGCCATCAACAAATCATTAAGGTTTTTGGCAAAGACATTAATAGCTTCGCTTTCAGCTGACTCGCGTAGAGTATTAAATAACTCAGTTTCTAGGTGCCCTGAGATTTTTTGTCTCCAAGTCGCTTGGACGACAGATTGTAGCCAAGTATCAGCTGGACGTTGCCGCTGAATGATCGAGAAATGTTGGGCAATGATATCTTCACATTCGTGCGCAGCTGTTTTTTCTGCATTTGGGTTTAACACGATCTTCAATGATAAAAAGCCTTCATTACGCCCTCTAAACATGGCTAAAGCGCGATGAGATGGTGTTTTGTTGAAACGTTCTTGATGCGCAAAGTAGTCTTTGAATTTAGCTGCTTCTTTTTCTTTCTTACCGATAATTTTGCTGACAATAAAACTTTGACGCGTCAGTAATTGTCTAATTTTTTGCAACAAAACTGCATCTTCGGCAAACCGTTCGACCAAGATAAATTTAGCTCCTTCTAAAACTGCGTCAGTGTCGGCAAATCCTTGGTCAGCATTGATATATTGTTTAGCTGTAGCTACAGGTGATAAGTTAGGGTCGGCAAATAACGCGTCCGCCAGTGGTGCGATGCCCGCTTCAATGGCAATTTGACCCTTTGTGCGGCGTTTTGGCTTGTAGGGTAGATACAAATCTTCAAGGAGGGTCTTACTTTGCGCTCCGTTGATCGCTTTTTCTAGCGCTGGGGTCAACTTGTCTTGTTCACTAATCGATTTCAATATCGCTTTTTTGCGCTCACCCAATTCACGCAAGTACGTTAAACGTGTTTCTAAATTTCTCAATTGGGTATCATCTAGTCCTTGCGTTGCTTCTTTTCGGTAACGAGCGATAAAAGGAACTGTCGCACCATCATCAAGGAGTTTTACAGCAGCTTCAATTTGTTGCGGGGCAACGGAAAGTTCTTGTGCAAGCGTTTGGATAATCATGAGGAAATCTAAGTAGAAAAGAATAATCGGACATTATACGCTAGCTCAAATCCTGCATACAAGGACTGTTTGTAAGGATTTATAGGGTTTCTTTATCGTAGCGGATACTGTTGACGTACCAAATGTTTTGCACCCCCTCAACGGTCACAATGACTTCATCATCCACTTCTTTTTTTATGCATGCACGGGCCATCGGTGAATCAATGGAAATAGCATCTTTGCGTTGAAAAATTTCATCATAGCCAACAATTTGAAACTCGAGTGTTTTACCTGCGTCATTTTCTAAGCAAACAAACGCTCCAAAGAAAATTTTACCTTCTTGCTCTGGTGCGTAATCAACAACTTTCAAGCGCTCTAGGGCTTTAGTTATATAGCGAATACGGCGGTCAATTTGGCGTAGTTTTTGTTTATTATATTGGTAGTCGGCGTTTTCGGAGCGGTCACCAAGGCTGGCTGCCCAAGTCACTTTCTTAGTTGTTTCAGCGCGTTCTACTTTCCAAAGATGCTCTTTTTCTGCTTGGAGGGCTTGGTAACCTTTTCTAGTAATAAGTGGTGTAGCCAACAGATTTTCCTCTATTTGATGTTGGGTGCAAATACGGTATTTTAGTTAGAAGAGATACAAATAAAATATTCTATAAAAACAGCTTAGTCCTCAAAGGGATCATGCGTAATACAAGGTTGATTAAGAAAGCTGAGCACTTGCATTAGATAGGCTTAGAAAACCCATATTTACAGTGAATCTCGAATAGCAAAAGGCCGAAATAGTTAAATATTTCGGCCTTGTTAAAACTATCTGTGATTATTCTTCAGCAGGAGCCTCGGCAGAAACTACATCTAGTAACTCTACTTCAAATATCAGCGTGGAGTTTGGTGTAATAGCTCCAGTTGCACGTTGACCATAAGCGAGATCTGCTGGGATAAAGAATTTGAACTTCGCGCCTTCCTGCATAAGTTGAACACCTTCAGTCCACCCTGGTATTACTCGGTTTAGTGGAAATTCAGCTGGTTCACCGCGTTTGTAAGAAGAATCAAACTCAGTCCCATCTAGCAAAGTACCTTGATAATGAACGCGAACAGTATCAGTTGCTTTTGGACTAGTACCTGTTCCTTCAACTAACACTTGGTATTGTAGACCAGAGTCGGTTACTACAACACCTTCCTTCGTTGCATTTTCAGCAAGGAATGCTTTGCCTACTTCTATATTGCTTTCTGCAGCTTTGCTAGCCATCGCCTCTTGTTTAGCTCGTACTTCCTGGTCAGAGTTGCGAATTATTTGTTGCATTTCGTCTAATGGAATTTGTGAGTTTTTAGTCAAACCATCTTCAAACCCACGACGTAACATGGCTTCATCAATATCCATGTCGAGTTCGTTTAATTGTTCTTTGCGCGATACTGCAAAAGCACCCATGCTGGCACCTAAGGCGTAGGCTTGCTTTTCAGCTGGTGTGTTAAATACGACAGGTACACTCTCACCCGCAGCTTCTGGTGCTTTAGTTTCTTGGTTGCAAGCTGTTAAACCTAATACTGATAACACTGCAATGGCAGCTAAAGAATGTTTCATTCTGGGACATCTCCGAATTGTCTATTTATAATTATATGTGTGAATTAAAAACGAATTTTCAAAAAAAGTTTTACTATACCGTGCAATCTACTGGAATTTGTCCGCTTTTCCAACTTTTTCGGGTATTTAATCTAGTTTGTTTAGGTTTGTTAAGTCCGTGTTCAGTTCCTGACACTGCCGATGCAATATAATCATCTTTTGGTTGATACATTAATGCATTTAGTTTTGGTAGTGCGCAAATTTCTTTTGATTTGAATGCGCTTTATCGACTATTTGCGACGTTGTAGGTATTTGCATGATAAACTAACAAAAAAGTAGTTTAAGAGTGTATTTATGACAGAAAATCTATGGTCCCAAGACCCAGCTTCGCTGGTTGCGCAGTTACAAAAAAATATCGAAACGCTAGAAAATCAAGTGGTTGATCTAGAAACAAAAGTCGCCTTTCAAGATGATACGATTGAGCAATTAAATGAAGCTTTGAGTAATCAGCAACTGACCATGGATCAGTTGAGTTTTAAGGTCGATCATATGATGGATAAAATGAAGTCTATTGAACCGTCTAATATTGCAAAACCAGAGGAAGAAACGCCACCACCGCATTATTAATGCTAAGTTGTAGCGGTAATGCGAAGTTGAAGGGGGACTTATTGAATTGTAAAGTGTCTGTTAAGGTTTAAATACCCCAATCACATCTGCTGAATTTTGCCCCGCTTGAGCGACATCCGTTTGCGACTGCACATCATGGTAATCACATTTTACGCACTGCAGTTTTTCTACATTGTTTTCAAAATAAAGCATGATCGAGTCCTGAGCTTTGCACTTGGGACAAGTCGCACCTGCAATAAAACGCTTGCGAGTTTTCTTAGTCATGATGTTCTCTATGTGAATTTATAAAAGGCGTTTTTATTATACCCATAAAAGTGTGATTTGGGTTACTTATGGTTTTTTTGATGGTGATTGTTGCAATTAGCATCGCTTGTTAGTGGATTCTGATATAATTAACAGAAGTTATTTGATGTAAGACTTTGATTGATATTTTCTAGGCTATGGTCCTTTGCATGCCTGTCAAATATGTCTTATAGCTAATACTTTTCCATAACTAGTGACAACTCTGTTTTATTTATTAACGTCTGAGGCTCTATGATCAAATTATCCAACATCTCTTTTATGCGAGGGACTAAAACCTTGCTTGAGCCGAGCAGTGTGGATTTTTATCCGGGGCATAAATATGCTGTAATCGGAGCTAATGGTTGTGGCAAATCAAGTTTATTTGCCTTACTACAAAATCAATTAACTTTAGAAACGGGTGAGTATCATTTTCCCAAAGGCTGGCGCATGGTTGCCGTTGCCCAGCACACACCGAACTCCGAAGACACGATTTTAGCGCATACCATCAGCGGTGACGATGTGTTGCTTGGCTTACGTGAGGCCCTTGCAGCAGCAGAGGCTGCCGAAGATGGCGAGCGCATTGCAGAATTACATGGTCAGTTAGAACATGCCGGTTGGTATGATGTGGAAGCGCGAGCAGCTACAATTTTGGCCGGTTTGGGTTTTGCGAATGATGATTTACAAAAGCCCGTTAATGCGTTTTCAGGTGGTTGGAAAATGCGGATCAATCTAGCGAAAGCCTTATTGTGTCAGTCAGATGTATTGTTACTGGATGAGCCGACGAACCACTTAGATTTGGATGCGGTTATCTGGCTGGAAAAATGGTTGCAACGCTATGCCGGTACTTTATTACTGATTTCACACGATAAATCATTTATTGATGAAATTGCACAGCATATTGTGAGTTTTGAAAGCCAAACATTGATGACGTATACCGGTAATTATTCAAGTTACCAAAAACAACGTGCAGAGCGTTTGCGTTTGCAACAACTGCAGTTTGAAAAACAACAAACACAGGTCGCGCATTTACAAAGCTTTATTGATCGCTTTAAAGCAAAAGCGAGTAAAGCAAAGCAAGCGCAAAGCCGTGTAAAACAGCTCGAAAAGATGCAAGAAATCGCACCAGTACAAATCCATAATCCATTTTCTTTTGAGTTTTATGAACCAAATAAATTACCAAATCCTTTGGTGGCGATGGAAGCGATTAAAGTCGGTTACGACGACACTGTAATTTTGTCCTCGGTGAAGTTAAATTTGGTACCAGGCAGTCGGATTGGTTTATTAGGACGCAATGGAGCGGGTAAATCGACATTAATTAAATTACTGGCGCAAGTACACAGACCAATGTCTGGTGATTATCAAACCTCGCAAGGTTTAGATATTGGTTATTTTGCACAGCATCAGGTTGAAACGCTGGATTTGGATGCGACGCCGTTATTGCATTTACAGCGCTTAGATCGCGAACCCACGGAACAACAACACCGCGATTACCTGGGTGGATTTGGTTTTAAAGGGGATGAGGCAACTAGCTTGGTTGGACCAATGTCTGGTGGGGAAAAGGCTCGCCTAGTATTGGCGTTGATTGTGTACCAAAAACCGAATTTATTATTACTGGATGAGCCAACCAACCATTTAGATTTAGATATGCGAGATGCGTTAAATTTTGCATTACAGGGGTTTACCGGTGCCATGGTATTGGTGTCGCACGACCGGACGTTATTGGCGAGTGTGTGTGAAGATTTTTACCTGGTGGATAGTGGAGCGGTAGAACCTTTTAGAGGCGACTTATCGGATTATACGAAGTGGGTCCTCGACACGGTTAAGCAAGAAAAGGCGCAAGAAAAAGCAGAGTCTAAAGTCCAAGCGCAAGGCTCAGAAAAATCAGAGCCGGTGGTTGATAGAAAATTACAAAAACGTCTCGAAGCTGAATTTAGACAACGCACCTCGGGGTTACGCAAAGATATCACTCGGTATGAAAAGGTCATGGAAACAGCACAAGAAAAACTGGCTGAAATCGAGTCACAGTTAGCGGATCCGGGGCTCTATGAAGACGCGCAAAAAACACAGCTAAAAACGTTATTAGCGGAACAAGCCAAGTATTCGAGTCAGTTAGATGATGCTGAAATGGCTTGGTGTGAAGCCCAAGAAGTCTTGGAACAAGAACAAACAAAATTTTCTGAGGAGTTAGCTGCGGGTTAATGACCTTTTACGATAAATACGATCGAAAACTCACATTTCAGCGTAAGTTAAGTCGTGTCATTAGCACGTTATGATTTATCTTTGTTACATACTTTTTTATGGAAGAATATCTTGGAAAAACAAACTACCTTACCACCTATTTCGGCCGAACATTTCTGGCATTGGTCAGGTAAAATCTACTCAGAAGAGGGTGTCGCTCAAGCACTTTTGGTCTGGCAAAACCATTTCGCTGGACACGTAAATGGCGTGTTATGGCTAGCGTATTTAGATCATCAACAACGTATCTTGGGCAAGGAGCATTTTGCTGCTTTTGATGCGGTCCTCAATGAAACCTTTGCGCAAGATGTTGGACCGATTCGCGAGTTACGGATAAAGACCAACAAGAACGATGCAAATTATGCGAAGTATTTACAGGCTGAGCTTTCTGCTGAGCAACGTCAACAAAAGGCCTTAGTCGACTTGGATTTACATATTCCGTTACCTCATGATGGGTCTGCAGCCGATATGTTAGGTGATACTTTTGCCTATTTGCATTGGCATACGGAGCACTATGTTTCGGATGAATTGAAAAAGGCCGCGTACAGCCATATTTCCAGTATGATTAAATTATTAAAACGGCCGGTATAGCGACATATGATAGACACGATTTTTGGCAAAATAGTTTCTTCTGGATATCAATCCCCAGCATGGTGCAAAAATCGCCATGTGCAGACTATTTGGGGTAAATATGGTGTACGAAGAGCACCTATTGCTTGGCGCTTAGAACGTTTTGCTTTGCCTGATAATGATTATGTTGAATTAGCATGGGCGCCAGAGCCAAACCAAGTCAAAGGTGTTGTTACATTGTTTCATGGCTTGGAAGGCTCCAAAGATTCGCATTATATTCAAGATGCAGTTGCCGCATTTGCTGATACTGATTACCAAGTTGTGCTAATGCACTTCCGTGGCTGTCACGGTGAACCTAATCTCACTCATCGCGCTTATCATAGCGGTGAGACCAGTGATGCACTAGTGTTTGCTAAAGCTCTCCAGACACGTTTCCCCAATACTCCCTTATTTGCAGTCGGCTTCTCTTTGGGTGGTAATATGCTGATGAAACTCGCTGGTGAAACTGGCGCAGATTGTCCATTTGTTAGTTGTGTTAGTGTGTCTGCACCTTTGCGTTTAGATCAATGTGCCGATGCAATTCAGCAAGGGTTTGCTAGAGTATACGAGGCGAAATTGCTACGTAGTATGCAGGCAAATCTGCGGGCCAAAATGGCAAGTATGGATTATCAAGGTAAAGTCAGAGTGTCGGCGGCGACAGTTAAAAATCTAGATACATTTACCAAGTTTGATGAGAATGTGACGGCGCCCTTGCACGGCTATGCTGGAGCAGATGATTATTACCAAAAGTGTTCAGGCTTACAGTTTTTAAAATCTATCCAAGCACCGACGTTGGTTCTGCATGCTTTGGATGACCCGTTTATGAATCATAATGTGGTTCCTAAAGTTCAGGAGTTAAGTCCTAGTGTCGCTTACGAACTTTCTCGTCGTGGAGGCCATGTCGGGTTTTTAACGGGGTCACCTTGGCGCATGGGTTCTTGGTTACAAACACGGATCCCTGATTTTATTGAAGAACAGTTTTTGGCCTACCAAGATACTGTAAGCCACGTCCCCGAGGCTGAGACGACAAATGGTACTGCAGGGGAGTCGAGCCTATGATTATCCCGCATCAAGAGTTAGCTCAGGATACTTTATATAGTATTATTGAAAGTTTCGTTCTGCGAGAAGGCACCGATTATGGCTTAGAAGAGATGTCTTTAGCCGAAAAGGTAGCCCAAGTTCGCGAGCAATTAGATGCTGGCATCGCGGTGTTGGTCTACTCTGAGCTTCATGAATCGGTAGATATCTTACCTAAAGACGGCTTAGAGTTTGTGGAAGAATAAACATACTTTGCTGACTTGTTAGAGCCCTTTGCGCAGCAAATACCAGTAAGGTGTAGAGGTTGCTGCACTATCAATCAAGGTATGTTCCATAAAATGACAGAAGTTAGGAATATCACGGGTAGTCGCAGGATCATCAGCAGTGATTAACAAAGTTTCACCTGGCCCAATGTCGCGCATTTTCTTGCGGATCATCATGACGGGTTCAGGACAGCGCAAACCTAATGCATCCAAAGTATGGTCTGCTTCAGGTGAGGTCAATGTGGCTGATTCAGGCATAGCGTCTACTAGTAAATAAGGGCTCAGGTCGGGGAGACCTAAGCGATTCCGTATCGCTGGCGATAAGCCGCAACTGCTTCAAGATGTTCAGCCATCTCTGGTTTATCAGCCAAGTAAGTCATCACATCATTTAAGGTAACAATACTCACGACTTGGGTAGCAAAGTCACGTTCTACTTCTTGGATAGCGGAGAGTTCACCTTGACCTTTTTCTTGGCGATCAAGTGCAATCAACACACCAGCTAGTTTGGCATTGTGAGCTTGGATTAAAGTCATCGATTCGCGAATAGCTGTACCAGCCGTAATCACATCATCCACTAGCATAATGTTACCGGCTAACTCTGCACCGACTAAATTACCGCCTTCACCATGGGTTTTCGCTTCTTTGCGGTTAAAACAATAAGGAGTATCGACGTTATGCTGAGTCGCTAAGGCAACAGCAGTCGTGGTGGCAATTGGGATACCTTTATAAGCAGGGCCAAACAACACATCAAAATCGATTCCCGAATCTACTAACGCCGCAGCATAGCATTGCCCCAGAGTCGCTAAATCCGCACCGGTATTAAAGAGTCCTGCATTAAAAAAGTAGGGACTTGTACGGCCTGATTTTAATGTAAATTCACCAAAACGTAGAACGTTTCTAGCGATTGCAAATTCGATAAAATCTTTTTGATATGCTTGCATGGTTTACCTATTTATTATTCTGCAGTTGCTGAGTTTAATGCGAGTTGTTGTTGGGTAAATACTTCGTATAAACCTTGTTTAGCCAACTCAAGCATCGTCATCATTTCTTCCATGCTGAACGGTTCGCCTTCGGCAGTACCTTGGACTTCGATAAATTGTCCGGTCTCAGTCATAACGACGTTCATGTCTGTTTCGGCAATCGAATCTTCGGTGTATTCTAGGTCGGCAACTGGCTCGCCGTTAACGACACCAACAGACACGGCTGCGATCATATGTTTTAAAGGGTTGGTTTTTAAAATGCCTTTACCGCGCATGTAGTTAATCGCGTCTACTAAGGCAACACAAGCGCCAGAGATAGAAGCGGTACGTGTACCACCATCGGCTTGAATAACATCACAATCGACAGTAATGGTGTTTTCACCTAGCAGTTTTAAATCTACTGCAGCACGTAAAGAGCGCGCGATTAAGCGTTGAATTTCCAAGGTGCGACCGCCTTGTTTACCGCGTGCGGCTTCTCGGCCCGAACGGGTATGGGTAGCACGTGGGAGCATCGAGTATTCAGCAGTGATCCAACCTTCGCCTTTACCTTTCATAAAGCGCGGAACGCCTTCTTCTACAGAGGCAGTACAGATAACTTTGGTGTTACCAAACTCAACTAAAACAGAGCCTTCAGCGTGACAAGTAAACTGACGAGTAAAAGTAACTGGGCGGATTTGACTAGCTGTACGACCACTGGGGCGCATAAATGCTCCTAAAAATTAATAAACTGTTCAGATAGATTATATCTTACTACAGCGAGGTCCGTCATTAGACAAAGCGAGATAATTTTAGTTGAAAAGTGTTTTCTACCGGAGCTTGTGACAAATCATGGTAATATGTAGGGGAACTTGAGATAAACATTGTAAAACTATTATCTCGTTCAAATGAAGTTGTAGGTAATTTAATTTTGCATGAAAGGAATGAGTATGATTTATAGTATGACAGCGTTTGCACGCCGTGAATTAAAGGCAGAGTGGGGCAGTGCAGTATGGGAAATTCGTTCGGTTAACCAACGTTACTTAGAGACATTTTTTCGCTTCCCAGAACAATTTAGAAGCTTGGAGCCGATTTTACGTGAGCGTTTTCGCAAGCAGCTCCAACGTGGCAAAGTCGAATGTCAATTGCGTTTTATCCCAGCACAAAACACAGCGAAAGCGATTTCGGTTAATCATGCTTTGGCAGAGCAAGTGGTGTTGGCAGCGGAGTCGTTACCTATCCAAGGCCCTGCGTCTTTAAATCGTCTTGAAGTATTGCAATGGCCAGGCGTCGTGGAAGCACAAGAAACCGATATGGATGCAATCCAAAAAGACTTATTAGCTGAGTTTGATCTGACAGTGAAGGATTTCCTAGCGGCGCGTGCGTCGGAAGGGGAAAATTTAAAAGTTATGATCGAGCAGCGCTTAGAGGCTATTACGGCAGAGGCCAACAAGGTCGGAACGATGATGCCAGAAGTGTTGCAGTGGCAACAAGATAAGATCCGCAACAAGTTCGCAGAAGTGAATATTGAGCTCGATGCGACTCGTGTTGAACAAGAGTTAGTGTTGATGGCGCAAAAACTCGATGTGGCAGAAGAGTTAGACCGTCTTCATTCACACGTATCTGAAACGCAAAATATCATGAAAAAAGGCGGAGCTATTGGTCGCCGCTTGGATTTTATGATGCAAGAGTTTAACCGCGAATCGAACACGTTGGGCTCAAAGTCAATTAATGCAGATATCACGCAAAGTGCGGTGGAGTTAAAGGTATTGATTGAGCAAATGCGCGAGCAGATCCAGAACATAGAATAAAGTCTATTAGTGTCCTTGGTTATCTTTAAAGCCCAGTTTTTACTGGGTTTTTTGTTAATTTGCATCCAGGCAAGTCCTAAGTTATCTACCCAAATCCCATACTAATTGGTGGGTAAAATGGTGGGTGTTGTTATACTTGATTTATTAAGAGTGGTGGGTATTATAAGGTTACTGTTTTTAAATCAAGGCCTAGTATATGAGCGGCTCTAAACAACTTAGCGTCAAATCGATTCAATCTAAAATTGCTAATAACGAAATCGGTAAACACTCAGATGGTAACGGTCTTTATTTTGTTATCCCTAAATCAGGTTCGCCTTATTGGATGTTGCGTTACACTGCAACTAACAAAAAGCGAAAAGAGATGACCCTTGGTAAGTATGCTGATATGTCATTACAAGAGGCTAGGTATGAAGCTGCAACTAAAAAGAAGCAGCACAGGGAAGGCCTAGATCCATTGCTGTCTAAAAAAAGATCAGAGCAAGAAAGTATCAAGATCGTAGATGACTTATTTAATGACTGGTATCCAACGCTTAAATCTAGGCTTAAGCATCCGGAAATCCCAAAACGTATTTACAGCAAAGATATTGCTCCTTATATCGGTGAGTACAAGCTAGACCAACTCACTGCCCGTGACATTCGCAGTGTTATAGAGAACATTAAAAAGTCAGGCAGAATGGCAATAGCAAACGATGCACTAGGTTATTGTAAGCAGCTATTTAACCATGCTATTAAGCTAGATTTAATGGGGTTAAATCCTGCATCTGCTTTTACTTTTAGAGATGCCGGTGGTTTAGAAAAAAGCAGGGATCGTGCATTGAATGAAGATGAGCTAAAATATTTCCTTAAAGTTGCTCGAGAAAACAGTAAAAGCTTTAGTCGCGACAACTATATAGCATGTTTACTGTTAGTTACTTTAGGAGTTCGTAAATCAGAGCTATGCGAAGCCAAGTGGGACGAATTTGATTTGGAAAATCGTATCTGGCGACTACCTGCAGCTAGGAGTAAGACTAATGTAGGTTTTGATATACCGCTAGACCCAAGAGTTATTGAATGGCTTAATGAACTTAAAATACGTGCAATAGACTCTATTTATGTTTTCCCAAATAGAAGAGCTGGTAGCAAGCCCCATATGGGAGCCGATACTTTAAATAGAGCCATCACAAAATTGTTTGGGAAAGAAACCGGTAAGAAAAAACAACCACCTAACTTAATGGGTAATGTTGAACATTTTACGGTGCATGATCTCCGAAGAACTTGCCGAACATTATTGGCACAATTAGGTGTGCAAGGACACATAGCTGAAAGATGTTTAAATCATAAGTTAAAGGGTGTTGAAAGTGTTTATAACCAGTATGATTACTTTGAGGAACGTAAAAAGGCGCTAAATCAACTTACAGAAAAGGTTGTTAATTTAATTTAAACTGAATTGGGGTTTACTAAAAAAATCTCATTAAAAGTACAAATTTAATTTAAATTTTTATATTACAATTGGGACTCATATTTATTATTACCCAGAACTTAATTTAGATATATAAATTAAGTGTTTACTTCTTATAAGGTTACTAGATGAAATTTAAAATGGCAGAAATTTTCTTGGCTCAATGCAATACCCATACGTCAAAGATTATATTCTTGGAGTGTTAGGCTCAGCAACCAAAGATGGCAGAACTACAGAATATTGGGTCGGCCCTAATACCGCCTCCAAAGATGCTTATAGTGGAGAAACCATTACAACAACTACCAATGTTGACCGTGGCGTAGAACGAATTTATTTTTCCAACGTAGAAACAGATTCACCAAAAAGTCACAGGGGTAAGGTCATCACGGTGCCGTATTACATTGAAACGTGGGATAAGATTGTTCATTTGACCAAAGATGCGACTAATCGTGTGACAGAAATAGAAGATAAGTTAACTAACCATTATTCTTTATTTGAATACGATAATAAAGGGCGCCTCTATCAATCCACTGTCAATGATGCAGTGACGCAAGCGCAATTTAACACCTACTTGTGTAATAGCGTTAATTGCAATAAACCCAGTGCAACAAGCAGTCCATACAGCACTTTTCTCGGCTATGATAGGGACGAGCCTGCACCGGTGTGGACGTATACAAAGTACAGCCACCAAACTGGACAACTCACAAGCATTACTCACCCCCAAAATGCCAGCAATATCAAACCAATGTCAGTCTATAAATATACCTGGTTATCTGCGCGATATAAAAATGCTGCTGGCAGTATTGTCAATGCGTCAACACCCATATCCATGTTAACGCGAGCAATCAGTTGTGAAAACTCGGCCATGGTGAATGAGCGCTGTCAAGGCAATGACCAAATCACCATCGATTATCACTACGGTACAGGTAGTGGTGCAAATAATTTATGGCTAATTGCAACCACATATTCCTCTGAGCGAGAACGCAGCAGTTTTGTAACGTGTTATGAGCATGATAAATACGGGCGAGTGATTGGCGAATCCCAACCCAAATCAGGCATATCAGTAAATGCCTGTAATGCGAAGCGAGGGTTTTAATCATGATTAATTTACATAAGGCTCTTGTTAATCAATGCTTAGTTGTCGTATTTTTATTCAATGTTGCAAGCACGGTAAATGCCTCGCAAGTTGCCAGTGAATTTACCACTGCAACCCGTTATGATATTGCCGGACGAGTCACCGGTACAATATCGCCAGACCCTGATGGTCCCGGGCCATTGACCTATGCTGCAACAAGAATCACTTACAATGCAATCGGCTTAGTGTCGTTAATTGAGCAAGGTGAACTTGCAAGATGGCAATCAGAATCCGTTGCCCCTGCTAATTGGTCACACTTTACCCGTCATTCCAGTGTCATGCATTATTACGATAGCAAAGGACGCTTAGTGGGCAAGGCCATTCGGGATGCGAGTAACACGACACAGCAATTTGTTCAAACGAGCTATGATAATTTTGACCGCGTTGTGTGTGAAGCGCGGCGTATTATCCCCAGTCAATTTGATAACGTAACCATTGATGCTTGTAAAGCCGGCTATCATCCAGATTACGGGTACGATAGGATTACGCGCTTTGAATATGATAAATACAATCAAGTATTGGTTGAATATCGGGCGTGGGATACGCCCCTTTCCCAAGCGTATCGCGAAAATATTTATGTACCATCACGACCGGGATTACTTGCTTCGGTAAAAGATGCCAAAGGCAACGAAACCCGCTACACCTATGATATGTATTTAAATATATCGCGCATTGATTATCCTCACTATGGACCAAGTCATTACAATCAATATCGCTCGGATAATGAATATGCCACCTTTAAATACGATGCACGTGGAAATTTACGTCATGAGCGTAAACGCAATGGTGATGAATTTGAGTATCGTTACGATAATCTCAATCAACTCGTAGCTAAAATAGCACCTGATAGTCAAGATTCAGTGCGCTATCGCTATGATGCTCAAGGTTTGCAGCTCTCTGCAAGTAAAGGCAGCTACAATGATAAAATCACTTTAACGCATGCCTATGATGCACGAGGAAACCTGAAAAGTACTACCACGGCAGAAGGCTATTATGGCACTACGCGAGTGCGCACGGTGTCGATGGAATATGATAAGAACAGTAATCGCAGCAGTATTACTCATCCTGATGGTCAGCGTTTTACCTTTACTGTGGACGGACACAATCGCTTAAAAAGCATTGTGCATGCCAATAACCAAATACTGCTGCGCATTGATTATTCAGCGCAAGGTCGTCGAAAACAACTGTGGCGTGCCAATGGAAACCACACGCATTATGCGTTTAATGATATTGGGCAACTTACACAACACCAACAAGCCTTTGGGCAAAGCCAATATAACTTAACCCAAGGCTTTACATACAACAAGATTGGGCAAGTCCAAGAGATTAGTACCAGTAATACCGGCTATCACTATCAAGGTAATGAGCAGCGTCAAGGCCAATATAAGGTTAATAATCTCAACCAGTACATTATGATTGAAGGTGCGATGTTGCACCACGATAAAAATGGTAACCTCACTCATGATGCCGATAACAACCGCTTCAGTTACGACAGTGAAAATCGTTTAATTGCTGTCAATGGCAATGACACCGCGAGTATTACCTACGACCCCAATGGGCGTTTATATAAGACCGTTATCAACGGCAAATCGAGTTACTATGTATTTGCAGGGGATGCGCTAATTGCCACAACGGATGGCAATAACAACATCACCGCGCGATTTATTCACTCCGACCAAATCGATGAGCCGCTCATCCAATACCAAGGCGCAACAGCAAGTTACAATGCCACTCAATACTTACATGCCAATTACCAAGGCAGTGTCATTGCGGTGAGCAATCTGAGCAATAACAAAGTATCGCAGGTCAATCAATACGATGCCTTTGGTGTGCCTGCTGGCATTAATAACACCTTGTTTACCTACACGGGGCAATTGTATTTAAACGAGTTACAATTATACTACTACAAAGCACGGATTTATCATCCAAAGCTAGGAAGGTTCTTGCAAACAGACCCTGTGGGCTATGAAGACCAGATGAATCTATATACTTATGTTGCGAATGATCCTATCAACAATAAAGACCCAACCGGTAAGTATTTAGATACCATCCTTGATGTTGGCTTCATTTTATATGACTTAGGTGACATGGCAGTTAATGGAGTCAACGAGACTAATTCAGCTTCACTTGCAGCAAATGTTGCTGGAGCTCTTATTCCTGGAGCAACAGGGTTAGGTTTAGCTGCTAGAGCAGGCAAAAAAGCTTGTTGTTTTGTCGCTGGAACTCAAGTCTTGACTGAAGATGGCTACAAAAACATAGAAGATGTAAAATTAGGCGAAAAATTATGGGCTAAAAATGTTGATACTGGTGAGCAAGATTGGAAACCAGTGGTTAAAATTTTTAATGAACCAGACCGCGGAATATATGAGATTAAGCTGGAAGGCGAAGACGGTTTCATACAAAAAATCCAAGCAACTGATGATCACCCTTTTTATGTTGTTGGTGCTAGCTGGAAGACAACCATAGAGTTATCTGAAGGTGATTTGATAGAGACCGATGGCAACGGCCCAATGAAGGTTGTGAGTGTTGTCGATGAAAAGCGTCAGGCGCTTACTTATAATTTTACCGTAAAAGACTTCCATACATATTATGTGACCAAGAAGAATGTATTAGTGCATAATTGTGGTATTAAGATGAAAGATACTCACAACCCAAATGCAACAAGAGTTGATGGGGACCCTTCGCAAGCCGTAGCCGAAGCTGGTTACGATAAGGCGAAGCTTCAATGCGCAAAATGTAAATTGGAAACGAGTATTACGAATCGTAAAGCCGAGCAGAAGAGAAAAGGCCCCGATGCTGGACATGCTAAGAAAATAAAATCTGAGCAAAAACAGTTGGACAAAGTTAATAGAAGATTAAAAGAAGTAGAAAGTAGCTAAAATCATGAATATCCTTCCACTAAAGGGAACAGATAAATTACAATTTGGCATGTATAAGAGTGATATTCTAAAATCGCTTGGTAAGCCTGATAGTATTGATAACTTGGATGCTAAAGATGAGGTAAGTTCAGAGATTTATTACTATGATTCTATGGGTTTAGGCTTGTACTTTGATAAAGATACGGGCTTTAGACTCTGGGGCCTTTCAATATCTGACCCTTCTATTCAGCTTAACGGGGTTTCGCCTATTGGTATGTCTGAAACAGATTTGCTGAAAGCCTTCCCTGCGATTGAACTTGATGTTATTGATGGAGAATTCAAGGAGTATCTTCTGCCTGAACAGGAAGTAGAATTCTACCTGAAAGGTAATGTAGTGCAGAGCATTATGCTAAATCCTGATTTGGATGAATATAGTGTGAAATACTCTAATCAAAAATAAAACCTTTTAATCCAAAGCCTCGCTAGCCGAGGCTTTGTTTATTAATATAAATATCAAAAATGCTGATGATGCTCTCAAGGAGGATGTATGGCGAAGGATCTATCGTGTCCGTCCGGTAATCACCACTACCCGAGCTTGATTACCCAAGGTAATAACGCATCAATATCAACATCAGGTTGGCTGATTTTTGCAAGTACCTGCGCAAACCACTCCGCTTGAACACTCAGTGGAAAGCGGACTTCCACATCGGCAAACGCGATGGCAATAAATTCATGTTGTGCTTTACGACGTGGCGTGCTGACTTTAACCAGCTGAGGCCTAGTAATGCTATCTGCTGATACGTTGCAACGACCATTGAGCCCTCGATTGATTTTACTCAGTCGTGCACTGAACGTATCGATATGAATGTCATGCTTGAGGCAATATTCAAGTCGCGATAAACCACTAGCTTGTTGATCGTCAACGATGGCTTTCCATTGTTCGATAGATTTTCTGGGACGACGTTTTACCATATCAAAGCTCCATATATATGCAGAAGCTTGATTATCAAACACAGATTATGGTGTTGCTAGACGGGGTTTACCGGACGGACACATTATTCGAATATTTGGTCGCTGGTGCTTAACTCCATCTTTGTTGCCTTTAGAATGCCTAGCGACTTTTAAGTTATCTAAATTATTTAGGGGTTTACCTGGTTCAGCACCGTAAAATAGGTAGTCCTCAAATCCCATTGTTTCTTGATTGAATTTCAACCATACAACGCAACCAGATGGTTTTGTAGCAAGCTTAACATGGAGTTTTTGCTGTGTAGTAGTTGATGCGGTAAAGGAAGCTTTTAACTGAATATGGCGGACTATACCGTTAGCTTCTGCAATAATGTCATACCCTGCATTATCCACTTCGGGCTTTGCGACTTCTAAATCACAATCATGTTTAAGCCAAGATAATTTCAGTAATTCCCCAATAAATAAATGCTCTATCAACTTTTCACGATAGGATGAATGATTGTTGTGATCAGAAGCCATAACTTACGTTTTCCAAAAACCTAATTAATATGCATTTTTTAAAGGATTCATAACAGAGACCATCAATTTTGCTTTCTCAACTCGCTGAACAATTTCCGTTTTTCGTATTTTTTCTCAATACTCTTGATAACAAAATTAGCATCAATGACACCAGGAGCATCTTTCTTATCTGTTAGCTGGATTGTATATGATGACAACGGAGATTCTGATACACCACCGAAACCTCCTGTTGTGTATGAGTACCCACTTGAGTAGGTATACGTACTTGATGGGACAAAATACGATTCTGTTTTTGATTGAGATTGTGTATCCATTACAAAGAAATGACTATAATTATTTTCTAAAGCCAAATCCGCAGCTCTCAGCATCGCAAAATCAGCCGCAAGTTCAGCACTAGTATAACTATTACCTTCGAAGTTAACTTTAAACATCGTTTCAGATAACTGAGTGTGAGAATAACCACCATTACTATTTTTAGGCTGATATTGAGTGGCAGCACATCCAGATATAGCTAAGAACACAAAACAAGTAATTAAAAATCGCATAATTTATTTTCCTTATCTAACAAAATAGCATTTTCCAGCCATATTCCATCTTGAAATAATGCCACCATCGTTAAAAAAAAGATATAAACATGGATAAATCTTACCATCCATACGCGATTAGAAATTAGGAAGAGGTGTCCATACGGCATATGCATAACACCTAGTTCTCCTTCAACCAACCATTAACCCTTTGTCTGTATATTTGACTCGCCATATAAAAAATTAACCGCATTTAATAACAGGGTATTACTTACTACTTTTTTATGTTGGATGAAACATCCCCCCCCTGGGTCATCACACCTAGAGCCTAAAAAAATGCTTTTAGTTGTTGGTGATAACAACCTAGAGGAATTTTACCCCATGATTACCTATTCAGAATACGAGCAAACTGCCATCAAAGTGGCGTTAACAGCAATACAGCAAACCTTAGTGACCGATAATGTCTTGTCATCTGTCGTGCAAGTGGAGAACTACCTTAAGCTACATTTAGCCGATGAGCCTGATGAATGGTTCGGTGTGATGTTTCTAACGAGTCAGCACCGTCTCATACGTTTTGAGAAACTGTTTAGAGGCACTGTAAACTCGTCCTACGTGCATATCAGAGTAATAGCAAGGAAAGCACTCGAGTTAAACGCAGCAGCCGTTATATTGGCGCACAATCATCCTAGTGGTATGAGCGAACCTAGTTCTGCTGACCAAGACATTACCGTTAGGATAAAAGATGCACTAACGGTGTTTGATATCAACGTGTTAGACCATCTAATAGTAACAAAAGAAGATGTATGTTCTTTTGCGACTCGTGGATTGATGTAATAACTAGACCAAGCTTCGGCTTGGTTTATTTTTTTCATGGTTAAGTTCTATCACCTTAGTGATATATGTCATAGGCCCACACATAACTCATACCTAGGGATCTAACGCACCGTTACTATTGCTATGTCTAAGTACAGAAAAGTGCTAATTAACAACAATACTTTAAGTACACCACATGACCATTCAATGAATTAATACGTAAAAAAAGGGGGACGAAAAGGAAAAACAGGTAGCAAAAAACGATTCTTCAACGAAGGTGTCGTCGAGTAAAACAAAAATACCTTCAAATGAAGGTAAATCAAAAAAAGTGTAACTTAACGAATTGAATGAATTACTTGACGAAGGTTTTATATCCAATGAAGAATATGGAGCTTCAAGAATAGTTATACTTGGGTTACGCCAATAATAAAGATCTACTTTATAAAAAATATAGTGGCATCAGTGACGGCAATAAATAAACTTAAGTTTTTTTGTAAAAATATGAAAATAAATAAGTTGTACACTTGCTGTCACTGGTGTCACTTTTTTGCCTATTTCAAATAAACACCTTTATAACCACGGCTTTTATTGGTTTTATATGACTTTACATTTGGATGAAGCTTGAAGTATTGGCCACATTTTCGACTAAAGCTAGTTCTTTGCTCTGGCGTGAGTAAATTTTCGTCGCACCAACTAACGTAACTCTCAAACAAAGCCTTTGATGTAATTACGCGGTTTGGCAGATATTGTATATTTTCATCAAAAAACTCTGTAATACTATCTAACTCCTTTTTGTATTCCGCACTGTCGTTGACGACCTTTTCCGGGGCGTTTAAACCTTGTCGCTTCCATTCAGCAAGTCCTTTTAGTGCCCAGTTAAAAATACCGGGCATTTCTGATTTTAATGTACTGAGTAGATTTGGGTCTCGCTGTTCTTGGGGTACGACATAGCCAAAATGGATAAATCGCATTCGTCGCCAAAAACCCTCGTCATTGATATTGCCATAGGGTTTATCATTACCATACATCACAATCTTAGCGGTTGATTTAAACGTGACAGGGTTGCAATAAAGATGTCTTCCCGTCACTTCCTCATCACCGGATAAAGATTTAAGTGTTTGTGTATCAAATGCCGCGCTGTTGTCGTCCATCTCGTCGGTTATCGCTAACCTAACCCCAGCTAAATTTGCAATGCCAGCCATGACTGCATTTGAGCGACCTCCTGAATTACCCTTCATAATTACGTCTGAATTGATTTTTATAGCGTAATCACCTAATAAAGCTTTTACCAAATCCAGGAAAGTTGACTTACCATTTGCACCGCTGCCGTAGAAGAAAAAAATCTGTTGCTCACGAATGCTTGTCGTCAAAAAATACCCAACTAATCGTTGTAAATAATCAACCATCTTTTTATCGTGTTGCATGGCGATAAGAATAAACTTCTCCCAATTAGGGCAAGTTGCATTTTTATCGTGACTGGTTCCTAATGACTTTATTACTAAGTCTTCGCCCGTTGCCGGCCTAAGTAAATCAGTGGACATATCGTAAACGTCGGTCTTTAACCCAATTAAATTTGGGTTAGCATCTAATTTATCGACACCTATAGACAGTTGTGTTTCCATAATTTTAAGAACTGAACGAATATTTGCATTGTTCATTGCGTTATTAAGCCACCTCAAAGACATGGGTACATACAGCCCAGAATGTAACTGCTGCTTAAGTCCATTGACCATTTGCTTATAGCGTTCAAACACTAATTTTTTTGCCTCTTCAGCGTTTACCCATGTTCCGTCATCAAACACTAACCATTGCTTCAGCGTGCTATGATACACAATCGAAGATTGATGCTGATTAATCAGAAATTCAGCTAATGTCGTGTCGTTTTCGCCATATATATTTTGTAACTCCATGCACCCATTTTTCGACTTTAGATAATCAGGAGCATAATAAAACAGAGTTGCGATGGTGATACCCTTGCCGTCTTCAAAACCACCCCAGTGTTTTTCACACTCATTGAGTTGATATTTTTCACCTTCACTAGACCAGCCGTCCCACAACTCGAGCCCTTGACCACCTGGATATTCACTGTGAATTGCCATCCCGATGTTTATCCATTGCTCATAATCTAAATCAGGGTCAATGTAAGTTAATATTTCAGCAATATCCGCTAATGATGTTTTAGACACATAATTACTTCTTACTTGCAATTTAAGCTTCGCAGGAACAGAACGTTTCTTAGTTGCGGCCTCAAGAACCCAATCCGGGGGTACCGCTACGTCGAAAGTCTCGCAATTAGTCGAATATCTAACACCATCGATGCTACTGCCTATACCAATACTGTAACCATTGCCACCGGCGCGAATATCTAAGCCAGGTTCAAACCCCTGACAGATTGTTAGTTCTAATGCATCATTAGTATCAAAATAATAATGCTTGCCACCACTGGGTGTATTCACGGTAAAAGTAATAGGTAATTCAGGATGTTGCTCCAAACTAGTAAAACCATCGATGGCATCTTCAGGCTTAATATCAACATCCAGTACAATATGTCTATCTGCCACTACGCCAATGTTGTATTCAGGGTTCTGCCTCCACCAGTCTTGTATTGCGTCAAGGTCACAAGTTGCTGCCTCTTTCCATCCTGAAATAGCAGGGATTTTACTGTTTGGTTTACATGGAAATATGTTAAAATTGTTATTAGCATACATTAGAGCAAATGTAAGTTTGCTCTGAATGTTAGCTGTATTATTAGGAACGACCTTTCTTTGCTTGCCGGCTGTTAGGTCGTTTTTCTTTCTTAAAATGTTATTCATCATAACTAATTCCTTCATATAAATGTTCACCGTCAACGGTATAAGTTAATGGCGTTAGGTAGTGTTTATGTCCTTTGGCATCGATAGTGTAGCTAGCTGGGATGGTAATAATCTCCACTCCCATACTTCGCAATTGAGATATAACTGGTGATGACGCTTTTATCCCTGATTGAGTCATCTCATCAACCGTTACTTGCCCATTAACAATCAGCTTGCTAACAATGAAGCATTGTTGTTCGGTAAGAGGCCAGTAAATAGTTTTCGTCACTTGTTGTGGAAAATACATAGTCATTACGCTGCCTCCTCATCACGCTGCTGGATTTTTGATTCAATCCAGTCTTGTACTTCAGAGGCTATCCAAGCGCTTGAGCGCTCAGACAGCTTTATGGGTTTAGGGAATCGGCCATCTTTAGCCTCAGCATACACGCTAGAGCGAGATTTCTTTGTCACAGCCATTACTTCGGCTAGTTTAATCAGTGGTGTCATTTTTGGACGCCTCTTTATGCGCAACGAATCAAATGCCGTGCGCTTCTAGGAGGGAGAGATTAAATGAGTGAGAAGTGGATATTGTCCCTTCGATGACAAAGAGGACGATTTATTTATTATTTAGCTTTGAAACCTTATTGTTAAAGTTTTTTCTGACTACTGGTTTGCAGTCATACTTCAGGACTATAGTACTATCAAGTGTTAAGTAATAAGGTTCTAAATCGGGATCATAACCAGGATCGCCACTTTTTTTGTCCTTATCGTATACAGTTATTCCGTCAAGATATTCTGAATACTTACTATTATCCTTCATTAGCTCACAAGAAATCCATTCATGGACCAATTTTGCATTTGGCTTTCCATTTGATGACTTCCTAAGTTCAGCTATTGCTAACTTAATTACTTTTATATAAGACGCTCTTGATTCTGAGGCGTTATCTTCGATAAAGATATCTCTATGGCTATATGACGATAATTGGTGACTATTGTTAATTTCGAGACCATCGCATGGCGCAAAAACCTTAGATAAATTTTCACCTGAGATGGTGTCATGTATGGTAAATTCTTGAATTGCTTGCTTCGTCAAAAGTAGTTTTTCACCAACAGTAAGCGTAATAGAAGAAGTATTTCGGCTTGTTGTGATTTTGTGTGTGTCAACATTACTATTTGGAATATAATGAACAGTGTCAAATGACAAGACCGCATTATCCTTAACATTGAGATAGAGTGAGCACTTTTGGTTTAATGCGTCATTTAACATCTTGTCGATGGTATTTTTTCTATCGGCGACATCTGTAAGCCGCTCTAAAGTTGAGCTCATTAAATTTGCCATTAAACAAAATAAATGTAATTTATAGCATGAGATGCATATTTAGCAAAGTATCAAAACCTAACGGTGGGTTAAATGGTGGGTAAAATTATAATTTTATCTTAAAAAAACACACAATATATTGATTTTGTTGTCTTTGTATATTCCATTCTGTATTCAGATCCAGAATATAGAATAAAGTCTATCAGTGTCCTTGGTTATCTTTAAAGCCCAGTTTTTACTGGGTTTTTTTGTTGCTTTGTATCTAGGCAAGTCCTGAGATATCTACCAAAATCCTACATTAAAAAAAGGAGCGCAATGCGCTCCTTTTATCTATTAGCTTAGACAAATTTTAGAATGTATAAACGACTTTTCCGTAATAAAAACCACCGTTGATACCGATTGGTGAAGTAGTTGGGTATTCAGAACCTACCACGCCAGCCCAAGGGTTATTATCAGGACGGTTATCAAGCACATTTTTTGCACCTACAGATACACGAACGTTTTCTGTAACAAAGTATGCTGCTTCTAAATCAAATGTGTACTCAGCGCCCACCTCAATCGGTAATGCACCGCCTGCATCTAAGTGATCTTCAAAGATATCAGAGAAGTAACTCACACGTGCAAGAACACTCAAATCACCATTAGTATGATTCGCTGTTAAGCTCCAACGGTTTGAAGGTAGGTTTTCTTCAAACATACGGATGCGAGTTGCACCGAATAAGCCTTCTGCACCTGGTTTGATATCAGATACTTCTGTGTCAGTCCAGTTTGCTGCAAGTGCAAACATAGTCTCGCCACCTAACATATCCATGCTGTAATTTGCTACAACATCAACACCTGTTGTTGAAGTAGAGAACGCATTAGTGAAGTATTTGATTGAGGATAAGCTGCTTGCATCAGTATTACCTGCTGCTAATAATGCTGCTTTGTCCGCATCTGTTAATGGTAACGTAGAAGAAATAGCTAAGCGGTCATCTACATCGATGTCGAAGTAATCAACTGTTAGGAATAAACCATTTTCAAACTCAGCAACTAAACCAAGTGAGACTGAAGTTGATTCTTCAGGTGTCAAAGGTAACGCACCTTTCGCTAATGAAATTTGATCCGTTGGCGGTAATGTTGCTTCATCTTGAAGACCATTAGGACCAAACGCGGTGGATACATTACGTACGCTTGATTGACCAATTGTTGGTGCTTTAAAGCCAGTTGATACTGCACCACGCAGAGCAAATGTATCATTTAACTGATAACGACCAGAAAGTTTACCTTTGACTGTTGAACCAAAGTCAGTGAAGTCTTCATAACGCAAAGCTGTACCGATAGTTAAATCATCAGATGCGTAAAATTCAGTATCCACCCAAAGTGCCATAGAGTTACGACTTGCTTTACCTTGATAAGCAGCTGAAAGACCAGGGAAACCGTTTGAACCAATACCAAAACCTTGAGCTGCTAAAGGGCCCACTTCATAAGAAGCTGAATCGCCTGCAATTGCGTCAAAGGCTTCGTAACGATATTCTACACCTGCAGCTGCAAAGAAGCTGTCAGAGATATATTTGTTTACATCAGCATTNATGGATGCTTCAGTTTGCGTATAAGTACCTGGGTTAAACGAGAACGGCGTGTTTGGACCCATTGAAGGGTTGATCGTGTTGCTGATCATGTATGCAATTTCGTTTTCACCAAAAGATACACTCACGTCATAATTTAGTTCATCAGATGTTTCACCTTTAGTCCCCATGACTAGAGATAAGTCAGTGACGATACCACCGAATTTAGGTGTGAAACCACCAGGCAATAATTCATTGAAAGCAAAACAATCAGGGTTATTTTGTACGCCACTGATGTAATCTGGGTTAGTTAAAACGTTATCACCTACAGTAATCGTTGGACAATTACCTGAACCATCAGCCGTTAAGTCACCAATAAGTAATAATTGATTACCATCTACATCTGTACCACCATCGTTCACACCACCACGGTTATGAGGGTTACGGAAGTAAAAACCACCTTCCACTTCACGCTGAGAAATACCACCAAATAAATATGCTTCAGAATTCGCATCAAGCTCTAAACCTATATTGGCGAAAAACTTAACGTCTTGTTTGATTTCTGGTGTTCCCCAAACTTGTGCAGCCGGAGAAGCTACATCAGTGTTACCTGCAGCGATTAGGCCCGCAGCGTCGTCACGTTGAACTGAGCGTGATGTAGGATCTGCTGTTCGAGATTCAAATGAGAAATTTGCAAAACCATTGGCTGTGAATGGTAAGCCAATGTTAGCTGCGACAGTTAAAGTGTCGCCATCACCTTCTGAATATTGACCATAGCTTGCTTCAAATGAACCACCTTCTGCGGCATCTTTAAGTGCAAAATTGATGACCCCTGCGATCGCATCAGAACCATACTGTGCAGCTGCGCCGTCACGCAGTACTTCGACCTGTTTCATTGCGATAGATGGTATAGCAGAGATGTCTGGACCGTGTGCTCCATCAGAAATTTGGCCGCCTAGGAAGGTAATAACAGCAGAACGATGACGGCGCTTACCATTTACCAAAATCAAAGTATGATCGGGTGCTAAACCACGAAGGTTGGTAGGACGAACGAGCGTTGAAGCGTCATTAATTGGTTGATCGTTTACATTTAATGAAGGTACAACGGTTTGTAACATGGATATCATGTCAGTGTTGCCAGATGCGCGTAGCTCATCTGCAGAGATGATATCCACAGGAACTGGAGAGTCACCTACCGAACGTGGTGCTGCACGAGTTCCAACAACTGCGATTTTTTCAACATTTTCAACAGCGACATCTTGGGCCATTGTTGGTAACGCGATAGTCGCTGTTGCAGCGGTAGACGCTACTAAAGCAAGGCGTATTGCGCTTGATAATTGACTTAATTTTTTCATGTGTTTTTTACGGTAGGATTACTACCGTACCCTGTATATTTAATAATTTATTGTGTTTGATTTTATTGTTGCGTTGTATTTAGTTGCTTAAATCTACGCATGCGCATAATTTGGCGCGCGCATTTTAAGATGAAAAGCATATAAAATCGAATACAACTAAGAATAATAATGAGAATATACTATAAAGTTACTTTATTTGGGATATTCGTCCTAAATATGGCGGTTTATCGCGATTTAGGTAGGCTACTATAGTTAAATACCGGGCCAACTAATTTAATATAAGCACTTGTGGCATCAATATCTAAAATATCTACACGAAGTAACTTTCCTACGGCAAAACGTTCAGTATTCATAATATAAGCATTGCCAGCGACTGTGTATTGGCGCGTAGGCTCCAGAGCTTGCCCCTGCCATAGTATAGAGCCATCAAAGCCTCGAGTAATATTACTCGTCCAGTGCTGTGATTCATCGATGAGCGCGAGTAATTGCACTCCAGTAAATTCGCGCACAATTAATGGGTTATTAAATGGTTGTACCGCAAATAAATCCCCCCATTTTACTGGCCCAGTCTTTAGAGTTGAGCGGACCCCGCCTTTATTCATTATTCCCATATCTGTATTTAACATATATTGATGAGAATTCGCGATGAAAACGCCTAAATCAGCTTCATTTGCTTTGGGCCTATAAGTACCGATAACTTGTTCAGTATAAGCTTGTGCAAAGCTCACCGCTGAGCTGATCAAATTGTCCACTTTTTGCAATGTTGCTTTTGCGGCACTACTTAATACCAAATCAGGATCGGCATTAGCAAAAATGACCTCGGCGCTCGCTTTGGTAATATCCTGCACTGCCGGGTCTATCGTGAGCGTAATATCTGCGTATGCTCTACCACTGGAAAAAGCTTGGGTCACTAGCAAAGACGGCGCATTCTTTCTGGAAAAATATGCATTCGTGAAACGATGGGAGTGTCCTGTCACAATTAGATCCACAGCAGTAGGTAATTGACTCAGAAACTGACCAAACTTACTGTTTTTATCGATCCTTGCATTTGTTTGAGTCGCACCACTGTAATACTTATCGCGCGTGCCATCATGTACGACAATAATAATCGCATTGATACCTTGCTCTTCTAAAAGAGTCACATAACGCCTGGCTACCTTTGCTTGATCAGCAAAGTACAAATCATCAACGGCACCTGGTACGACTAAATCTGGAGTGTAATCTAAGGTCAAACCGATAATGCCAATTTCGACGCCATTTACCTGTTTGATTACATACGGGGGCAAAATTAATTGACCACTTTCGCGGTCAAAGACATTGGCACTGAGATTGGTATATTTTGCGCCAGCCCAACTTGGTTCGAGAAACGGACCTTTGGCATGCACACCACCATGCAATAAACGCAGCATCTCTGGTGTTCCCTCATCAAACTCATGATTACCAGCTGTGCCAATTACATGACAAGTCTCTTGCTGATGATTTTGACAAAAATCCGCCATATAGTTAAGAAAAGTGATTGATGGCTCATCTTGTAATAAGGCCGACTCAGCAGGGCTTGCGCCAACATGGTCGCCGGCATGCAGAATAAAAGTGTGGTCACTCGTACTCTCTGTCGCAGCTAACAAATGCGCTGCAAGGTTACGCATACCACCACGTTCTTGTTTTGGTAAAACTTGACCGTGAAAATCATTAATTCCGAGAACTTGTAAGGTAAATATATTGTCCTTTGCGGTCTTGTTGCTGGTGGTTGTAGAACAAGCGGTGAGTATAAAAGTAAGAAAACAGGCACATGATAATTTTTTAAGCATAATGGCAAAGCACTTAGTTCAAGTAGATATAATCACATTATTTTATACAAGATATCCTTTGATAAACACCACAATTAAAAAATCATCACTCGGGGGTAAACTATGCTAAATTTGTTGGATTAAAATAATAAGAATTAGGAACATTATTAATATGACTAAAGCTTTCACTCCTTATACTTTACCCAATGGACAAGTACTTAAAAATCGGATTACCAAGGCTGCTATGGAAGAAAACCTGGCTGCTCCGTACCATCTGCCAGGAGATGCTTTATTTAATTTGTATAGTGCTTGGGCAAATGGTGGAGCGGGCTTAATTATCACTGGTAATGTGATGGTTGATCACTTGGCTATGACCGGGCCTAATGGTGTTGCCTTAGAGTCGGCAGAAAAGTTGAATTTGTTTGCAGATTGGGCGCAAATCGCGCAACAAAACAACACGAAAGTGTGGATGCAAATCAATCATCCAGGCCGACAAGTCTATAAAAATATGCATGGCAAAGCGCTTGCCCCTAGTGCTAAAGCCTTAGATTTAGGTAAGTTTTCTAAGTTATTTGCTACGCCCAAAGCAATGACGCAACTCGATATTGCTAATGTGATTCAACGCTTTGTCACGACCGCGAAGCTAGCTGAACAAGCGGGGTTTGATGGTGTTCAGATCCATGCAGCTCATGGATATTTATTGTCACAATTTCTTTCACCACTGACGAATCTACGTGATGATGAATGGGGAGGAAGTTTGGCTAATCGTGCGCGATTATTAGCGACTATCATCAGTAAAGTCCAAGCAGAAGTCGCTCCGGAATTTACGATAGCGGTGAAGATCAATTCTGCTGATTTTCAGCGTGGTGGTTTTGATGTGGACGATGCCGTTGCGGTAGTCGTCATGTTAGAAGAGTTAGGCGTGCATTGTATTGAGATCTCTGGCGGTAGCTATGAGGCACCAGCAATGCAAGGCACAACAGCCGATGAGAGGACACTTGCTCGAGAAGCTTACTTTTTAAGTTTTGCGGAACAAATCGCAAGTAAAACAAGAGTTCCTATTATGACGACAGGCGGTATTTATCGCTTAGCCACCGCTGAAAAAGTATTAGCTGAAAACATAGCATTGATCGGTATGGCTAGTGCACTTGGGGCTCAACCTGATTTACCAAAACGCTGGGCAACTGAACCTGACTTAGTGGGTACGATGCCGAATATTACTTGGCAAAATAAACCGTTAAAAGGTTTAGCAACAATGGCTATGGTCAAGCGTTGGTTACGTGAATCGAGTCAAAATAAAACACCTACACTCAACGCAAATCCAGTTTGGACCTTATTGAAAGATCAATTTATCAAATCCAAACAAACCAAGCGCTACAACAAAAAAATCAAGCAATATGGGTAATAATTAATTTTATGTAAATAAAAACGTCTTTTGCAGTTGCCCTACAAAAGACGTTTTCTACTAACCTGTGAATTTACTAAGTCACTAATTATTTAATCAGTTGTTTTACCAGCGGTTTAACCCGCTGGATATATATAAGACGCCCCTACACCTAAGGGTAAGCCCACGGTCCAATAAATCAATAAGAATGCCGTCCAGACAACTAAAAAGGTAATACTATACGGCAGCATTAATGAGAGTAAGGTACCTATCCCTGTTGATTTTACGTAGCGCTGACAATAAATCACCACGAGAGGGAAGTACGGTAATAATGGCGTGATGATATTCGACGACGAATCACCAAGGCGATATGCAGCTTGAGTTAAATCAGGAGAGATCCCCAATTGCATTAGCATAGGTACAAAAATAGGTCCTAATAGCGCCCATTTTGCCGACGATGAACCGACAAATAGATTAACAAAAGCCGTTAAGAAAATAATACCTACAATGGTCACACTAGCTGGTAGGGACAATGCTTGTAGAAACTCCGCACCGTTGATTGCAAGAAGGGCCCCTAGATTGGATTTACCAAACGCATCAATAAACAAGGCGCAGAAGAAAGCCATAACGATATAGTAGCTCATCCCTTGCATAGCTTTTGTCATACTATCTATCATATCTTTGGTCGATGAATAGGTGCCCGACATATAGCCGTATACCACCCCGGGGATCAAAAATAGTAAAAAGATGATAGGGACTATCGATTGCATTACTGGCGCTGCAAAAGTCGTTAATTCACCATTCGCGTCTCGTAGAGGCGATGTTTCAGGATATAAAATAGCAATTAATCCCACAATCCCTGCTAGCATTGTTAAGCTCGCATAGCGCAAAGCTTTGGATTGGACTGGGTTCAGATCTTCAAATTTGGGGATCTCATTTGGATCACCATCTACAGCTACATCTTTGAGACGTGGCTCGATAATTTTATCGGTTAAGTACCAAGCCAAACTAATGATCACCAGTGATGATGCTGAGTTAAAGAACCAATTGTTTAAAGGGTTTACTTGAATGGCTGGGTCAATAATTTGCGCAGCTTCTTGGGTAAAACTTTGTAGTAAAGGGTCAATTGCAGAGGGAATAAAATTCGCACAAAAGCCGCCACTGACACCAGCAAAAGCCGCTGCTATACCCGCTAACGGATGACGACCCATCGCATAGAAAATAACACCTGCTAATGGGATAACGAGTACATAGCCTGCATCAGTTGCAGTATGTGAGACGATCGCTACCAACACCACCATGGGAGTGAGCAAGGTGCGTGGTGTCGAATCTAACATACGTTTAAGGCCAGCACTGATAAACCCGGAGTGTTCGGCAACACCAACGCCGAGCATCGCTACAAGGACAACACCCAAAGGGGCAAAGCCGGTAAAAATAGTGACCATACGACTTAAAAAGTCGGCTAGAGATGCACCAGTCAGTAAATTGTTTACAACAACGGCTTCTTCAGTACGCGGATCTAGCGTAGTAAATGTCATCTGAGAAAAAATGGCTGATAAGACCCAGACCACCACTAAACAGATAAAGAAAATGATAGCTGGATCGGGTAATTTATTACCAACGACTTCAACCTTATCAAGTGCACGCATTGTTAATGATTTACGTGTTGTATTTGTTTGTCCCATAAGAACTTCACCTACTTATTATTATCATGACATACCAAATGGTAAATTAGACTAGTTAGCTTAATTTATTTTGCATTTTGTGTATAGCTGAACAAACTTTGTGAGCCTTGCAGAAACGGCGATAGTTGTTTCGAGTATCTGCCATCCCAACAGTGATAAGAAATAATTAATTTTCGCTTGGGACGACTCAAAGCTACATATAATAAGCGTTTACTCTCTGCACGTCGGGCTTGGACTTCAACATTGGGTGTATCTTTGGGGATCCAACCTGGATAGGCGTTTTCCGTAGTACTAGGCAGTAATACCGTATCAAATTCTAGGCCTTTAGCGCGATGCACGGTACTGATGACAACTTTGTCTTGTTCAGGATCGATAAGATCAATTTCTTTGAGCATAAACAAGGTATCAATTTTACGCAGTTGGTGAATGACGGCTGGGTCTGATTTGTTTTGCCAAAGTTGGGAGTTTACCAACGTAGGAAAGTCGCCAAAATATCCTTGCCGATCTAACCAAGGGATCAGTTTACGTTCTATTTCCAAACGTGTTACCTGAGCCGTCTTAGCGTCATACCAAGTAGATTGAGCAAGTGTATATTCCAACCAAGACCGCAGTACATCGACTAAACCTACTGAAAATTGCTTGAGTGCAGACGTATAAAATAATGGAAACAAGGATTTCAAATGATGATTGACGGGATTTATTAGTGCTGAGTATTCATCTAAGACGGCATCAACTTGCTGCATGCGTTCGGGTAAATCAGCGACAATTTTCGTCAATAGTGAAGCGGTGGCTTTTACATCATCAAGGGCGTTATGACTATTCACACCCTCTAAACCAAAACACTCCAATAAGCTTTCTAATCTGTGTGACTTTTCTTCGGGATACATCATGCGTGATAGAACTAACGTATCAAAATGATATTGTTGAGCGACCCGGTGGTAATCTGCAAGGAGTTCGTTATCTTGCGGCAATGTTTGGATATTGGTACGCAGCATCATTTTATCAAAATGCATATTGTGAGCGATTAAAGGTGAGGTTCCTACAAAAACAAAAAAGTCTTGTAATACCACACTCAACGGATCCCCATTTTTCACTTGTTCTTCAGTAATATGGTGAATTGCCTGACTCTTTATAAAGGCTTCATACAATCGAGAATCAGCTGCTAAACCGACATCGACATAGCGGTCAAACTCAGCGACGACCTTGCCATTAATGACTCTAACGGCTGCAAGTTGAATAATTTTTTCTTGGAAAAAGTCTAAGCCGGTGGTTTCCGTATCAAAAATAACGACGCCCTCATCCGCAAATTCCCGGCATAATTGTTTAAGCGGATAGTTGAGCAGTTCAGGCGTGTTTGCAGCGGTATGGGTATTAGATTCATCATTATTTAGCGATAATGCGCTTTGTGTACCAGAAGCTGATAAATTTTCTTTAGCGCCAGTTTGATATAGTACCTGTTCTATTGGCAGGCCAATATTTTGGATCTTGTTGGTTAAAGCAATCACATCAGCAAGCTGCATTTTGTTGCCACCTGTGTGGCGTGATAGACGAAAAAGAATACTCCACCAATCCATTCTTGCGGCAGATCCATCCAATACTTTTAGCCAGCTAAACCAGTCTTGTAAGATCGCTTTTTGCAGTAAATCAGACTGACTAACTTGGAAAAATGAGATATCGTTATTGAGCAAGGTTTCAGCATATACATTGCACAAAGCATTAGTGGGTACCAACAAACCTACATTTCTGTCAGGCTCAGCAATGATTTGTGCTACTGCTTTACACAAACGTTCGCGCTCTTGAACTGCATCATTAAATTGTAACAGTAAGGTAGGGTGTGCTTCTTCAATATCTGATTGAGATATAATTGGAGGTAATTGCCAATGCTCATGTCTATATTGATTTAAAATACTCAATATAGCCGGATGAGAACGGTAATTTTGTGCCAAAGAATGCGGGGTAAATTCGGCCACTTCACTGTGTAGTAAAGCTAAGTCTGCTCCTAAAAAGCGATATATAGATTGCTCGCTATCACCAACTGCAAAAATATGGGTTGTTGGAGTTTGTAAGCAACTCAAAATAGCCCATTGTATAGGATTAAGATCTTGTACTTCATCGATTTGAATAAAAGCACGGGGTTGTGGTTGGCGTAATAATTCTTGTAGTCCGATACATAAAACGTCATCAAAATCTAAGCATCGCGACTGTTTTTTAACTTTGACGAAGGCTTTAAACCAAAGCCATAAATAAGTCAGTGCAGTTTCTGGTTCAATCGAACCCAAACCACTTTGCATTTGTACCGTAACAATGGAACTCATTAAATGGCTTTTACAATAACCCGCGATGAGTTCAGAAAAATCATCGGCGAGACCGAGTTCGATTAGTTTAAAAGGAATGTATAACTGGTATAGCGCATGTTTGAGGCTTGGTGGTGAATAAGCGCTTTGTTGCAGTTGTAACTCAGTGTGCAGTTCACTGTGTTGCAAATAAGTGTTGAGAACTTCAGGAAACTTGGCGGCAGGCGTATTGAGTTCAATATGCTCCTTTGCCATATTGAGCATCTGATGTTTGTATTCATCAGGTAAAATACTAGCCGCACGCGTGTGGTAAGGCAAACGACTATTTCTGATGACTTCCATACAAAATGCATGAAAATTCCCAATAAAAGGCTGTCTTTCGCCTAATACGCTCGCTGCTCTAAGTTGCATTTCTGTGGCTGCACGCGTGGTAAATGTCAGACAGACGATCTCGTTGTCTTCTGTATAGCGTGCACAAGCATCAGCTAAGCGAGCTGTAAGTATTGCTGTTTTCCCAGCGCCAGGTGGGGCATTAACAAAATGCTTTCCAGTATACAGAGAGGTTAATTTATTTTGCTGCTCGTCAAAAAGGATCGGCTCAGTAGACATAAGATACACATAATAAAATCATATAAGAATAATAAGCCATGTGTTGCTATTGTCTACTGTTCTCTTATCCAGAAATAATTAAGCAAGGCACAAATCACTTTGCTCAGATATGTTTGGCGACAAGCTATTGGCTAGATAGTCGGTTAAACCATTAATATCTATTTCTTTTTGGTATAAACCTAGTTTAGTCCTACGCCATAAGATGTCTTTAATATCTGTGACAAATTCATGTTCTACTAAGTAATCAACCTCTACTTGCTTTAATCCTGCACCAAAATCTAAACCTAAATCTTCATTGGTGTCACAGTCGGCTAAGAAAATATTTGCTAAGGCACCATACTGACGAGCAAAGCGTTGCGCTTGTTGTTTACTGATAAACGGATATTTGTTTAACCATGTATTGATTAAGCTTTTTTGGTCAGAAAAATCTCCACCAGGAAGTTTCAATGTTTTTGTTTGACATGATCCCATATTGGGAAAGACTGGTTTTAATGTGTCTACCGCTGCTTCTGCAAGTTTGCGATATGTCGTGATTTTACCACCAAATATAGATAATAAAGGCGCTTGAGTGGGGCTATGTAACATTTCAAAAGTGTAATCGCGGGTAGCTTCTGCCGCTTCATCAGCACCATCATCAATCAATGGTCTAACGCCAGAAAAAGTGTGTACCACATCTTCGGCACGTATCTTTTGTTTAAAATACTCGTTCGCAATATCAATGATATATTGTGTTTCCTCGGCATCAATTGCGACGTCTTTTGGATTGCCTTGGTAGTCAACATCGGTTGTACCGACGAGCGAGAACTCGTCTTCATAGGGCAACACAAACACGATACGGTTATCTGCATTTTGTAAAATGTAAGCTTTGTCCTGGTCGTGAATTTTTGGTACGACAATGTGACTGCCTTTGACTAAACGGATTTTCTTGGGAGATGGTGTAGTGAAGGCTTTGGCAAATAACTTCTCGACCCAAGGACCAGATGCGTTGACGACAGATTTAGTAGTTAACGTATGGGTCTTATTTTGCAGTTTATCACGTACCGTTATGGACCAATAGTTCCCCATATTGTCTGCTTTGAGGCATTCTGTTTGGGTCATGATAGTTGCGTTGTGCGAACGTGCTTGCATCGCATTTAACGTGACTAGACGAGCATCATCCACCCAACCATCAGAGTATTCAAAACAAGTTTTGATGTTATCCACTAAAGGAGAGGTATCTGTGGTTTGTACTTTTTTTGAAGCCGGTAAACTAACACGCTTAGCTAGGTTGTCGTATAAAAACATCCCAATGCGGATCATCCATTGGGGGCGTAAATGTTTTTGGTGCGGTAGGGCGAAACGCAAAGGCCACATAATATGAGGAGCATTCGCTAATAAGACTTCTCGCTCAGCTAACGCTTCACGAACTAAACGAAATTCATAATGTTCTAAATAACGCAAACCGCCGTGGATAAGTTTGCTGCTATTCGATGAGGTTGCAGAAGCTAAATCATTTTGTTCACACAGACCTACCTTTAAACCGCGTGTAGCCGCATCTGCAGCGACACCAACGCCATTTATTCCACCACCGATAACAAATACATCATAATCCAAAGTCATTATTTTTCCTGTTCGTTTTTTTGCTTTCTGTCTTATCTGGTGTGAATATAGATCACAAAAGCACATTAAGCAACACAAACGAACAAAAAAGATTCAAAGTGAACATTTTGTTATTCCATAGAAACTTCCAAATCGTAGTTTGTTTAAAAATAGGAAATAGGAAATAGGAAATAGGAAATAGGAAATAGGAAATAGGAAATAGGAAATAGGAAATAGGAAATAGGAAATAGGAAATAGGAAATCAATAGGGAGCTATGGGGTTACTACATGCAGCTCTATATTATGCTCTTTAATAATATCCAACAAAGGTGCCGGAGGCTGCGCATCAGTAATGAAGATATCAATTTGCGCCAAATCACCTTGTTTAACCATAGCTCGACGACCAAATTTAGAGTTATCCGCTACCAATATGATAGTAGACGCGTTGTCTAAGATAGCTTGGGATACCTTTACTTCTTTAAAATCAAAATCTAACAAAGCACCATCTTCACTAATACCACTGATCCCAATAATCGCGAAATCCATCTGAAACTGTTTGATAAAGTCACTGGTCGCTTCCCCGATAATTCCACCATCTGAATGACGCACTTCACCACCTGCAATGATTACCGAAAAATCTTCTTTGCCGGAAAGATTGGCCGCGACGTGAATATTATTTGTCACGATCTGCAGTTGCTTATGTGTTTTTAAATGCTGCGCAACGACCTCGGTGGTTGTTCCTATATTAATAAACAATGAAGCACCATCGGGGATCATCTGAGCTACTTTTTTAGCTATAGTTTCTTTAGCCGTTTGATTTTGCGAAAGGCGTGAAGAATATTCCGTATTAACAGTATTCGATTGTAACTCGGCGCCGCCATGAAAGCGTTGGATTAAACCTGCCTGTTCCAGCTGGTTCAAGTCTCGACGTACGGTTTGCGGCGTGACTGAAAACTTTTCAACAAAGGTATCTATCGAGGTATACCCATGTTCTTTTAAGTGCTTAAGCATGGCTTGTAAACGAGGCGCAAGTTTCATTTATGTTCACTTTCTCTTGTTTTATGTACATATTGTGCATCAACTGACAAATTTAGCAAAGTAATAAACGAGCAACGACACTCAAGATATTAATTTATTTGTTAGGTTTACATGTTTTCTAAAGGAAGTTACTACCAAAAGCTATTGTTCATAGTAAATTTGTCGTTATAATAAGCGAAATAAGTTTATTCCGCTTTGGATTGGAGATATCTGTGAAAATTAAACAACTATTAGCGCTTGGTGTAGTCGCTCTATCTGTTTTCTCATTAAATGCTGCACAAGCGACTAATGATGAAATTAAAAATCGTATCAAACCTATTGGTAGTGTACATATTGCAGGTGCAGTTGCTGCTACAGCGGCAGCCGCGGGTCCAAAATCCGGTAAAGATATTTATAACTCTGCATGTTCTGCATGTCATGCAGCAGGTGTTTTAGGCGCACCTAAAACTCAAAATGCAGGAGACTGGAAACCTCGTTTAGATGAGAAGGGCTTTGATACAGTATGGCAAAATGCCATTAAAGGCATCAACGCGATGCCACCAATGGGTACTTGTGGTACTTGTACGGAAGATGACATCAAATCAGCTATTGAATACATGATCGAAGGTGTTGAATAATATATAGACTTAAAAGTCTACAGCCTAACTTTGGCATAGTTTGCTTGTAAGTTTCTTAAAACTCTCACAATGTTGAGAGTTTTTTTATATCTAGAAAAATTAAGAAAACCCAGTGTTCAAAGCGAAGCGATGGCGCTGGGTAGTTCAAATCAGACAGCGTAATAATTAACTAACTCTTGCCAATCAACTGCTTGATCACCTAATACCATGAAGTTTGGGTTTTCCAGTGATTCACGCTCGTTGTAACTCATCGGCCCGAAATCTTTATTCACAATGCGGCCACCTGCTTCAGATACGATGCACTGTGAGGCACCCGTATCCCATTCACCAGTGATACCCAAGCGCATAAAGAAATCAGCTTTCCCCTCAGCGATAAAACAGGCTTTTAATGAACAACTGCCTGCAGGGAGGGTTTGATAAGTTCTTTCGTTATCCAAACGTTTTAAAACATTTTCACGTTTTTGACGACGTGAAATGGCGATAACTACAGGATCTTCTTTGGGATTGGTAAATTTCTTCACATGGATTTGTTTACTTTCAATTGCAGATTCTTTGAACGCACCTTGACCAGCAATTGCATAATAGATGCTTTCACCAGCAGGCCAATAAATCACACCAATTTTAGGCTGATTGTGCTCAATCAGTGCGATATTTACGGCAAAATCGCCACTACGAGCAATAAACTCTTGCGTGCCATCAATCGGATCAATAAGCCAATAACGTTTCCAGTCAGCGCGTTCAGCAAGCGCACAATGTTCAATTTCCTCTGACATAATGGGAATATCTGGTGTTTGTTTCTGCAGAATCGCCATGATGATTTCATTGGCTTTATAATCAGCAGAAGTTACCGGAGACTCATCAGATTTGGAATAAGCTTCGTATTCCCCTGAATCATAGATTTCTAGAACAGCTTCACCTGCCTGTTTAGCAGCAGATTTGGCAACGGAAAGTAAAAATTCATAAGGCATGGGAAAAGACTCTTATAGTGTGCTTCTTCTTTGTTTATCGACCAACAGTAGCGCCGCTAAACTTCTTGCTTCGGTAAAATCATCTCGTGCTAATAAACTATCAATATCATCGAGTGGCCATTTTACTACTTCAAGGGGTTCTGGTTCATCACCAAGAAGTGTCTCAGGATAGAGGTCTTTGGCAACGACAACATGCATTCTGGCCGAAAAAAACGTAGGTGCCATCGAGACTTGGGTGAGTTCAGCGAGTTCACGAGCACCATATCCAGCTTCTTCTTTCAGTTCCCGATTGGCTGCTGCAAAAGGCGTTTCGCCTGGGTCAATTAAGCCTTTGGGGAAGCCAAGTTCGTATTTGTGAGTACCAGCCCCATATTCACGGATCAATAAAATGTGATCATCATCAATGAATGGTACAATCATAACCGCACCATGGCCTTTACCAGCCATACGTTCAAATTCGCGAGTAGCACCATTGGCGAAAGTCAGGTCAACTTGTTCAACTCGAAAGAAACGACTTTGCGCAACTATTTTACGGTCAGTAATGATAGGTAAGGGTTTATTTGGATCGATGTCACTCATAGCATCACCCGTCGACTCAGAGATAATTAATCATAACGTGTTTTGTAAGGAAAATCATGAGCAAATCTATAAATTGGCAAAATGTTGAAACTGTCTTGTTAGATATGGACGGCACCTTGTTGGATTTGCATTTTGATACCTATTTTTGGTTAACTTTAGTTCCAGAAACACTTGCGAAAAAAACAGGTAAATCCATTGAGCATTGTCATGCCTTTATGGCCGAAGAATTTGCCAAGGTATACGGTACCATTTCTTGGTATTGTTTGGATTATTGGACTGATTTATTAGATATCGATATTGTGAATTTAAAGCGAGAGATCGAGCATTTAATTAGTATTCGTCCTGACACACTCCCTTTTTTGGATGCATTAAAGGATTCTGGTCGCAAGGTTGTGCTTTTAACTAATGCTCATCCCGGTAGTTTGTCTTTGAAAATTGAAAGAACACAACTGGATTCACACATTGATACGTTGATTTCGACGCATCAGTACGGTGTGTCTAAAGAGTTTCAAAGTCTGTGGCAAGCTGTACAAGCGGATGTTGGATTCACACCGAAAAACACCTTGTTTGTTGATGATGGGATCACTATTTTGGCTGCTGCGAAACAATTTGGTATTGGTGAGTTATTATGTGTGAGTAATCCAGACAGTAAAAAACCTGAGACTATTGTTGCAGATTATCCTTTTACGAATGATTTTAGATTGCTACTAGATGATATTAGAAATAACCCATTTAATGGTTAAATGGTAGTGGTCTTCATTTTACTTTAGATAAATAAGAACGCTTCCAATATCAAGAATTTTGCTGCTTAATGGTCTTGTCTAGAGAGTTCTTTAGTATGTCCTAAGTTATCTTGAACATCTGCAATGACAAATTGATTGCGGCCATTACGTTTAGCTGAAAATAGCGCGTCATCAGCGGCTTGAAATAAACTCAGTGCACTATTGTCTTTACTTGGATACATTGTGGCAACACCAAGACTGACGGTTAAATGGTTGGCAATATAGGAATTTTCGTGTGGGATATCTGCTGTGGAGATTATTCTTAAAATTTGCTCAGCCTGCTTTACTGCACCCGCTGTATTGCAATCAGGAATTAGCAACACAAACTCTTCACCGCCAATACGTGCGAAAATATCAGTCTGTCTGCCTGCGGTTACTTCAAGTAATCTTGCCACTGAAATGAGACAATTATCACCTTCTGCATGACCATAAGTGTCGTTGTATTGCTTGAAAAAATCAATGTCAATTATGATCATCGATATTTGGTGGTAGTAACGAATACAGCGCGCCCATTCTCTTTGTAAAACTTCGTTATATTTACGACGGTTTGCGACATTAGTTAACGGATCAAAGAATGCCATAGATTCAAAATATTGCGACTGTTCTTTTATTCTAATATGTGTCTGAATACGCACTTCGAGTTCTTTTAAATCTAGAGGTTTAGTGATGTAATCAACAGCACCAGCATTAAAACCGCTGGTTTTATCCGCTGTAGCACTTAAAGATGAAACGAAGATAACTGGAATATGTTTCGTGTTTCCATTATTTTTCAGTCGAGTACAAATTTCAAAACCATCTATATTGGGCATCATTACATCAAGCAAAATAATATCGGGCTGTGTGACTCGATTGACAAGGTTTAAGGTTTCTTCAGCGCTTGACGCAAAGCTCACTGCAAATTTTTCTGACAAACCGTTTAATAAGAAAATTAGGTCAGTTGGAGAGTCGTCGACGACTAGAATATGGTGCGGCTGGCCAACTAGACTGTCTTTAAACGAAGCCGTAGGAGCAGAAAAGGTATCCATTGGTACTCAAATGCTTTTGGGAAATATACTTTGAGTATTGACCCAAATAACAAATTACGCAAATACCAAGTGGTAAAAAATACCATAGCGTAAAAATGCTTACATAACCAATATACCAAACCTAATCAATTAGTTTAAAACTTAAATGAAGTGTACCCAGAACTGTTGGCTTGGCCAAAGAATTGTGCCACTTGTACTAAATCCTGTGGCGCATCAGCAGGTAGTTTAAACTTCCCGGTAACTGAAAGTTGCGCGATGTTTGCTCCACTAGCAGTAAAGGATAGCCCTAGGTCATTTGGTTCTGTCACCCGAAGCGTATAACGATTATTGGCACAATCCACGTCTGCTAAAAACTCACCTAGCTCAATCAGTCCTGACTGACCAAGTACCCCTGCATTTTGCCACTTGCCTGAAGCGTCTAAATTGGCACAGGTAAATTTAGGTGCTCCACCAAACGCAGCAGAACCGACGGTAATATTAAAATGGCCTTTCGCTAAAACAGGGATCGGCAAATTAGCCGAAGCTAGCATTGTTTCTGCTGGGATTTTGACTACGGTCTTAGTTATTTCAGTCGTTTGTGAAAATAACCCGTATTGGATTTTGCCATCGATATAGATCGCATCTGATACACGTTGGTTGCCAACTAATACGTCAATTTCAGCGGTACCAAACAATAAACTGATGGCTGATAAGTCCCAACGTACGTTTTCTAACGGTTGGCCTTGAGCGATTACCAAGCCTGCCTGTCCTGACCAAAGCGTGCCGGTTACATCATAAAGTTGGATAGCAGGTGGCAAACTTACGCGGTATAAAATGTGTTTAGCTGGTACTTTAGCGACAATAAAACTAGCGAATACAAACAAACTTAATAGAACATAGAGAAGTGTTTTCTTCATGCTTTGATTAACTCCAAACGACGTACTTTTACTGTGCCAAGCTCTCCGGTTTGGGCAATATCAATCTGCATGACATTTAGTCCTGTTTTCTCCAAACTATCTAACCACTTGAGTAAAGTGCCAAATTCTACTTCATCTATCCATACTTGAACTTGCTCGCCTTTTGGTTGTAGTCTAGTCAATGCAATATTGTTATAACTAGCTGTACTATTCACGGCTTGTACAATTGAACCTTTTAAGTTTCCCTGCCGCGTTCCAGAAGACTGTAATGTAGCTACTTTTGCTTTTTGTTTAGCAACCCATACCGCCAATTTTTGTTGTTTGATTAATAGGTTTTCTTGTTGAGTAATTGCCGTATTTAAAGGACTCCAGATACCCCAAAACAATATTGCTAAGACTACAGCTACTGCGCCCACTTTAAGCAGTAGTTGCTCACGTTGTTCGAGGTTGGCAAACCATTCTTGTAATTGTGCCTGCATGTTGTGGATTACCCTTTGATGATCAGTGTACCAACAAGTTGGCCACCTTTATTGTTAATTGCACCTTGCTCAACCGTCAGACCAGCACCGTTTGCCGCTTTAGAAAAGGCTTCTAAATCAGCAAATTTTTTGGCAACAGCTTGGATCCTTATTTCACTGCGTTTTTGGTCAAAACGCAACGTTTGTGCTTGTAATTGACTGCTCGCAAACGCAGTACTTAAATTGGCTAGCATAGCCATTCCAGAGGCGCCAGAGCCTGAGTTTCCTCTCGCTTTGATATACTGAGTGATACTGCGTCGAGCATCTCGGTAAGCCCCTAATCCTGGAAAGCCCCGTTTGATGTCTTGTTGGATTTGAGTTTTCAATGCTGTATTTTGTGCTTCTAACGCAGATAATTGTAAGCTTTTATCGATTACACCGAAAATAAAAGCAAATGCAACAATAGCTGCTGCTGTTCGCCAATATGCCCAGTTTTTGTTAGACTTTTGAGGTGCTTTAAATTCACCTTGGCGTAAAGTAAATGGTGTACTTTTTTGGAGCTGGTTAAGCCCTTGAGCAAAGACGTGAATAGGAAGTTCTAATGGTGGTTGCTGTACTGTAGAGGGTTGACCGCATAGCTGGGCAATATTGGCGCTGTATTCAGTAATGGAGAGTGGTGCATTTTGTTGAGACCAAGAATGTAACCATGGGCCTAACCATGCTTTATGTCCACTAATACCTCCCCAATCACCAAGACGAGCAATAATCTCATCATCAATCGTCATTAGCGCTACTTGCGTATTATTAGTAGTTGTCTGACTTTCAACTGCAGCACTCGTTTCTGTGGGATCTGTTTTATCCGTAATGTTGCTATGAGGCAGAGCCAACGCTTCAGGTACCAATACACTGGTGTGCAATTCGGCTACAGCTAACCAATCTATCCAGAGTTGTAGTTGTTGTCGATCAACCAATGCAAGCATTTGTTCTTGCTTCTTCAGTGGTCCAATGGCGATGTGCTGCGCTGCTATGTCACCAGCAATATCATCTTCAATCATGAAGCCGATAGCATTTAGCACTTTCTTATTCGCGCCAGGAGGTAAGGTGACTGTTTTTAAGTTGACCGTAGAGTTAGGCACGACTACATAGACGGGACGGTTTGCTGCACGCTCTTGCAGTGTTACCAATTCTGCTGCATTAGGCAGTGTACCGGAGGCGTGTATGGTTGCAGCTCGCTCGTCCCAAACGCCCCATAAAATTGGGTCGTGTTCGGTAGCACCAAGCCTTAAAATTAACTGTTCCACGTATGTTTAACTCCCAAATCTTCTTTGAATAACATCAGCTTGCTGCCCCTTGGTGACATACATAAGTGTTGTCATTTTAAATTGTGCATTGTTAAACCGAGCGGTTGTACGCAAGGTAAAATATTCTGTGGTGTTTGTAAACCATGCTTGTTGTTGTTGAGTTAAAGTCACGGTATCTAATATGGGTTCGGCGAAAAAATCGACTACAGCGTCATAACCTTCTTCTGGTCGGTTCGTTATAATATTTTGTGCATCACTTACCGTGAGTCCGGTCAAAGCACTTAGCAAAGGTGCATGCTCTTCGGTTAAGGTGTTTATATTGACTTGTAAGCGAGTGTTTTTCGGTAGCAGGCAGGCTTGCTCTAGGAGTGAATCAAACCATTGAACATTCACACCTTTTACTAAGCGCAACTCGGAAATATCAGTCAGTAGAGTATTCGCAGCTAAATAGCCGTTTGGTAAGCTTCGATAGTACTCATCTTCTGCGCCGTAGTTACGCGTTTGCATGTCGTCATCTAAAAAGTCTAATACTGCATCTCTAAATGTCTCAGCACTATATGCATCGTCACCATTTATGTTTTGTATTAAACGGGTAAATGCTTGCACTAGTGGCGGTTCGGTTACTGTTGTCCCGGTACTAGCGGTATTCGGCTCAGGCTTTGCTAGTGCATTAAGGTTGAAGCAGCTCTGGGCATCCTCTAGCTCGACATCTAACATGCCACCATCGACCGGGAATTGGAGAGGCTCTACCCAAGGTTGTGCCAAAGAGACTTTGCCATCATCGAGTTCGTAAATATCGAGAATAGCTGTTTTGGCATATTGTTCCGCACCAATACCATACCAATAGGCTTGGTTATTATCTTTGATATTTTGTACGCGTTGTACTTGGAGTTGTAAGCGCGTGCCCATTTCTGTCGCTAAGATACTGACTAACGCTACAATAAAAAGGACGATTAGAAGTGCCGCACCGCTTTGTTGGGTTAGCGTTGAGGCATTCTGCATTGGGCCAGATTGTCTAACTTGTGGCCTCATTACTGACCACCTGTTGAGTTTGTATCCGAAGCTGTGGAAGTATTTGGGTTCTCGGGTGTATTACTTGTCGGCGCTAATGGACCTATTTGAGGTATTGCAATGTTCAATAAAGCAAACTCTCGGCGAATCGTGCCAAAACTTTGACTGGAGATTTCTATGGCGATCCCTGGAGGTAATTGTTCGCCTGCATATTCGTTATCCCAAGCCACTTCTTTGCGTGAATTGAGTTTGGCATATTCGACGTTAAAACTTGTAATATCTTCCAGTAGCACTCTACTTTTAGGTTCAGTTCCCGCCATGCTGTCAACAAAAATGGTATGCAAGCGCTCTAATTGATTGTCTTGATTTAAACGATAAGCGACGCTTTGCATATTGGAGCGTGGCAAACGCCACTGAGGGTTATTCCAACCTGTACGCACGAAACCAAAACCATCATCGAGTGAATCAAATTCACCTAAACCACCCAAGAATACCTGGCTATTATCTTGGCCGGCAGTCCGCACTGGACGAGCTACCGCTTGGTAAATATCTTGTTCAAATACCATCATCGCTCGTTGCACTTGCTCCAACTCAATAATCGCGTCTTGGGATTCTTCAGATGCGCCAATAACATTAGATAAAATAGCGGTTGAAGCCACTGCAATCATTGCAAAAATCGCTATAGAAACAAGGATTTCGATTAAGGTAAAACCAGATTGACGGCGAATCATAACGCTTTACCTGGTTTACCAAAAAAGGTCGTAACGTCAGTGATGGTAGAGGAAAAGGTTGCATCTTCACTGACTAGTATTCGCACTTGAACCATATCTGCTGCTTGGGTTTTTTCCACTTGCTGTTGCCAATACCAAGTACGAGTGCCCATCTCCATTTCACCTTTGATATTGTTTTTAATTGGCCAGGATTTTTGCAAAGATATACGGGTCAATTGATTGTTTGCCACTTGAGTTGCATAGGTAATTGAGCGTAGTTCTGATACTGCAGAAAGATTATCACCGACCGCTTTAAGAATAGCAGTACCAGTTAACCCAAAAATGAGAAGGGCGACCATGACTTCAATGAGTGTTAGACCATGTTGGTACTTCATAGATCTAAGGCCTCAGTTCGTTCTAGTGGTAGGTAACCTTTGCCGAGTATTTGATATTGAGTAGAGTCAATATCTGCGTAAGTACTTTCATAGATAAACGATAAGGAAAAGTCACCAATATCCCCACTGGAAAGTAAAAACACCTGAGGTTGAATTTTTTTCTTCTCTTCTTCCTCAGCTTCACTCCCGATAGTTAAACCACCAATGTCTAATCCGCCAATTTCAACATCAGCAGAAGCGACAGAAAGAGATTCATCGAACAAGCTACTACTAGAGAATGTATCATCAGACGCCCATTCTAACCCATCGAGTTTTAATTCCATGCGGTAAGTAGGATCTAATTTGTAAAGCGCAAGATACTCAGTTTCTTCGATAGGGACCCAGTTATCATCTTCATCCAACACTAGAAACTCATAAGTGTTTTTCTTTTCGTCTACCCAGAGCCCAAGTTGTTGTTGATTTAAAACGGCTGAATCTGAAGCCATTGCAAAAATGACGGCAAAGCGTTCTGCTTCAGTTTTGAGTTTTTGGGTCGGATCGCTGGACAACCCATTAATAATAACAAAGCTAGCAACAAACCCCATGATGGCTAGCACCACCAAGATTTCAATTAATGTGAAACCACGGGTTTGTCGCAACATCGGTTTAGTTTAAGTAATCGTTAACGTTCCAGTTACCGATATCATCTTCGGTACCTGGTTCACCATCAGGGCCATAGGAAAAAATATCAACACGGCTTAATTCCCCAGGGCTAATTAATTGATAATCATTGCCCCAAGCATCTTGAGGTAAACGCTTGATAAAACCATCTGACGGATAGTTACGTGGAATCGGTTCAATTTCTGGCTCAGTCACCAGCGCTTCTAAACCTTGTTCTGTGGTAGGAAAAACATTGGTGCGCAGTTTGTAACGCTCTAAAGCACTTTCTAAAGACTGAATGTCCACCGCCGTTTTTTTCAATTGGGCTTCTTCTTGATTTCCCAAAATTTGTGGAGCAACAAAAGAAGCCATAATGCCAATAATCACCAGTACTACCATGACCTCGATTAAGGTAAAACCAGACTGTTGTTGTGGACGAGAAAAAGTCATATTACGAAACTCCATAGATAAAATTTACATGTTCACCATGCTATTAAGTGCCAAGATAGGCTGCAAAATAGCTAAGACGATAAATAACACAATCCCTGCCATAGATACAATCAGCAAGGGTTCAAACACTTTTAAAGCAATGCCAACCAGTGATTCAAACTCACGATCTTGGTTATCTGCAGCACGGCCTAACATTTCTTGGAGGTCACCGCTTTTTTCACCAGAGGCAATCATATGCATCATCATGGGTGGAAAGATTTTAGTTCTGCTCAATGCTGCACGAAGGCTAGTGCCTTCTTTGACTAATACACTCGCTTCTTGGACTTCTTTTTTGATGTGGCGGTTAAGTAATACATCACTGGCAATGCGCATAGCTTCCAACAAAGGTACCGCACTGGAGGTTAAAATGGATAGAGTACGAGCAAAACGGGCTGTATTCATACCGCGATTGACTTTGCCAATAAGTGGCAGCGTTAATAGCCACTTGTGATATTTCAATGCAATGTGGGGGAGGGCGAGAAAACGTTTAAGCATAATTATAGCAACGACAATAACGAGGCCTAACCACAAGCTATTATTTTGTAAAAAGGCACTTACGTCCATCAAGATTTGCGTAATGGTAGGTAGGTCTTGGCCCATATGATCGAATTGCCCCACGATTTTGGGTACGACTACGGTTAGCAAAAGCATAATGATAGCAAAAGCAAAGAACATCATAAGACTTGGATAAACCATGGCTTGGACAATTTGGCTGCGGGTTTTTTCACGGTTTTCAGTATAATCTGCCAAACGGTTTAATACGGTATCTAAGTGGCCTGACTTTTCCCCTGCTGCGACCATCGCGACAAATAACTCATCAAATACAGACGGAAAATCTTTAAACGCATCAGCTAAACCGTGGCCCTCGACGACTTTTGAACGCACTGCCATCATCATGTTTTTTTGCTGAGGTTTTTCACTTTGCTCTGCAACCGCTAGCAAGGCTTCTTCTAAAGGTAAAGCCGATTCTACTAAGGTAGCTAATTGACGAGTTAACAACGCTAACTCGGAGGCTGATAACCGGGTTTGACGTAATTTACCAAGAAATGCAAGTACTCCAGGTTTATCGCTATTTTTATTTTCTTTAACTTGCTCAACTTCAAGCGGTAATAAAGCTTGTTCACGTAAAAGTTGACGTATTTGGCGCGGGTTATCACCTTCGAGTACACCTTTACTCGATTTACCAGATTTGTCGATAGCTTGATAAGCAAAAGCTGGCATTACGCTTCCTCTCGTGTCACACGTAACACTTCTTCTAGAGAGGTTTCTCCTGCCAAAACTTTATCACAACCATCACCACGAATGCTTGGCGCTTTGGTACGGATATATTTTTCTATAGCCTGTTCACCACGGCCTCCATGTACCAATTCGCGAATGTTTTCATCAACATGCAATAATTCGTGAATGCCGGTTCGACCACGATACCCAGTATGGTTACAGGCTAGACATTCACCTGGAGAATAAATCGTTAAGTCTGGGCTTTCAGTTACACCTAAAACGGCACATTCAGAAGCACTCGGTATGTGGGGTATTTTACAATCAGGACATAATGTTCTGACTAAACGTTGTGATAAAACCCCTAGCAGACTAGAAGAAAGTAAAAAGGGCTCTATACCCATGTCTTCAAGACGCGTGATTGCACCCGCTGCGGTATTGGTGTGTAAGGTCGACATTACTAAGTGGCCAGTAAGAGAGGCCTGGACTGCGATTTGAGCAGTTTCTAAATCACGAATTTCACCGACCATAACCACATCTGGATCCTGTCGTAAGATAGCGCGTAAACCACGAGCGAAGGTCATATCAACCTTTGTATTGACCTGAGTTTGTCCAATACCCGCCAAATCAAATTCAATCGGATCTTCGACGGTCAAAATATTGCGATCTTTGGAATTAATTTCAGTGAGACCAGCATAGAGCGTTGTTGACTTACCTGAACCGGTAGGACCCGTGACCAAAATGATCCCATGCGGTTTACGAATAAGACTGGAGAAAATATCACGGTTAGCTTGTGTCATACCTAAGTCTTCTAGGTTCAGACGCACATTGTTTTTATCTAAAAGACGCAATACGACACGTTCACCATGGGATGAGGGCATTGTTGATACCCTTACATCAACAGCTCGACCTGCGATTTTTAACGTAATACGACCATCTTGGGGAACGCGTTTTTCGGCAATATCAAGTTTCGCCATGACCTTAATACGCGACACCAACATGGTCGACATTTTTCGGTTTGGCTTGAGGATTTCACGTAATACACCATCTACACGAAAGCGCACAACGAGTTGGTTTTCGAACGTTTCGATGTGGATATCTGACGCACCTTCTTTGATAGCTTCACCAAGCATGGCATTGATCAGTTTAATGATCGGAGCATCATCCTCATTCTCTAATAAGTCTTCGGTTTCAGTGAGATCTTCTGCCAGTGCAAATAAATCACTCTCGTTACCCAAGTCTTCCATAAGTTGCTTTGCTTCCGAAGAACCACGTTGATAGGCGACAGTGAGCAGGTTTTCAAATTCCTCTGTTGCGACTTGCTGAAAAACAAAGTCACGACCAATAAAGCGTCTGACTTCAGGAATTATTTCCAAGTCAGTTTCAGCCGTCACAAAGATTTTGGGCACACGGGTTTCGTCTGCTTCTATGTGGTCCAAATCTAATAAAACTTGGTGGCGCTTTGCAAAACTAAAACTTAAGGTCGCTTGTTCCATGAGCTGCTCCTAGTCGTTTTTCTGCTTGTCTTTTTCCATCAAATATTCTTCAAATGATGGTGGCAGATCCAAAGCGTCATTCCACTCAGGTAATGATGGAGTCTTGGTGTAAGGCATAAGTGGGATACCATCTGCTTGACGTTTTAATTGCTCGGCACGGATGTAGTTATATTTCCTATGCGAGATAGTATTCATCGTCGCTGCATCACGCACAATCGTCGGACGTATGAAAACCATTAGGTTACGCTTACGTTTACTTGATGAAGTTGTTTTGAACAAATTACCCAAATAAGGAATATCGCCCAGTAATGGGACCTTAGAGACACTTTCTTGTACTTCTTCGTCGATTAGACCACCCAAGACTATAGTGCCGCCATCATCGACGATAACGCGGGTTTTGATTTCACGTTTGTTGATTGAAATATCAACGGCTGTTGCACCACTGACGCTTGAGACTTCTTGTTCAATCAATAGTTGTACTGCATCACCTTCGTTGATTTGCGGTGTGACTTTTAGCTTAATACCAATTTCTTCACGGTCAACTGATTGGGTTTGTAATGCATTCGTAGAATTTGCAGTGATCGCACCTAAAATTGGTACGTCTTGACCCACTACAAAGAATGCCTCTTCGTTATCCATGGTGGTTAAATGAGGCGTCGCAAGTACGTTCGAGTTTGTATCTGAAGCGACTGCTTGCAATACCGCACCCCAACCATTGTCTACGACCCCAGCAATTAATCCGTTAGCACCGCCTAAGAGACTTGCTAGAGTTGAAAAATCACCTTCAATGGTATTACTTGATGTAACTACCTCACCATTAGCTGTGATATTAGTACTATTAATCTCACGATCCTCTGCTAAGCGTGCCCCAACAGCAAGTGCACCAATACCTAAACCACCGTTGTTAAATTGGGTACCGCCACCTGCTTCTGAAATCATTTGTACGCCAAGGGTAGAACCGTCGCCTTCAAAGACTTCTACGATAATCGCTTCAACTTGTACTTGTGCTCGGCGAATGTCGAGTTGGCGAATGACCGCTTCGAGGGAGCGCATCATATCAGGTTCAGCAGTGATAACGAGTGAATTGGAATCTTCATGAGAATCAATGCTCACCTCTCGATTACTATTGCGCTTGGTTTTAGAGTTGCCTTGTTCTTCTGCTTGGATTGAGTCTGATACACCTTTAAGCACCTTAACTAAATCTTCCGCAACTGCGTAGTTCAAGAAAATGACCCGTGTGTTTCCACTGGTTTCGAGCTCTTGATCCATGCGTTGGACTAGGTTAATTAAGCGTTGACGAGCTTTTGTGTCACCGCTAACAATGACGGAGTTAGTGCGGTCATCGGCGACAAGACGTGGCGCTGACTTACCAGAGGAGTTGGCTTGTTTACCTGAAGTTTTATTAATACTATCAATAATTCTGACAAGCTCTGACGCAGAAGCGAATTTAAGTTTGATGATTTCTACTTCTTCATCACCAGCACGGTCTACTCGTTCAATGATTTCGGCAAGACGATTAATCGTTGCGGCACGACCGGTCAGCATAATGACGTTTGAGGCGTCGTGACTAACTACGTTACCGCCATTATTAGTATCGTTTAATTGGCGTAACAGTGGGGCTAACTCACGCACTGGAACGTTATATACTGGGATAACACGGGTAATCATTTCATCACCCGTTAGTACTTCACCTTCAACCACAGGCAGGTTAGAACCTTTGGCATCCTTAGAGCGAATGACTTTGAGAATACCGTTGGGCATTTCTACAACTGCAAAGTTATAGACTTGCAGTACGTTTAAGAAAAACTGATAGTACTGGGCCTCATCGAGTAAATCATAACTGCGTACACTGATTTTGCCTCGTACGTTTGGATCAACAATAATCGTGCGTTGCAGATTTTTACCAACAATTGCGATGAACTCATTGATGTCAGTATTTTTAAAATTTGGGGAATACTGAGCAGCATAGCTTGGCGCGCTCAATGCCGCAACGGCGATACAGATGGCAAAAAAGGCACTTAAAAAACCTAAACGGGTGCGACGTAAATCAGTAAATGTCATAAAAAAACCTGTACTACCTTAGGGTAATTCAATTGAAAGAGAGAGGGCCTGACCTTGTCTGAGTAGACTTAAATCCAGTGCTTGTGCATTTTGAAGCGATTGCATCGCCTTTATTGCATCGCGCGGACTAGATAAATCAAGACCATTAATATTTGTAACTACATCACCAGGCTTTAACCCTGCCGCTGTAAAAAATGTTTTGTCTTTGCCAGGCGAGAGTTGGTAGCCGACCAACTGGTTACCTTCGCGTTTTGGAGAAATCGCTAAAAAATCAGAAAATTTATTTGGGTTAGCACGTAACTCTTTGGCTTTCTGTGCAATGACTGCAGGAGCCAAAGTGGGAGTGATTTGTTTGGCTAGTTGTGGGCCTGGTATAGGTTTTTTTGTGAGTTGACGAGTTGTCTGGCGTTGTTGTACTGCTTTGTTCGCTTCTGCGTAGTCCAAACCGTCAAGCATTAAGGTCTCTTTGATTCCACGGTTACTGATAATGACTCTATCTGCAAATACTTTATGTAATGTGGCTTGTGTACCATCGATCTTATCGCCTAAGCCATAGGTGTTTTGAGTGTTATTTCTAGCAATAATAGCTGCACCACCGTCTTTGTTCGTAGTGGCAACTACACCTGTAAGAGTCAAGTTTAATTTGGTTTCAGGTACTTTATCGAGTGGTTTTTCATCCGTTTGCAGCGCCACAGGAGGTTGCCCGAAAATATTTAAAGCGATTAGGTTATCAATGTTATTTTGTGGCACAGAGGGAGCTGCGCTAGAGGAGCTAACAGAGGCAAACTTAGCCGGTAAACTAGGAATAGTAGGGTCAGGCACGACTCGCCAGAAAATATTAGCACTGATATAAAGAATGTAAATAACAGCTAGAATAATCAATACAGCCCTTAGTAAACCTTTNTTTGTGGGCGTCCACAGTAGGTTTTGGAGATGTTGAAAGTTAAGTAATTGCGTATTCATTATGATNTTTTATTCTTTATATTTTTATTAATAATATGAACAGTTTATGCATTGTAAGTGTGCAGACTGAATCTTAACTGAACTATAATAAAGACTGTACAGTAAACCACCTAAATATTACAATTTTATTCATGAAAAATATACATTCAGATCAGAATATACCTAGTGTTCGCCTTGACAAATGGCTGTGGGCTGCAAGATTGTTTAAAACGCGTGCAATTGCGCGTGATGCTGTGCAATCTGGCAAGATCCAGTATAATGGACAACGTGCTAAGCCGAGTCGAAATGTAGAAGTGGGTGCGACATTAAAAGTACCAGCAGGTTTCGACATCAAAGAGTTAGTTATCAATGAGGTTTTTGATAAGCGTCGCTCTGCAAGCCAAGTTGTAGGGATGTATACGGAGACACCCGCCAGTATTGCAACGCGTGAGCGAAATGCTCAAGCGCGAAAACTCAGTGTGTTTCACAGTCCACGTCCAGATACAAAACCCGACAAAAAACAACGTCGCAAGATTATTAGTTTAAAACATCAATAAACATAGGGTCCTCCATGTCCAGTTTCGATACGTTACAGCGTTATATCTTTAATGAAGCCAATGTCCGTGGTGAAGTCGTTCAGTTAAAAGACACTTTTCAGGCTATTTTGGATTCTTATACATACCCACCACAGATTCAAAGTCTGCTGGGGGAATTGATGGCCGCGACAAGTTTGCTCAATGCGACCTTGAAGTTCGAAGGAGAGATTGGTTTACAAATTCAGTCAGAGGGAATTGTGAAGTATGCAGTCGTAAATGGTACCAATGATTTGAAATTACGTGGTGTTGCACGTTGGGATGAAACTGTCGGACTACCTGACACGTTTACTGAGCTATTTCACAAAGGCTATTTAGTGATTACAATCACGCCAAAAGAGGGTGAGCGCTATCAAGGCATTGTTGGTTTGGACAAACCAACACTTGCTGAGTGCATTGAAATGTACTTCTTACAATCTGAACAGTTAGTGACACAAGTAAAGCTATTTTCACAGTTAAGTGGCACGGATGGTGATTCAGCTAATTATGCTGGCGGAACACTACTGCAAGTACTACCAACATCTGCTGAAGCAACAAATGTTGAAGAATCGACTGAGTTTACCCATCTTTCTGCGTTGACGGAGACGTTGACAGCAAAAGAGCTATTTTCTTTGGATGCTCAAGACGTCTTGTATCGCCTTTACCATCAAGAAGAAGTCGAAGTATTTTCTCCAGCACCAATTGTATTCGAATGTTCTTGCTCACGCGAAGCGACTAAGGCTGCCCTGCAAAATGTAGAATTACAGACCTTACTAGATATTATTAAAGAAGACGGCGATGTGAAAATGAACTGCCAATTTTGTCATAGAGAATATCGTTTTGACGAAATGGACATCAGAACCTTGTGCGCTGGTTTTGACCCAGATAGTACAGGACAATCTTCTTAATCAATTGGTAGCCGGATTTCAGCCTGAAAGCCACCTTCGGGGTGGTTTGAAAACGTCACTTGGCCTTGGTGCATATCAATAATACGCTTGATGATAGCAAGACCTAAACCTGAACCTGATGAGCCTCTTGCTGCGTCACCTTGAGCAAAAGGTTGCATCAGTGATGGTAATTTATCTTGGTCGATTCCTGGACCAAAGTCACGAATAGTACACACAATTTCTTTTTGTTTTTTGTCGTGTTCAGTGGTGATTTCCAGATGATCCGAGCCGTACCTAAAGGCATTTTCAACCAAGTTATCTAAGACGCGTTTTATCGCCACGGTACGCATTAAACAATCCGGTACTTTCTGTAAGCATTGTGCAATCGTGTGATTTTCATCAAAGTGCCGAGCTTGCACAACATTATCCACCAGAAGGTTAATGTTTGTTAACTCTCTAGTTTCTTCAAGGTCCTGTTTGGCATAGTCAATGAACTGGTCAATGATGTCATTCATGTCTTCAATATCTTGCACAATCCCTTCTTGGACCCAAGCTTGGTCTTTTGGGAGCATTTCTGTTGCAAGTCGAATTCGAGTTAATGGGGTGCGCAAATCATGTGAGATTCCCGCGGTCATTACATGCCGGTCTTGTTCTAATTGTTTAATACTTTGCGACATTTGGTTGAATGCTTTAGTGACAGACTGCATCTCGATACTACCCGATGGTTTAATCGGTGCGGGGAATTCACCTTGCCCCACCGCTTTGGCGGCATCTTGAAGTGCTCGTAATGGCTGAGTCATGCGTTTCACAAAGATATAGCCACCCGCTACTGACAGCACTCCTATCACTAATAAAACAATGGTTAATGGTGAGAAGTCATTTTTACCAATCCCTTCCATTGGGATAACGATCCAAATATCTGGGTTTTGTGGTGGGTTGATCCAGATTCGATAAGGAGTATCAGTGGATAAACGCACATCTGTTTCACCATTGAGTTCTGATGATATCTGTGAGGACATAAAGCGGTAATAAGTCGCATCGCTCAGCCCGGATTTGATGGCGTTTTCTTGAGTATAAAAAGCAATACCAGTCCGCTTAGAAAATGCTTTACGGCGTTTTTCGTCATTGATCAAACGCGGATCTTCAAAGAGCGTATCTACTTGGGTCGCCACTAAACTATTGATTTGCTGGTAACTGGGTTGAATAAAGTAATAAGTCACGGACCAATAAGAGACTACTTGATTCAAAAGCAGTAATGCACCGATTAATAATACGGTCTGACCAAATGCACTTTTGGGGATAATACTCACGATTGCTTACTTATTAATATCTGGGTAAACAGTGAGATTAAACGGTTTATATATCTGAATAATCAAAACTAAATATTTAAACATCTGAGCCATCTGGAACAAAGACATAACCTAAACCCCATACCGTTTGTATGTAACGCGGATTAGTGGGGTCCTTTTCTAACATCCGACGCAAGCGAGATACTTGTACATCAATACTGCGTTCTAGTGCGCCATAATCTCGGCCGCGGGCAAGGTTCATTAACTTATCGCGAGATAGTGGCTCGCGCGGATGACTGACTAAGGATTTCAACACAGCAAACTCACCACTAGTTAACACCATAGGCTTGCCATCATTGGTCATTTCTCGTGTGGCTAAGTTTAGTTTGTATGAGGCAAACTCGACGGTTTGCTCTTCTTGAGAGGGTGCACCAGGTGCTTCAATTGTTTTACGACGTAAAACGGCTTTTGCACGTGCAAGTAATTCTCTAGGGTTAAAAGGTTTTGGTAGGTAGTCATCTGCACCCATTTCTAGGCCGATAATTCGGTCAACTTCGTCCCCTTTTGCTGTGAGCATGATGATAGGGATTTCGTTATTCTTTTGGCGTAAACGACGACATATAGAAAGCCCATCTTCATCAGGTAACATTAAATCCAAGATGAGTAAGTGAAAATTTTCACGCTCTAAGAGACGATCCATTTGTGCTGCATCTGCCGCACTGCGAACTTGGTAACCTTGTTCAACAAGGTAGCGCTCTAACAAACTGCGCAAACGCATATCGTCATCAACGACGAGAATTTTTGATGTCTCTTGGCCCATTTACTGCTCCCTAATGTTACTTTTAGAAGGTAATATTAATATAAAAGTAAAACTAATTAGAACTATAGGACACACTTTAGATTGATTACAGGTTTTTTGTGTTAGCAAACATAGTGATGTTGTTACAAAAGATGTCCAATAAATAAATGTGTACCGTTTTACGTTTAATAATATCCCTTAGCCTGTTTATATCAACCGTGTAAGACCAATGCTTATTCGTCTTGTACCCAATCCATTTGTAAGGTGGAGCGGCGTTTTTTATGTAAAATCTCTTCTAACAAAGGGGTCAATATCAACTCCATTGCTAGACTAATTTTACCACCGGGTACTACTAGCGTGTTTACCCGTGACATAAACGAGCCATCAATCATTTGTAGTAAATAAGGATAGTCTACAGACTTCATTTCACTACGAAAACGCACCACGACAAAACTTTCATCTTGGGTCGGTATTTCACGTGCACTAAAAGGATTTGAGGTATCTACTGTTGGCACACGTTGAAAATTCACATGCGTCTGTGAAAATTGTGGAGTGATATATTGGAAATAATCATCAAGTGAACGCACGATGCTACTCATGACAGCTTCACGACTATGTCCTCTATCTGTTGTGTCACGGACGATCTTTTGAATCCATTCCAGATTGACAATCGGTACCATGCCTACTAACAAATCAACATGCTTGGCAACATCGTGCTCTTCGGTTGTAATACCACCATGTAAACCCTCATAGAATAGTAAGTCAGTGCTCTCAGGTAGATCCTGCCATGGCGTAAATGTTCCAGGCATCTGGTTAAACGGTACAGCTTCGTCAAAAGTATGCAAGTATTCACGGAACTGGCCAGTACCACTTTGTCCGTATTCGGTAAATAGACTTTCTAGAAGCGCAAAGTCGTTAGCAATGGGACCGAAGTAACTAATATGCTTACCTTGTTCTTGGGCTTTGCGTATTTCAACTTCCATTTCAGGGCGGGTAAAGCGGTGAAAACTATCCCCACCAACCACCGCCGCATTGACATTTAAGTTGCGAAAAATATGCCTTATTGCATTTGTCGTCGTTGTTGTACCAGCACCAGATGAACCGGTAATAGCAATGATAGGGTGCTTAGTTGACATATTTATGTCCTATTTACTTTATTATTCTTAGGCTAATAGACCATGAAAAACAAAAAAAGTCGATACTTCAGAGAAATATCGACTTTTATACACCAATTAGTTGGCTTAACTTTGTTCGCGTTCGATAGCACGATAAGCAATATCATTGCGATGGAACATGCCATCCCAGCTGATATTTTGTGCTAACTTATATGCAGCACGTTGGGCTCCTGTGACTGAGTCACCCATTGCGGTTGCACACAAGACCCGACCACCAGCGGTAACGATACCTTGTGTTGTAGCGGTAGTGCCGGCATGGAATACTTTAGCATCCATCGACTCTCCTTTGCCTAAGCCGTTAATGACCAAGCCTTTATCATAACTACCTGGGTAACCACCTGCAGCAAGCACAACACCAACGGCAGGACGCTCATCAAATTTAATGACGGTATCGGCTAAATCGCCTTTGGTTGCTTTTAGACATAAATCGACTAAATCTGACTGTAAACGCATCATGATAGGTTGTGTTTCAGGATCCCCGAAACGACAGTTGTACTCGATGACTTTTGGAGTGCCATCTGCCATGATCATTAAACCGGCATATAAAAAGCCAGTGTAGTCATTACCTTCAGCAGCCATACCTTCAACAGTCGGTACAATGACTTCTTGCATGATACGGTCGTGAATCTCTTTGGTAACGACTGGAGCAGGAGAGTATGCACCCATACCACCTGTGTTTAAGCCAGTATCGCCATCGCCAACGCGTTTGTGGTCTTGGCTCGTGGCAAATGATGCAATATTTTTACCATCTACCATCACGATAAAGCTTGCTTCTTCGCCATCTAAAAACTCTTCGATGACGACACGACTACCCGCTTCACCAAAAGCATTGCCAGCTAGCATATCTTTAATGGCATCTTCGGCCTCAGTAACTGTCATCGCCACAATTACACCTTTCCCTGCCGCTAAACCGTCTGCTTTAACTACGATGGGAGCTCCTTTTTCTTGGACATATGCCAAGGCAGGCTCAATTTCTGTAAAGTTTTGATATTCTGCAGTGGGAATCTTGTGGCGTGCTAAAAAATCTTTAGTGAAAGCTTTTGAGCCTTCCAGCTGTGCAGCTGCTTTAGTGGGTCCGAAGCAAGCTAAATCAGCTGCTCTAAAAGCATCTACTACACCATCAACTAAAGGTTGTTCAGGGCCAACAATTGTCAATTCGACGGCATTGTCTTGCGCAAATTTTACTAAAGCAGAAATGTCAGAAACCGGAATATCAATGTTTTCTAACATTCCTTCATTTGCAGTACCCGCGTTACCCGGTGCAACAAATACTTTGGTCACGCCTTTACATTGAGCTGCTTTCCAAGCAAGCGCATGTTCACGCCCACCACTACCAATAACTAATACTTGCATATTTTTTACCTCTTAATGACGGAAGTGACGCATGCCAGTGAATACCATGGCAATACCTGCTTCATCTGCAGCAGCGATTACCTCTTCATCACGCATCGAACCGCCCGGTTGGATGACCGCAGTGATACCTGCCGCTGCCGCTGCATCAATACCATCACGGAATGGGAAGAATGCATCAGATGCCATGACACTGCCGACAACTTCTAAGTCTTCATCAGCTGCCTTAATACCTGCAATTTTAGCAGAGTAGACACGACTCATCTGACCGGCACCTACACCGATTGTCATACCGTCTTTACAATATACAATTGCGTTTGACTTCACATATTTAGCGACCTTCCAAGTAAACATTAGGTCTTTTAATTCAGCTTCTGTTGGCTGACGTTTAGTGACCACTTTTAGGTCCTCCGCTTCGACCATGCCAAAGTCACGTTCTTGAATCAATAGACCGCCATTAACGCGTTTAAAGTCATAGCCATCAGTCAGCTGTCCAGCCCAGTCGCCACATTCTAGCACGCGTACATTTTGCTTAGCGCTTAGGACTGCATTTGCTTCTTCTGAGACAGTTGGGGCAATAATCACCTCTACAAATTGACGGTCAATAATTGCCTGAGCGGTTGCCGCATCAAGCTCTTGGTTGAAGGCAATAATGCCACCAAAGGCAGACGTTGGATCGGTTTGATAGGCACGCTCATAAGCAACCAGGATATTGTCACCTAAAGCCACACCACAAGGATTTGCATGCTTTACAATAACACAAGCTGGTTGGTCAAATTCTTTGACACATTCTAAGGCAGCATCGGTATCGGCAATATTGTTAAACGATAATGCTTTACCTTGCAGTTGTTGGGCAGTCGCAACAGAGGCTTCTTGAATCTCATTTTCTACGTAAAAAGCTGCAGCTTGGTGTGAGTTTTCACCATAGCGTAAGTCTTGTTTCTTGCTGACTTGGATATTATAAGTACGCGGGAATTCGCTATGTTCATGGTCACAGCCTTCTGTGCACTCTACTGAATCTAAGCGCGCACCAAAATAGTTAGCAATCATACCGTCGTATTCTGCCGTATGCTCAAAGGCTTTAATCGCTAAATCAAAACGCGTTGCGTGATCTACGACACCACTGTTAGCTTGCATTTGCTCCAACACTGTCACGTAATCATCGGCATTCACGACAATTGTTACATCGTTGTGGTTTTTCGCAGCGGCACGAACCATCGTTGGGCCACCAATATCGATGTTTTCAATTGCGTCAGGCAAAGTACAATCTGGGTTTGCTACAGTGGCAGCAAATGGATAAAGGTTCACAACTACTAAATCAATCGCAGCGATGTTGTTTTCAGCCATTACTGCATCATCTTGACCACGACGAGCAAGTATGCCGCCGTGAATTTTAGGATGTAAAGTTTTGACTCGACCGTCCATAATTTCAGGGTGTCCGGTGTGGTCAGAAACTTCAATTACAGGTAAGCCGGCTTCTGCGAGTAATTTTGCAGTACCGCCGGTGGATAATAATTCGACATCCATAGCAACTAGTGCTTGGGCAAATTCTAAAATACCGGTTTTGTCTGAGACACTTAATAGTGCGCGACGGATTGGATTTGTATTCATAGTGTGTAGTCTTCTTACTGGAAATTTTGACAAGATAGAAACAAAAAAGAGCACATAAGTGCTCTTTAGGGTGGGGCTTAACCCCGCAGGGTATTAGCCCATACCGTACTGTTTAAGTTTCTTACGAAGTGTACCACGGTTGATACCCATCATATTAGCGGCTTTAGTTTGATTACCACGAGTATAAGTCATGACTTCTTCTAGTAAAGGAGCTTCTACTTCGCTTAATACCATGTCATATAATGACTCAATTTCAGAGTTATCTAATTGCTTAAGGTATTTGTTTACAGCTTGTTTAACCGACTCACGTAATGGCTTTTGTGCTGTTGTTTGCGCAGGTGTAGTTACAATAGTTGTAAAAGGAGATGTTGCGTTTTGATCAAACATAATCAGTACTGCTCTTTATAATAATATCAATTAAGCTGCGCTAGAAGGGGACTTCTGCGACAACTGCGAAAAAAACATTGTTAATGCATCAAGTTGCTCAGAAGCATCATCGATAGCATTAAAATGTGCGCGAAATTGACGTCCTTGGTCATACTTTGCCAAATACCACCCAACATGTTTGCGGGCAATACGAACACCACCGATACCACCATAGAAATTATGGACATTATCGATATGTTCTAACATGACTGTACATTGTTCGGTATAGTCAGGTTCAGGCAGAATTTCTCCGGTATGCAAAAAATGTTGTATTTCGCGAAAAATCCAAGGGTTTCCTTGGGCGCCACGACCAATCATTATTCCATCTGCTCCGGTGTGTTCTAACACAAATTTAGCTTGCTGCGGTGATGTTATATCACCATTGGCAACGACTGGGATATCCACCGCGTTCTTAATTGCTCGGATAGTGTCGTATTCGGCGTTGCCTTTATACATACATGCGCGAGTTCGACCATGAACTGCTAAGGACTGAATGTTGTATTGCTGCGCTAATTTTGCAATTTGCACACCGTTACGGTTCTCAGGATCCCAACCTGTACGTATTTTCAATGTTACGGGAACCTCTACTGCTTCAACCACCGCAGCAAGTATTGCTTCTACTTGCTCGGGATACTGCAATAAAGCTGACCCTGCCATTTTTTTATTTACTTTTTTTGCTGGACAACCCATGTTTATATCGATGATTTGCGCACCGTTATGAACATTAAATTGTGCTGCCTCGGCCATGAGAGACGGATCTGAGCCCGCTATTTGAACTGAACGAATTCCATGCTCGCCAGTGTGATCCATACGCATTCTAGATTTTTCAGTGTGCCAAACTTTTGGATTACTCGATAACATTTCGGAAACCACAAGTCCTGCACCCATTCTTTTGCACATTTGGCGAAAAGGTCTATCAGTGACACCCGCCATGGGGGCTAATAGCAAATTATTCTCAAGCGTGTAGTGACCTATGCGCATGGAGCACCTCTAATTTGCAAAACTGATGCCCTGCATTATTGAACAAATAATACTCATATCGTACAAATTTTAAACCCTTTTCGCTAAAGGGAGCGCAATATTACGCCTTTTTTGGGAGAGTGAAAAGCTGTTTTTTTAAGCAAATTGCAATTATTTTACTTGACTAATAATTAGTGTTTTGTTCCGCTTACTCTAGCCCAGTCACCTTCTGTAACAATAGCATCGATGTGAAACTCTGCAGCGTATAAGTCTGCAATTTCCTGAGCTTGCTCCACCAAGATTCCTGACAAAACAAGTTTGCCACCAGGGCGACAATAATCTGAAATGATTTGGCGTAATTCGCGTAGAGGTGCTGCTAGGATGTTTGCTAACACAACATCTGCTAGGTATTGCGGATTATGTTGGGGGAGAGCGACGTGGACTTGCTCACTAACTTGGTTACGTCGAGCATTTTCTTCAGTGGCTTGTAAAGCTTGAGGGTCAATATCAATACCAAGCATTTCTTGGGCGCCAAGTTTGACGGCTGCAATACCTAAAATACCTGAGCCACAGCCAAAATCGAGGACTTTTGCATCGGCTAGATTAAGACTATCCAACCAGCGTAAACACAATGCAGTGGTCGCGTGGGTACCGGTACCAAAGGCCAGTCCAGGGTCGAGCATCACATTGACAGCTTTTGGCTCAGGAATTTCTCGCCAAGATGGACAAATCCACAAGCGCTCGCCAAATTTCATAGCGTGGAAATTATCCATCCATTCCCGCTCCCAATCTTTGTCTTCAAGAGGATCAAGGACATAAACAAATTCTTCGCCTAGTATTTTGGCTTGGCTTAAACGTTCAATAATACTGGCCATATCCATTCCTGCATCAAATAAACCAACTACTTGTGTATCCGGCCACAACATTACTTCTCCAGGTTTTGGCTCATATAGTGGAGTATCCTTAGCATCCACAAAAGTAACGGCTTGAGCGCCATTAGCACTAAGCATATCGCCTAAAGCTTCAGCGTGTTCTGCGACCATATTTATTTTGAGTTGGATATAAGCCAAAATTTGTTTCCTGTTAGACTATTGGGTATTTAAAAATGCGCGAATGTCGTCACTTAAAGCATGTAAAGAAGGCTCATGAATATACATCATATGACCTGCTTCATAATATTTCATGGTGACTCTGTTGATATCAATGCCGTGGTGCGACATCGAGTGTTCGGTCGCAAAAAAAGGTGTGGCTAGATCATAATACCCATTGCCTACAAATACACGAAAATCTTTGTTTTCGCGCATTGCCTGAGCAATAAATGGCGTGACATTCATATACCCTTGGCTACGTGCATTACGTTCATAAAGCCAATTCCACGCACCAAACACTTTACCGTTAAGAATGTGATAACGTTCATTGCGGTCTACCTCCAACTCATCGCGCATATATTGATTAATCAATGCGGTATATGCACCATCGATGGCATAGCCTGATGGGTCCGCTTCGAAGCCATAACCGACTTTGTCTGCATCTTCGCCCAAGTAGCGACTATCCAAGCGACCGACTCTTAGAGCACGATCACGTAGTACTTCCTTCATAAATTGGTATTCGTTGATCCGCAAATTACTTTGTTCTAGGAAACGTTGTCCTAAACCAGTAAAACGCTGTAATTGTTTTACTACTGAACTTCGTTCTGCGGAACTTGCCATGCTTCCTTTTAATAACACTGTGGCATATTCGTTTAGTGCAAACTGACGTACTTCCTCGATAAAGGGGGCAAGTTCTGGAAACTGCATTCGGTCAACTGCTTTGTGATACCAAGCTGTAGCCGCATAGGTTGGTAAAAAAGTCACATATGGTAGGTCATTGCCGGGATGGAAGTCTCCTGTGGCAAAATCGACAATAGAAGAAATAAGCATAACACCACTGAGGTCTATTGAGCCCCAGCCCGACTGTAATTCTTTGACCATTGCACCAGCACGAGTAGTACCGTAACTTTCTCCGGCAAGGTATTTCGGGCGATTAAATAAGTTGTGCTTGCGGGTAAATGCACGTACAAAATCGGCCATAATCACCGCATCTTCTTTGACTCCCCAGAAATCCTTGCCAGTATATTTGCCCAAGGGTTTTGAATAACCCGTACCTGGAGGATCAATGAAGACCATATCAGCGATATCTAACAAGGATTTTGGATTATCAGCTAGTACGTATGGAGGTGCGCCAACACGCTCACCATCACTTGGTAAAACCACGCGTTTAGGACCAAAGATACCCATATGCAACCATACACTTGAAGAGCCTGGTCCGCCGTTGAAGATAAATAAAATAGGACGCTGTACACTTTTCGCATTCGTTCTGAAATATGCCGTGCTGTAGATATTTGCTTTAGGTTGACCCTCATCATCTAAAATATGATGGTCCCCTGCGATAACGTTGTATTTAATTTTGTTACCGTTAATTTTGGCTGCATGTTCAGTTTGGCTAATTTTAACAGCAGGGATCGGTTTTGTTTTTGAGTCTACATCTACCGCAAAGCTTGCAAAGCTGAGTAGGTACAACAATCCTGCACCAATAATTTTCTGCAACCGAGTGTATGAATAGCGCTTGGGTGAACGACTGACTAAATACATTATTTATTCCTATTATTCTCGTGTACTTTTCTCTGCATATTCTAATGCCCTGTGAAATGTGTCAACCCATAGCGATATAAAATCCTAGCGTGTCCATTTAAGTATCATTTTGCAGGGAAGTTATGAGCAATAAAAAACCGAAAGCATTAGCCTGAACCCAGACCTCCTCTTTCGGTTTTTTGTATAAATAATTTAGTTTGGAGTTAGTTTATGCTTTCTTTATCCACGCTGAACACCAACCGTTAGCTGAAACCTGTTTACCAGGGAATAAAGCACATGGGCGCCAATCGCCTTCAGCGGCCTGGATATATACACAATTTGAACAATTTTGACCTTCAATTGATGAATCATGAACATATTTCAATGCTGATGCTTGAGGGCTGGAAGGGTCGACTTTAGCTACTTCAGCGTTAGCGCGCAATGCAACACTACCTAATGTCATACCGATTAATGAACAACCTGATAGTTTTAGAAAATCACGGCGGTTTAACTTACTCATTCGTTTCTCCTTTACTGATTAAAACTCGGTGTCTTCGTTTTCATTTCTCACACAATTTTTGGGTGATTTGTTAGTTGTATTGTCATCTTTTTCTTCTTGGGGAAGTTTGATCACAAACAATATAAACACGATAACTATGACAGATATAATGCCACAGATCACGAATAATTGGTCAAAATTTGGATCTAAGTTAGTTTCCATTAGTTTATTTTAGCAAGAGGCTCATCAGGCTTTGCATACCCATAACGGTTGATTCGAGAACTTTTATGATACGTATCTAAACCCGAAACACAGCTTGTTTGCAATTGTTCAAGGTCAATATAGCCATCAATAGATACTACTGAATTGTCAACATAGACTTCCACTATCTGACCAATCACTAATTCTGTTTGGTTTAATTCAATCTTTTCAATTTGTTTTACCTCGAGCCCAATTCTAAGTCTAGCTTCCTGTACATAAGGTGCTTGGTGAGTCGCTGAGTAAGTTGGAGTGAGGCCAACAGCGGCAAACTCAGAATCATTGTAGCGAGCCGATGTCTGATGTGCTTGTTCCGTGAACTCTGTTCCTACGGCAGATAAAGTGTAGACACCAGTATCCTTGATATTCTGTAGACTATCTCTTGGCACGGTATGAGGCCGCATAATCATACCAAGTAACGGAGGGTTGGCACCAACGTGAAAAACAGAACTAATAATAGCTAAGTTTTCTTGTCCTGAGGTGCTAGTTGTACCCAAAAGATTGGCACTCTTAAATCCTGAAAGACAGTTGATAAAATTTGCTCGATAACGTTGATCCATATTTTGGATATCGTTTGCACTGTAGAGCATAGGTATTCCTTGTGTAGATTAGTCTCTATATATTTCTTGTGGCGGAAAAAGCAAACAGCTGCAGTTTACTCATCATCTCGTTTGGCAATAATTTCTAACCCCCACCCTGAATCGTGTACAGTCAATTCTATGGGAGCACAACATATCTGACAATCGACAATTTGTTGTTGGCCAAGATCATTTTGAATATCAATTTCTAAGTCATTGGATACCATGCAATATGGACATTCAAATAGTCCGCTTTCAGTTAAACTCATTTTTGTGTAAACCCGTATAGAAAGTAATGTTTTATACGCAAAAACGACATTATGGTTTACTTAAAAAGCTCAAAACTCGGTATTTATAATGACTTTTAGGCGAAAAAAATACGGCGAGTGTGCGCTTTGTGAAAGAGAAATAGCCTTGACGTTTCATCATTTAATTCCCAAAAAAATGCACAGAAGGACTTACTTTAAAAAACATTTTGCAAAAATAACATTGAACGAAGGGATTAATATTTGTCGCCAGTGTCATGTGGGTATTCACAAATCATATGATGAGATGCGGTTAGCTAAAACGTTTAATACGTTAGAGAAATTGCAGTCTGATCCGGTAATAAATGCTCATATAGCATGGGTTAAAAAACAAAAGACCGTGACAAAATAGCTGTATATATATACACTATTTAAATGAGAAAAAATCTTCCAACATTTTATTATCTTGATCATTTCAATGAGTTCATCGGATACATCGAGACTCATTGTGCAGAGTTATTGCGCCTTGCGGATCGCAATTTTATAGCTCAGTTTTTGGTGCAGAATAGGGATACGCAATGTGTCTTAGTGCGTGCTTTAAATCGAAAATCTCCATTCATTAAATTAACTACTTTAGAATATGCAGAAATCCGTAATAGGCAAGCCGCGATTACACAATGCTTGGATAACAAGTGGCTCCTCCCTATTAGCGAAGCACATTTGACAGTTTGCCTAGAGCAATTGACCAAACCTGAGTTAATCGATTTACTGGCACAAAACCCCACCTTACAGGTGACTAAAAGTGCTCCAAAAGCAACTTTATTGGCCTTGGCTCAAACGGAAATTTCCTATGCTGATTTTTTGTGTTCAGAACTTGCCAGTAATATGGTGTATCGCGCTGTTGACGGTGTATTAGAATATTTATTATTTCTATTTTTTGGTCATTTGCATGGACGTTTAAACCAATTTTCAATGCGCGACTTAGGCATTATGCGCACGCGCAAACATGTCACTACAGGTGCGCGTTTTAACCATTACGCAGCCGCGACATCTGCTTACTATTGGGCTAAATTAAAATATAGAGATAAGTATTTAGCCAATGCACCAATGCTAGTTAATGAGGAACATATACCGGCATTTATCCAACCCGCTTATCTAGCTGAAGCTGATGGTGAGATAGCACGGCAAAGTAAGGATGAGTTTTGCTGGTCTATTGGCAAACAACTATTAGCCAAAAAAGAACCGGAATGGCTAATGCCATACGAATTTTCAACGGAGCAGAAAGAAGCGTTCGCTTTGGCCTATTTAAAAGCGTCACGACATCCAAAAGCACAAGAAAAATTCTTGAGGTTACGCTATGCGGCAGGCGCTATAGAAGAGGTTGAAACGCGGTTGTTGGATATTATAAAACAACCAGATAATGAACAGATTTTGGTATTTGCTGAGGATTTCTTAGCGCGTAAGTACCACAAGAAAAAAACCAGTACTTTAACGGATTGGCTGCGAACTGCAAAACGTAGTTATGTATTTGAAGAGGTGCACAAAAATCGTGTCGAGAGAGCTGTTGTTGAGTTCTATGAAGAACAAGGTTTAGTGAGTTTTAAGACTGAGAACGAGTTATTCAAAAGTTTGTTTGGTCTGGTTTTCTGGGACATTCTTTTTGATAAAAATGCGCCCGCCGGCAATGAGTTTGATACTAGACCTCATTATATTGTGTATAACAACCTGTATGAGGCGTGTACTGCACAAGTCGATGATTTATTACAGAGTATGGAAACGTGTAAGCAGTTAGCCAAACACATTGTGCAGCAAGCTACCGTACATTATGGCAAACCAAATGGCATATTTCGTTGGCACAAAAACATCATCAAACGCCTAGGATGCTTGCTGCAATATAGCGAGCTCAAAGCTGTCCGAGGTATTTTATATGCGATGGCTGATAATTACGCGTTGTATCATGATGGTTTCCCGGACATCATGGTAGTTGAAGATAATGCGTTGCGTTTTGAGGAAATTAAAGCCACTGGTGATGTACTGCGCAAGAATCAACTTATCACGATTGGCAAATTAAAAGACTGTGGATTTACAGTCGATATTACACAAGTACAATGGGGTTTAAACCCTCAGCAACCTTATGTTGTTGTGGATATTGAAACGACAGGTGGACGGGCTGAACAGCATCGAATTACTGAGATTGGTATCGTCAAAGTGATCAATGGCAAAGAAGTCGACCGTTGGCAAACCCTGTTAAATCCGCAACGCATGATCCCTAGAAATATCACCCAGCTTACAGGAATAGATAATGCGCTTGTCGCAGATGCTCCGGTATTCGCTGAAATAGCAGATGAGCTAGCTAGTTTTACCCAAGGTTGTGTGTTTGTCGCGCATAACGTTAACTTTGATTTTTCTTTCATTAAAGCTGAGTTCCAACGACTTGATCGACATTATTCGCGCCCGAAGTTGTGTACTGTGCGTGAGATGCGTAAAGCGTTTCCAGGTTTAGCGTCGTATTCTTTAGCGAATCTCACTCGACATTTTTCTATTGATATGTCACGTCATCACCGAGCGATGTCAGATGCTGTCGCGGCGGCAGAGTTGTTGCATTTAGTCAATGAGAAGAGGGCTCAGTACAGTGTTGCATTAGATACAGGAACAGTCTTGACGGATATTAGCTGATGTCCTGCTCTGCAATGACCTTTAACTATTAGAGTTTCGGGCCAAATAAAGATAATTTACGCACCATAAA
>P_2C_Liq_1_UnCtyDRAFT_1000005_pt1 | contig 96164 bp, 86 predicted proteins | sample Pon2CUnioCityCA_2_FD_10234 | JGI IMG/M metagenome (IMG submission 10234) | reverse complement strand
GCGTAAAAATTATATCCGTATCCTAACTGGCGACAAAGTAACTGTTGAAATCACACCATACGATCTCAGTAAAGGCCGCATAATCTACCGCGCTCGCTAAGTAAAATTCAAAGTGGTTTAGTTATAACAACTAAACTGCATTACCCTCACCTGCAATAGACTTAAATATATCAGGAATAGGGCTACAATAAAAAAGGCACTCCAATGAGTGCCTTTTTTTATTTTAAAATTTAAGATTTATGATTTATCAAAAACTTCCACTTCAGGCTTTTGTGCTGTCTTAGTATAATCAAACTTCAAGGCATCTTTATACAAGTCAATTTTAACTGCTCCACCCTCAGCCAAATCACCAAATAATAATTCGTTGGCAAGCTCTTTCTTCACTTTTTCTTGGATTAGACGCCCCATTGGACGTGCCCCCATTGACTTGTCATAACCTTGCTCAGCTAACCAATTGCGTGCTTTATCAGTAACTTCAATACTGACACCCTTGGCATCTAACTGAACTTGCAACTCGATTAAGAATTTATCGACGACTTGTAAAATTACTTCTTTATCTAAGTGGTTAAACCAAATTATGCCATCTAAACGGTTTCTAAATTCGGGAGTGAATGTCTTGTTTATAGCACCTAATGCATCATGGCTGTGATCTTGCTGTTTAAAACCAATAGATTTACGAACAGTTTCTTGTACGCCGGCGTTTGTTGTCATGACTAAAACAACGTTTCTAAAATCAACTTTACGACCGTTATTATCAGTTAACGTACCATGGTCCATAACTTGTAATAAAATATTATAAATATCACTGTGTGCTTTTTCTATTTCATCAAGTAAAACCACAGAGTAAGGATTTTTTATGACGGCATCGGTAAGTAAACCTCCTTGGTCATAACCAACATAACCAGGAGGAGCACCAATTAAACGGGAGACTGCATGGCGTTCCATGTACTCAGACATATCGAAACGCACTAACTCAACACCCATAATTTTAGCTAACTGCGCGGTAACTTCGGTTTTACCTACCCCTGTCGGACCAGCAAACAGGAAGTTACCAATAGGTTTCTGTTCATTACCTAAACCAGAGCGAGACAAGTGAATAGCATCGGTCAATGTAGTAATTGCTTGATCTTGACCAAATACCACCATTTTGAGGTTTCGACCTAAGTTCTTCAGTACTTCCATATCAGACGCTGAGACTGACTTTTCTGGAATACGTGCGATCTTGGCAATAATTTTTTCAATTTCAGCTTCAGTGATTTCAGATTGACGCTCTGCTTCAGGCAACAAGCGTTGACTCGCGCCAGCTTCATCCATCACGTCTATCGCTTTATCAGGAAGTTGACGGTCATTAATATATTTTGCAGCTAACTCTGCTGTAGCTTTTATAGCCTTGGGTGTATAGGTCACATTATGATGTTCTTCGTAGCGAGATTTCAGGCCCATTAAGATTTTCGTGTATCTGAAACGCTTGGCTCAACAACGTCTACTTTTTGGAAACGACGGGCTAACGCACGATCTTTTTCGAAGATACCCTGAAATTCTTGATAAGTCGTAGAACCCACACAACGTAACTCACCACTGCTTAATTTTGGCTTCAGTAAATTAGACGCATCCATGACTCCACCAGATGCTGCACCNGCGCCGATGATAGTATGAATCTCATCAATAAATAAAATTGCGTCTGGATCTTTAGTTAATTCTTGTAAAATACCCTTTAGGCGTTTTTCAAAGTCGCCACGATATTTAGTCCCTGCTAACAAGGCTCCTAAATCTAAAGAATAGACAGTTGCTGTAGTAATAACATCAGGCACTTCATTATTGACAATGCGATAAGCAAGACCTTCTGCAATAGCGGTTTTACCAACTCCTGCCTCGCCCACTAGTAGAGGATTATTTTTGCGACGACGGCATAATATTTGTATGGTGCGCTCAACTTCATTTTCGCGACCAATAAGGGGGTCGATTTTTCCTTCTTTCGCAGTGCTATTAAGATTAGTTGTATATTTGGACAACATGGAAGAGTTTTCCTCACCATTGTCGCTTTCAGCAGAGTGTTCTTCAGCTGGCCCTTGCACATCCTCAGATTTACTCACACCATGCGAAATGAAATTAACTACATCTAACCGTGTAACATCTGATTTTTTTAAGATGTATACGGCTTGAGATTCCTGTTCACTGAATATGGCAACTAATACATTAGCTCCAGTCACTTCACCTTTGCCAGAAGATTGCACATGGAATACCGCGCGTTGTAGAACACGTTGAAAACCTAAAGTGGGTTGTGTTTCACGTTCATGTTCAGGATCATCCATCATTAAAGGCGTAGTATCTTTAACGAACTCTGTCAACTCTTGTCGAATACTTTCTATGTTTGCGTTACATGCTTTTAAAGCTTCCAAAGCGGCTGCATTATCTAATAATGCAAGCAACAAATGTTCTACCGTCATAAACTCGTGTTTATGCTGGCGGGCAAAAAGAAAAGCCTCATTTAACGTTTGTTCTAACTCTTTATTTAACATACTGGACTTGCCTCTTATGGTCGTGCTTGCTTAGGTTTTTATGCTTGTTCCATAGTACACAGTAATGGATGCTGGTGCTCCCGAGCGTATTCGCTCACTTGCATGACTTTGGTTTCAGCTATCTCAGAAGTATAAATGCCACAAACGGCTTTTCCTTGATAGTGCACTGTTAACATTATTTGATTAGCTTTTTCAAAGTCCATATTGAAAAACTTTGCTAGTACGGTTACTACAAAGTCCATAGGCGTGTAGTCATCATTATTTAATAATACTTTGTACCTTCTAGGCGGTTGGGGCTTCTGCCGCTCTTCACCTAAAACGTTATTATCTTCTAGATCAGTGTTTTTTTGACTGCTCATACCTTAACTATAGTACCTTTTTTATTAATTTCATTGTTTTGTGCAAAATAACTGATTAATTAGTGTCAACGTAAATAATAAACAATTGATAATTCATTTTATGTAACAGATTTAGGAGTTATCAATCCTTAATGTAAATATTATTTCTTATCCTATATCATTGCATCACAATTTTATAGTATGGCTTTATGTGATTAGATCAAGGGAAAATAAAAACACCACAGTCAACAGGTAAAGCAATGTAGCTCATGCATGCATTAAGGTTTAGTCAATTCCACTTATTCCATAAGCAGATAATCACCTCAACTAACACATAACCGTGTATCAATCATCTAAATGCCACACTACATGATACATAGTTACTCATCATTTAATATTTAGACAGAAAACTACCAGATGTGTCAAAATATATTAAAAATGAAAAGAGAGCTTGGGTATGCCGCGATTGACTCAAAAAAAACAATCAGCAAAGACAAAGAGGCCTAGCAATCACAAACAGTTATCTCGTGTATCAGCTAAAAAACCTCAATCTAGAACTGAACCGCAACAACCTAAAATTGTCTTGTTTAATAAGCCGTATGATGTATTGACTCAATTCACTGATGACCAAAATCGTCAAACATTGAAAGACTTTATTGATATCCCCAATATTTATGCAGCAGGTCGACTCGATAAAGACAGCGAAGGCTTATTAGTACTTACCGACAGTGGTAAATTACAACACAAACTTGCTCATCCTAAACAAAAGACTGTCAAAATCTATTGGGTACAAGTTGAGGGTATACCCGACACTTTTGCGTTAAAAGCATTACAAGAAGGCGTTATGTTAAAAGATGGTATAACTGCTCCAGCCAAGGTAAAAATAATCCCTGAACCAAGTTTATGGGCACGCAACCCTCCTATTAGAAAAAGAGCTAAGATCCCGACAACTTGGCTGGAGATAAGTATTACAGAAGGTAGAAACCGCCAAGTGCGACGCATGACAGCAGCAGTAAATTTACCTACGTTGCGTTTAATCCGATATCAAATTGGCAAGTGGAACTTAGCGGGAATTGCAAATGGAGAGTACCAAATTTTACAGTAAATGTTATAATAATGACTATACAATTTTCACCTATTTGAACAAATTATCGCATGTCATTTAATCCAGAAAATCAGTCTATAAAAGTTGTTGTTGGCATGTCAGGTGGTGTTGACTCATCTGTTTCTGCTTATCTTTTAAAAGCGCAAGGTTATGATGTACAAGGCGTTTTTATGAAAAACTGGGAAGAAGACGACAGTGAAGAATACTGTGCAGCAGCTGAAGACTTAGCAGATGCTCAAGCAGTTGCTGATAAATTAGAGATCCCATTGACAAGTATCAACTTTGCAGCGGAATATTGGGATAATGTATTTGAGTATTTTTTAGACGAATATAAAGCAGGGCGTACTCCTAATCCCGATATCATGTGTAACAAAGAAATCAAATTCAAAGCATTTCTTGAATACGCTGCAGAAGACCTAGGCGCTGATTACATTGCGACTGGACATTATGTACAACGCGAACTCAGAGATGGTAAGTGGGCGATGCTCAGAGGTGCTGATGAAAACAAAGACCAAAGCTATTTCTTGTATACTTTAGCGCATGAGCATATCGCAAAAACATTGTTTCCTATTGGTAATATTGCAAAGCCTGAAGTCCGCAGAATTGCTCAAGAACAAGGCCTAATTACCCACAACAAAAAAGATAGTACTGGTATTTGTTTTATCGGTGAACGGAAATTTAAGGATTTTCTAAGTCAATACCTACCCGCTCAACCAGGTAAAATAGTCACTGCAGAAGGTGAAGATATAGGTACTCACCAAGGTCTGATGTATCATACTTTAGGCCAGCGCAAAGGGTTACTCATAGGCGGCACTAAGGACCATGGTGACGAGCCTTGGTATGTTGTGGATAAAGATGTAGCGAAGAATGAACTGGTCGTCGGCCAAGGAGCTGATCATCCACGTTTATACTCCAATGGTTTACTTGCTAACCAATTACACTGGGTCAATCGAGAAAAATTAACAACAAAAGCTAAAATGGCGGTGAAAACACGCTATCGCCAGACAGACATTACTTGTTCGGTTGAGCCGATTGATTCTGATACAGTTAGAGTCATTTTTGATGAGCCACAAAAAGCAGTTACACCTGGTCAATCAGCCGTGTTTTACCTCGATGATATCTGTCTCGGTGGCGGTATAATCCAAGAGTACCTGCGTAACGATGAAGAATATGTTTTAGATACTCAGAATCCAATTACAAGTGAAGTGAGTTAACTCGATGTCCGATGCAATCATTGCGCTCGCTGGCGTATGTCAAGCAGCCAAATTAGTTCAAGATATTTCTAGAACAGGGACCTGTGACGAACACGCTTTTGAAGCCAGTATTTCTAGTATTTGTGTGACTGAACCAGACAACACTCAACAGATATTTGGACAGCTTGCTAATCTACGTATTGGTCTGGGTATTATCGATAATCAGTTAAACAGCTCAGGTCCTGCCAAAGATGCTGAACTTACCCGTTACATCGCTAGCTTACTTGGACTAGAACGCAAATTGGCTAAACAACCAAAAGCATTACAAGAACTAGGTACTAGAATTAGCCATGTACAACGACAACTAGGACATATTGACTTTTCTCATCAGCAAATTCTGAAAAGTTTGGCTAGTACTTATATTGACGTAGTGAGCCCTCTAGCTCCTAAAATTCAAGTAGCAGGTAATCCAAGTCACCTCAGTCAGCCAGCAAATCAAGAAAAAGTAAGAGCATTACTTCTTGCTGGAGTTCGAGCTGCTGTTTTGTGGCGCCAACTTGGTGGACAACGTCGCCAAATTTTATTACAACGTAAATACCTTTTGCAGCAAGCCAAAAGTGTGTTGCAAACCATTAACTAACTGAAGGAGTCCAGTTCTGTGGATTTATCATTATTAACCGCCCTTTCTCCAGTTGACGGTCGCTATGCGAGCAAAACTGACGAGCTGCGAAGCTATTTCTCGGAGTTCGGTTTACTCAAATACCGCGTCGTTGTTGAAGTGCGTTGGTTACAAAAACTTGCGGATATAGCTGATGTAAAAGAAGTACCTCCTTTCAGTGACGAAGCGAATACATTACTTAATACAATTGTAGATAACTTCAATGAAGCTGATGCCCAACGCATTAAAGACATTGAGAANACGACTAACCATGACGTAAAAGCTGTGGAGTATTTTCTTAAAGAACAAGTTGCTGATAATGCAGAATTACAGGCCGTTACTGAATTTATTCACTTTGCTTGTACTTCTGAAGACATTAATAATTTATCACATGGACTTATGCTAGCAGAAGCAAGAGAGAATGTCTTATTACCATACTTAGATAAGCTAATCAGCGAGTTGAAAAGACTAGCTTTGGAATACCGTGATATCCCAATGATGGCTCGAACTCACGGCCAACCGGCCTCACCCACCACTATGGGTAAAGAAATGGCAAACGTAATGGTACGTCTGTCACGTCAGCGTGAACAAATCTCTACTGTGCCAATTTTAGGTAAGATTAATGGTGCTGTAGGAAATTACAATGCACATATATCTGCTTACCCTGATGTCGATTGGCACACTGTTTCAGAGTCTTTTGTCAATGGATTAGGTCTAAGTTGGAATGCATATACAACACAAATAGAACCACATGATTATATTGCAGAGTTATTTGATGCTATTGCACGTTTTAATACTATCTTAATCGACTTTGACCGAGATGTATGGGGTTATATTGCTCTGGGTCATTTCAAACAAAAAACCGTAGCTGGTGAGATTGGTTCCTCCACTATGCCGCATAAAGTTAATCCAATTGATTTTGAAAACTCAGAAGGAAACTTAGGTATAGCTAATGCTCTATTTGGTCATTTAGCCACTAAATTGCCTATATCTCGTTGGCAACGTGACCTAACTGATTCAACTGTATTACGAAATCTAGGCGTTGGTGTAGGCTACTCACTTATTGCTTACCAAGCAAGTCTCAAGGGCATTAGTAAACTAGAAGTTAATGCTGGCAGTTTAGCTGCTGAGTTAGATAATAATTGGGAATTACTTGCTGAGCCTATCCAAACGGTTATGCGTCGATATGGTATCGAAAAACCATATGAAAAACTCAAAGAATTAACCCGAGGCAAAAAGGTAAATGCTGAGGTTATGGCAGAGTTTATTGATACGCTTGAGCTAAGTGATACAGTCAAAGCTGAATTAAAAGATTTATCACCTGAAAAGTATATCGGTGATGCAATCAGGCTAGTTGATCAGTTGTTAGATTAAGCCTAGGACCACATACTAAACCCTCAATAACTTGAGGGTTTTTTTATGTCTATCCAAAACTCATCTTCTCTTAATATACTGCTAAAAAAGCCAGTACCTTTGACTTTTAATCAGATTGCTAGAGCTTGTGTGTTATTTATCGATATGCAAAATTTTACAGAGTTCGCACATAATCGGACAGATAGAGCCATTTTACATGCGTTACATTATTGTTATAGCTTGTTTGATAGCATAATCAAAGAAGTTGGAGCAAGACCAATCAAATATAATGGCGATGCTTGCATTATTTTACTTGAAACAAATAATAATTGTACGGCCTCAACTATAGAAAATAGTCTTTTTTTGTATGATTTACTAAGTAAAGCATTTGGGGAGCTATGCTGTTTATACAATATACAATCAGCATTACGTGGGGGGCTTGCTTTTGGTCCAGTACTAAGCGGTAAAATTGGCAGTGAAACAAGTCACTTTGATATTTGGGGACATACTGTTAATCTAGCAGCACGTTTAGAACAACGCGCTCAGCCAAATACGTTACTGATGAATGAGGCATGTTATAAGCACATGCTAAACCCTAACTTGTGTAAAGCTATCACTTTAGAATTGAAGGGGTTTGTTCAACAACAAATATATGAATATCACAAGAGAACTACATGACTACACCAACGATATTTTCTCCACAGGACTTTTTAAGCCAGTACTGGCAACGCAAACCTGTAATCTTAAAACAGTTTTTCTCTGATTTTACGGATCCCATTGATGAACATGACTTAGCTGGTTTAGCTGAAGAGCCTGATGTCGATTCACGTTTAGTTATCAAAGATGATAACGGTTGGGATGTTTTACAGGGTCCTTTTAGTGATTTAAATGACGTTTGTAGAGATAGTTGGTCTTTATTGGTGCAAGGGGTAGACGTTTATAATCAGGAATGCAGTAGTTTTATGGATCGCTTTAACTTTATTCCACATTGGCGTATGGATGACTTAATGGTCAGTTATTCAGTCGCTGGCGGAGGAGTCGGTGCTCATTTTGATCAATATGATGTATTTATCATTCAAGGTAAAGGCCAAAGACGCTGGCAAGTTGGTGACAAAATTATCCACCGTGATACGATCCTACCTCATCCTAAACTGCAACAAGTTGAAGAATTTACCCCTATCATCGATGAAATACTCAAGACCGGCGATGTGCTATACATCCCACCTAATTTTCCGCACAAAGGTGAAACCATTACTGATTGTTTGAACTACTCTGTTGGCTTTAGGGCACCTGACCAATCAGAACTTTTCCAAGCTGTCGCCGATGATATATTAGAAAAAGACAAAGTTACACGCAGATTCTCTGATCGAAATCGTCCATACAGTGATCGTCCTGGGGCCGTTACTACCTCAGATATCACGCTAATTAAACAATTACTGCAACAATATGTCACCAGTCCACAAATAGACCAAATATTAACTGAACACTTATCAAAGCAACATGCCGGCTTGGATTCATTCGCCCTAGAAAATGAAATAAGTACGTCACAGATGCTGGCATTTATTAATCAAGGTATTACTATTCGCAGAGCAATTGGTGTCCGCCCAGTCTACCTAGATTATCAAGTTAATGACGAGTTTATATTCTTTATCAATGGTCACCAATTCTCTATATCAGCGACTCAGCGTTTCTTAATGAGTAAAGTCTTAGACAACTCAGAAAGTTATATAGATAGGGTAGTAGAGATAGACCACGAATGGATCGAAACCATCCGTGAAATGCTAAATTTAGGTTATTACGAAATTGTGAATGATTAAGTATTAACTTGCCAAAGGTTGGTGTCTTCACTCATCGCATATAAACCTTCGGCTCGATGAGCAAGTAAATTAATATACTCTAGGTCGGTTGGATTAGTTGGATTTGCGGCAGCTAAATTTTCAGCTTTTAGTTGCCAAGCAAGTGCAAAATGTTTTAAAACAGCTTGGACATTTGGTGCTATATCTGCAGGGATATAATCACAAGGCAGATCTCCACTCATAACCCAAAACAATTTTCCTTGTTGTGATTTTATTTTCCATACAGCTACGTATGGTGCCATATAACGGCTTTCCTCCACTATAACAGATGCAAATAAAACACCATTTTCAGCCAAATGTTTATTTGCCTTTTGAAACTGTTCTCTAACCCACTCACCCAATTCTTCTTGATTTTGTGGTATTGATGGTTCAGCCATGTGAACTCCTAATTATTATTTTAATTATGATAATTGTGTATTTAATAACTGCAAAGGATGCTTTGGTTTAGTGCCTTCAAAGCGTGCAACTTGGCTTCGGCATGAATAACCAGAAACTGCCCATTGTGATTCTTTGTACTTGCTGAGTGCATTGCGCCAGCTCAGTTCATAAATACCTTTAGCATTGTCATAATGCGCTAATTCATGACCATAAGTACCCGCCATACCACAACAACCAACAGAAACAATATCAAGCTGCAAACCTGCTTCAGAAAAAATCTGCTGCCATTGTTTTTCTGACGTTGGCAGCGCTGTTTTTTCAGTGCAGTGTGTTAATAAAGCAAACGAGTCTAAATCTTTTTTGCTTGCAGAATTAACACTATTGGTAAGTGCTTCTCGTGCAAAACGCTTCAACCATTCATGTACTGCTAATACGGCAAAATCACCTCTTTTGTCACCTAATGTTTTAGTATATTCATCTCGATACACAAGTAATAGTGAGGCATCTACCCCAACCATAGGAATTTCAAGTTGAGCAACCTGATTTAAAAAATCTGCAGTATGTTTAGCTGTCACCGCAAATTTATCTAAAAACCCTTTTACATGTTGGGGCTTTCCATTAGGGTGGAATGGTAAAACAACAGGTTTAAAGCCTAGTTTTTTGACTAGCTCAATAAAATCATATACGACTTCTGCGTCATAAAAACTCGTAAAAGGATCTTGTACGATTAATACATGCTGGTCTTTTTCATTTTTCGATAAATTTTGTAACCGACTTAAATTAAAACTATGGTCTTGCGTTCGACTAGCTAAGGTAGGTGTCGATAATAAAGGAGCATCTACATAGCCAATGGTATGTTTAAGTGCAGCCTTGGCTAAGCCTGTTCCCATGACTAAATTGTGCAAGCGAGGTATCTTGGCTAATAAAGGAGCCATGCGCTCTACATTAGCTACTAGGTAATCTTTTACTGGACGAGAGTAACGCTGATAATAAATAGATAAAAACTTCGCTCTAAAATCTGGTACATCTACACCAACGGGGCATTGTGCAGAACATGATTTACAAGCCAAACATTCATCCATAACTTCAAAAACTTCATGAGAAAAATCCTCTTTACTCGCTGCAGCGTTGGTATTGACCAAACGTGACCACCAAGACGTCTTAAATGATTGGGCGTTTAGTGCATCAACTGCAATATCTTTTTGACCAAGTAAACGTAACCATTCTCTGATCATTCCAGCTCGCCCCTTCGGAGAATGTCTTCGATCAGAGGTGATTTTACTAGAAGGACACATAGGAGATGTGGTGTCGTAATTAAAACACAAGCCATTACCGTTACAACTCATGGCTGGTGCAAATTCTTCTTTAAACACCACAGGGATTGTTCTATCGTAAGAACCACGCTTGGTATCTGACACTTTTACGAGCTCAGCATCAGATGCGAAAGGCGTACATATTTTGCCTGGATTCATTTTATTTAATGGGTCGAATACGCGTTTAATCTTGCGTAGTTCAGCATATAAATCATCGCCAAAAAACTCAGGGGCATATTCGCTACGGTAACCTTTACCATGTTCTCCCCACATTAAACCACCATACTTAGCAACTAATGCAACAACTTGGTCAGAGATCTGTTTCAATAAAACTTCTTGCTGGGGATCATTCATATCTAAAGCAGGCCGAACGTGTAAAACACCTGCGTCAACGTGACCAAACATACCGTAATGCAAATTATGACTATCTAATAAAGCGCGGAACTCCATAATGAAATCAGCTAGATTTTCAGGTGGAACAGCTGTGTCTTCAGCAAACGCAATCGGTTTTTTCGTACCATCTGTTTTACCTAACAAGCCTACTGATTTCTTGCGCATACCATAAATTTTTTGGATATCAGCAACATCATAGGTGATTTGATAACCAATAACCCCACCCTTTTGAGTTTCAATGTCACTGTCTAATTCGGCGGCAAGGCGATTTATGCGTTCCGTGATTTCTGCTTCATCATTACTGTTATACTCAACCATATTCAAACCCAGAAGTGTTTGATCTGGTACATCCGTAATTAAATCAGACACCGAATGCCATACAATATCAGCTCTGGCTAAATTCAACACAATAGAGTCAACGGTTTCTACTGAGGTAGCTTTTGCAGCAACCATCTTAGGTGCGTGACGCAATGCAGCTTCAAAAGAATTGTATTTAATATTTACTAATGCTTTATGGTTAGCAATCGGGGTGATATTTAATTTAGCCTCTGCAACGAAGGCTAAAGAGCCTTCAGAACCCGCTATTAGACGACTGATATCAAACTCATCTGTTTCAGGTAAATAAGCATGTTCCAAGTCATAACCAGTTAAAAAACGGTTTAAACGTGGAAATTTTGCCAAGATTTGGTCTCTGAAACCCACACAAGACGCTTCTATTTGTTGTGCAATGGCTTGGGTAGAGTGATCTAAGTGAGTTAATAAGGCGTCTCTAGCTGTAGGCTTTGTNCTAAGCACATCACCATTAGCAAGCACGCTAGTTAAGCCAAGAATATGGTCCGATGTTTTACCGTACACTAACGAACCCTGACCTGAAGCATCCGTATTTATCATACCACCAATAGTGGCTCGATTTGAAGTTGACAAGTCTGGTGCAAAGAAAAAACCATGTGGTCTAAGTGCATCATTTAAAGCATCTTTGACGACACCCGCTTGAACTTTAACCCAACCCTCTGCCGGATTAATCTCAAGAATTTGGTTCATATAGCGCGCTAACTCAACCACAATACCTGAGGTTAATGATTGCCCATTAGTACCGGTGCCACCACCTCGTGCGGAAAAAGCAACATCAGGAAAGTCTGCAACCAAGCGTCCTAAAAGTGATAAATCTTCTACTGATTTAGGATATACCACGGCTTGTGGTAACTTTTGATAAATAGAGTTGTCAGTAGCCATAGCCAGACGACTGGAATATTGTGTTTCAATATCTCCTGAAAAATCACTCTTTTCTAATACAGCTAAGTAATCCAAATAATGGGATTCTAAAGCTGATTGACTATTTAATACCGGTAGCATAGCTATTTCTCTAAAATGGGATGCACTTAAGTTAGTGAAGTATACAAGAGGATAGAAAAGTACAGAAGAGTTTGCACAAAAAAGCGCCTAAAAAGACGCTTTTACGTGTAAATTATTTGCTCTAAATCAGCACAAATTTAGCAGAGTAGCTTATTTTTCCAAATCTGCTGATAGTTTATGCTCGTCATTCACATCAGTCTGTAACTTGCTCTGCTAAATATAACCATGTTTCAACCACTGTATCGGGGTTAAGTGAAACAGAATCAATCCCCTGCTCCACTAACCACGCTGCTAAATCTTCATGGTCAGATGGGCCCTGCCCACAAATCCCAACATATTTACCACGTGCTTTAGCAGCTTTGATGGCCATCGCAAGCAGTTTTTTCACGGCGGGGTCACGTTCATCAAATAAGTGTGCAATCAAACCTGAATCACGGTCTAAACCTAAACTTAATTGTGTTAAATCATTCGAGCCAATCGAGAAGCCATCAAAAATATCTAAAAACTCGTCAGCTAACAAAGCATTTGAGGGTAGTTCACACATCATAATGACGCGTAGACCATTTTCACCTTGAACTAGACCTTGTTCAGCTAATAATTCAATGACTTGCCTACCTTCCTCAAGCGTTCTAATGAAAGGTATCATAATTTCAACATTGACCAATCCCATGTCATTGCGTACACGCTTGATGGCCTCACATTCTAAGGCGAAACACTCACGAAAATCTTCAGAGATGTAACGAGAGGCCCCACGGAAACCGAGCATTGGGTTTTCTTCATCGGGTTCGTATTGGTATCCACCCACTAAATTAAAGTATTCATTCGATTTGAAATCGGACATGCGAACAATGACTTTTTCAGGAGAAAAAGCAGCACCGATTGTCGCAATACCTTCGACTAATTTTTGGATATAAAACTCACGTGGCGAAGGATAGCCAGCCATCATTTCACTGATTTCGGTTTTTAACTCTTCAGGTTGATTAGCAAAATCTAACAACGCTTTAGGATGCACACCAATCATTCTGTTAATAATAAACTCTAAGCGAGCAAGACCAACCCCTGAATGCGGTAAACGAGCAAAATCAAATGCGCGGTCTGGATTGCCCACATTCATCATCACTTTTAATGGTAAGTCAGGCATGGCATCAATTCGCGAAGTCACAACATCATATTCTAATTCTTGACCGTAAATAAAACCGGTGTCACCCTCTGCACAAGACACAGTTACGCGCTGGCCAGAGCTAATAGTGTGCGTTGCATCCCCACAACCTACAACAGCTGGGATCCCTAATTCGCGAGCAATAATAGCTGCATGACAAGTTCGACCGCCGCGATTTGTTACGATGGCAGACGCTCGCTTCATGATAGGTTCCCAATCCGGGTCAGTCATATCTGTAACCAGTACATCGCCTGGCTGAATTTGATCCATGTCATCTATGGAAGCTAGTACTTTTGCTTCACCTGCACCAATTTTGTGACCAATCGCACGTCCCGTACAAATGGTTTGTGCCTCACCGTTTAATTGATAACGTTCAATAACTTGAGCATCTTCACGTGAGCGCACTGTTTCTGGACGCGCTTGTACAATATATAATTTGCCATCAGTACCATCTTTGGCCCATTCAATATCCATGGCACGACCATAATGCTGTTCAATAATCACAGCTTGTTTGGCTAATTCTTCAACCTCAGCATCACTGACCGAAAACTGTAGACTTTGTGCAGCATCAATATCGACAATTTCGACTTGCTTACCATGTTCCTGAGAATCAGCGTAAATCATTTGCACTAATTTACTACCAAGATTTCTTCGAACTACCGCTGGTCGGCCAGCTTTTAACGTAGGTTTATGAACATAAAACTCATCAGGATTCACGGCTCCTTGTACTACCATTTCACCTAAACCATAACTCGAAGTAATAAATACAACGTCTTCAAAACCGGATTCAGTATCAATAGTAAACATTACACCAGATGAGGCTTCATCAGAACGCACCATTCGTTGAATACCTGCAGATAAAGCGACCCCTTTATGATCATAACCTTGGTGTACGCGATAGCTTATCGCTCGGTCATTAAACAATGAAGCGAAGACATGTTTAATAGCCACTAGCACAGCATCATAACCTGTCACGTTTAAAAAAGTTTCCTGCTGACCAGCAAAAGAAGCATCTGGCATGTCCTCAGCAGTTGCTGAAGAGCGAACAGCAAAAGAAGCACTATCACCCGCTGCACCTTGTAGTTCAGTGAATGCCGTTTTGATTGCCGCTTCAAGTTCGGGTTGGAACGGCGTTTCAATAATCCAATTACGGATCTGTTCACCTGCTGCGCCGAGTGCTGAGATATCATCAACGTCTAAATTGTCGAGGATCTCGTGAATTTTAGCTTCCACACCACTTTGCTCTAAAAATTCGTTAAACGCGTAAGCAGTGGTAGCGAAACCACCTGGTACTTGTACACCTGCATTAGACAAGTTTGAAATCATTTCACCTAATGATGCATTTTTACCGCCAACGCGACCAACATCATCCATTCCTAGTTCTTGGTACCATAAAACATATTCTTGCACTTGTGCTTCTCCAGCCGTATTGTAGGGGTTGCTGTTTTTATGATTGTTTGCTAATTCTAGTAGTGAAAAACACCTGATTATAAAACAATCAATTTTAAAAAAAACTATTGTAGATTGAAGCTCTTAGGCTTGTAAAATTTAATTGCAAACCGTAATAAAATTACAACATTGTTAAGGAATTGTTATGCGAAGTGCCTTTTATATTTCAGACGGAACTGCTATTACTGCTGAGGTTTTTGGGCACGCATTACTGTCATTATTTCCCATTGAATTTAATCATGTGACGATTCCTTTTGTTGAAACTGAACAACAGGCTCAAGACGTCTTAAGACAAATATCTGTAAGTTTTCAAGATTCCAAAGAGCGGCCGCTCGTTTTTCACACTATAGTAAATACAGAAATTAGGCATATCATTACAAATTCAGTGGGTATTAATTATAATTTCCTTGATCAATTTGTAGCCCCTATCGAAAAAGTTTTAGGGGTTCCTTCAAAACCAGAAAAACATCGTACCCATAGCATTCACGAAACCACATACGACATTCGTATTGATGCAGTAAATTATGCATTGAATAATGATGATGGGGCAAATCTGAAGAATTATCACGAAGCTGATATTATTTTGGTTGGCGTTTCTCGTTCTGGAAAAACCCCAACAAGCTTATATCTAGCATTACAGTACGGAATCAAGGCTGCCAACTACCCCTTCACTGAAGAAGACATGGGAGATGTGTTAAAACTCAACCCTGCATTACGACGTTTTAAAGAAAAATTATTTGGTTTGACTATTCAAGCAGAAAGGTTACATCAAATTCGTTCAGAACGACGTGCAAACTCTCGCTATGCATCGATGCAACAATGTCGGATGGAATTGCGTGAAGTGGAAAATTTATATCGCAAAGAAAAGATCCCTTTTTTAAATTCAACAAAATTTTCTATAGAAGAAATATCAGCCAAAATATTAGCAACTACAGGCTTAAAACGCAGAAAATATTAACTTACTTCGCTCTTTTATTGCGTCCGCCAGTGACTTTATCAGCACGACCTTCAGCCTTAGCTTTTTCAGCCCTTTGTCGGCGCACCTCTTTAGGATCAGCAATCAAGGGACGATAAATTTCAATGCGGTCATTACTTTTGAGGATGTCAGTGAGTTTACAGGTGCGATTCCAAATACCCACTTTATTCACTGTTAAATCTATTTCTGGGTAATCATGACTAATTTTAGAAGCAGTAATAGCATCTTCAACAGAGGTATTTTTGGCTACCGATAATGTTTTTATCGTTTGTCGCTCTGGCGTACCATACACGACTTCTATTGCAAAAAATTCTGTAGCTTCATAGCTCTTTGAGGAAGTAGAATCTGTCATATAAATGCAAAACCTTGAATATGTTCTTCTAAATTGCTTAAGTAATTATTCTTAAAATATATTAAGCTGTGGCATGTTCTTTTGCTCTTTTAATAAATGCATCAACCATACTATTAGCTAGGGCATGAAAGATTTTACCAAAAGCTAGTTCTACCAATTTTGACGTAAATTCAAATTTGAGGTGCAATTCGATTTTACAGGCAAATTCATCTAATTCAGTGAATGTCCAACCACCACTTAATTCCTTAAATGGACCATCGGCGAGATCCATGGCAATGGCTGTATTAGGTTGTAGCGTGTTTTTAGTGGTGAATGTTTGTTTGATACCGGCTTTGGCAATATGCAGTGCTGCAACCATTTCCTTATCCGTACTCTTTACTACCTCACTGCCTACACAGCCCGGTAAAAATTCAGGGTAGCTTGGTACATCGTTTACCAAATCATACATCATCTTGGCACTATACGGGACAAGTGCACTTTTCTTTACTTCGGCCATGTTCTCAACGAACCTATCTCTTTCATTAATAACTGTATTCTACCATGTTTGTTGAAATAGTTAATTCTTCTGCCTTTTTATTTCGGTTTTTGCCCCGATAATAAGAATATTCATGACACTACGTACCACCTCAAGGTATAATAATTAGATGAAGAAAAAATCAAAAAACCCAAGCTCTACCATAGCCTTAAATAAAAAGGCACGTCACGAGTTTCATTTGAATGATAAATTTGAGGCCGGTATTGAACTACAAGGCTGGGAAGTAAAAAGTATCCGTTCAGGTAAGGTCAACTTAACCGATAGTTATGTGTTTGTAAAAGACGGTGAAGCTTTCGTAACAAATCTTAGTATTACTCCGTTAAACCAAGCATCAACGCATGTTATTTGTGATCCGACGCGGACTAGGAAATTACTACTCAAAAAACAAGAAATTGAACAACTGATGGGTGGTCTAGACCGACAGGGTTTAACGATAGTTGCAACAGCTATGTATTGGAAAACTTGTTGGGTCAAACTTGAAATTTATCTAGCTAAAGGGAAACAAGCACACGATAAACGCGATACGATAAAGGACAGAGATTGGGCTAGACAAAAAGAACGAATGATGAAAAAAGCATAGTTTATCGAAGTGAGTCTCAAGCATCTATTTGATGAATATTTAGAGACAAAGCACACTTCTAGTGCTAAGCTTATTACTACATTTGGGGCTGATTAGGATTCGACAGGATTCAATGATGCTTGAGGTGCATGCAGAGGTGCGGTTGGCCTCTTTAAAAAACCGCAAAAAAATAGTCGCAAACGACGAAAACTACGCACTAGCAGCTTAATAACCTGTATAGGCCCTCCCACTCAAGTTTTTTCTGCTAACTGAGGTTCGGGAGGTCATCCCAGTAGAATAGCGAGGGAAGCTTGTCTAAGGCTGAACCGCGAAATAGTATTAGGCCAGCCTGAAAAGATCCTGTTTGCCGGAGCTTCTAAGGTTAAATAAAAGACAAACTAAGCATGTAGTACCAACGGTTGACGCTTTCTGGACGCGGGTTCAAGTCCCGCCAGCTCCACCAAATACGAAACCACGTAGCTTTTATAGCACGTGGTTTTTTTATCACTGAAAATAATCCAAAGAACATGTTTTTATAATAGCTTATAACTTATAGCTAAATTTGCATGGTGAATATTAACTGTTTTTTGTTAGTATAAAACAATAACTAACAAGGATACATTTATGAAACTAGAATCTCTAGTGTTACATCACGCATATACCTCTGAAGAAACAACCAAAGCTGCTGCGGTACCTATCTATCAGACCACATCTTATACCTTCGATAACACTCAGCACGGTGCTGATTTATTTGATCTAAAAGTTCCTGGAAACATTTATACGCGAATTATGAATCCAACTACGAATGTTTTAGAAGAGCGCATGGCCGCAGCCGAAGGTGGTATTGCTGCTCTTTGCGTATCCTCTGGCATGGCAGCTATCACTTACGCGATACAAGCGTTAACTCAAGTAGGTGATAATATCGTTAGTACCAGTCAGTTATATGGTGGCACATATAACTTATTTGCACATACCCTGCCACGCCAAGGCGTCGATGTGCGAATGGCTTCATTTGATGACCTAAGTAAAATAGAAGCCTTGTTCGATGAAAACACCAAAGCCGTTTTTTGTGAATCAATCGGCAATCCAGCAGGTAATGTTGTTGACCTAGCCGCTTTATCTGAATTAGCCCATAAACACGGGATCCCTGTCATTGTCGATAATACAGTGGCAACCCCCGCATTATGTCGCCCTATTGAACATGGCGTAGACATTGTTATCCATTCACTCACAAAATATGTAGGTGGTCATGGCACGACTATTGGTGGTGTTATTATCGATTCAGGAAAGTTCGACTGGGTAGCAAACAAAGAACGTTTTCCTTTACTCAACGAACCCGATCCATCCTACCATGGTGTGGTTTACACAGAAGCTCTTGGTGCGGCAGCCTATATTGGTCGTTGCCGAGTAGTTCCATTGCGTAATACTGGTGCAGCTTTATCTCCACAAAGTGCGTTTTTATTACTTCAAGGCTTAGAAACTCTACCGTTACGTATGGAAAGACACTGTGAAAATGCAATCAAGCTTGCTGAATATTTAGAGCAACATGATGCCGTAGAATGGGTCAATTATGCAGGACTCTCATCAAGCCCTTATCATGCTATTTGTCAAAAAATGTCGAACGGCTTGGCTTCAGGTATTATTAGTTTTGGTTTAAAAGCCTCAGACCCCAAAGCTGCTGGTGGTAAATTCATTGATGCTTTACAAATGATTTTACGTTTGGTGAACATCGGTGATGCAAAATCATTAGCATGTCACCCGGCATCTACTACTCACCGACAATTGAACTCTGAAGAATTGGCGAGTGCCGGGGTATCAGAGGGACTTGTTAGAATATCAGTAGGTATTGAACATATTGACGACATCATCGCTGATGTAGAGCAAGCAATCCAAGCGGCTACTGCCTAGTTAAATACTCAGTAACAAACGTCAACTTCACCGAGCATGAGACGACTTTAGCATCAAGCGCGTACTTTTCTCTCTTCAAGTTGACCATGCCGGCTTATTGATTATTAACTACTCAAAGCCAATATTTATACAAATAAATATTGGCTTTCTTTTGTATTGAGCATCCCATTTTTTTAACAAAAACAATTACTCCTCCACTAAGACTATGGTATAACTTTCATTAAAATAAGATGCTCTATGTTACGAAGGATCGAATTCAATATTTCCCAATTACCCTTGGCATCATAATTACAATAAAAAAGGAGTTTTATGTCTGAAGTTATTTCCAGCATAGCAAAGCAAGCTATTATTGCTATTGATCAAGGTACAACTTCTTCAAGAGCTATTTTATTTGCCCAAGATGGCGAGCAATTACATAGCTACCAAGAAGAATTCACCCAACATTTCCCACAATCAGGTTGGGTTGAACACAACCCTCAAGATATTTTAAATACCAGCATTTCTGCTACCAAGGCGGTAATGGAATTCGCTCAAGCGAATAGTATTGAGGTATTAGCTGTAGGTATTACCAATCAAAGAGAAACCACACTGGTTTGGCATAAAGAAACTGGCGTACCCATTTACAATGCTATTGTTTGGCAAGATCGCAGAACTAGTGATTTTTGCGCACAAAATCAAGAATATGCAGAATGCATTGCGGAGAAAACAGGATTACTATTAGACCCATATTTTTCTGCTTCCAAAATTGCTTGGATACTCAATAATGTTGACGGTGCTCGAGAACAAGCCGAAAACGGCGAGCTTATTTTTGGGACTGTCGATACCTTTCTAATTTGGCATTTGACCTCGGGAAAAGTACACGCAACTGATACGACTAATGCCTCAAGAACGAATCTCTTTAATATCCACAAATTAGATTGGGATACAGAGTTATTAGAGTGGTATGACATTCCTGCAAGTATGTTACCTAAAGTCAAAGAATGTGCTGCCGACTATGGTACTACTAGCACGTCTGCATTACCTTTGGATGTTCCTATTGCAGGGGTCGCAGGCGATCAACAAGCCGCATTATTTGGGCAGTGTTGTTTTACTCCTGGTACTTTTAAAGCCACTTATGGTACTGGATGCTTTGCCCTTTTAAACACGGGTACAGAACCTCAAAAATCCCAACACAACATGCTAACAACCGTGGGTTATTCGTTAAATGGGCAAACTTATTACGCCCTCGAGGGTTCAATCTTCACTGCAGGTGCGAACATTCAATGGCTCCGTGATGGCATCAAAGTAATAAGCAGTGCATCTGAAACGAAGGCTTTAGCAGAGTCTCTTAAATATGACCATGGCGTGGTATTAGTACCGGGTTTTGCAGGTTTAGGCGCACCTCATTGGGAAGCTGACGCACGAGCAGCAATTTATGGTATGAGCCGTGGGACTAATGAAGCCCATTTTGCCCGGGCTGCACTAGAGGCTGTTTGTTATCAAACACATGACCTATTAACAGCAATGAGTGCGGACTCAGTTGCGGCAAAAGCAGTATGGGTAGACGGCGGTATGGTCGGAAACGATTGGCTATGTCAGTTTTTAGCTGATATTTTACAAATTGAAGTAATGCGTCCAAAAATAATGGAATCAACCGCATTGGGTGTTATGTATCTAGCCGGTCTCCAAGTAGGTTGGTACACTGATACGCAAAGTCTGCAACAATATAAAGTTGTTGATAAGAAGTTTTCTCCGCAACTCGATGAACCCACGAGAGCCACACTGATATCTCGTTGGCAAAAGGCAGTAAATGCAACACTAGCCTTTATCTAATTCGTCGTACACCGGAGAATCCAGCTTTCTGGTGAAGCAAGCTCTTGTATTGAATATATTTGTCACACCGCATATATTCAATAGAAGAGCTTGCTTCTTTTAGGTATCATTAGGTTCAAATTTCACGGACAAGTATTTATGACTCAGCGCTCTTTTGATGAAGTACCCAATATTGTATTACAAGACAACGACAGGGTTGTGCCCAAGACATCGCAAACTCCTCCCCCACCAGTCCAAGTAACGTCAAGTAATGGCTTGGCACTTTTTGCATTGCTTTTAGGTTTAGCTGCAGCGGGGGGATCAGGTTATCTATTCTGGCAAAATACCACTCAGACAGCGATGCTTAAACAAGCTGAAGTGAGAATTGCAGATTTAGAAGATCGACTATCCGCTACAGGGGAAGAAATGGGTAATTCAACGGTTGCCTTACAAGTTAAAGTTAACGAATTAGCAAATCGTGCTGAAGAACTTTGGGACCAAATGGATAAACTCTGGGCTTCTGCTTGGCGTCGAAATCAAAAAGACATCAAAGAGTTAAATCAAAAGTTACTGACAGGGCAAGCTAATGATAAGAACGCTCGTGATAAAGTTGCCAAAACAGCAAGCAAAAGTTTCAAGAGTCTAGATAACAAATTTGATAGTTTACAAAATGAATTCAATACTACATTAAATGATATCTTGGCGGTTAACTTAGAGTTAGAAAGCATTAAACAAGGCGTACTCGCCTCACAAAATACGAGTAATGTCTTAAATGATAAGATAGCAATTCTTGAGCAACGCAACGCAAGTTTAAAGGCTAAAGTCGCTTTATTAGAAAAAAATATTAAAACAATCCAGCCTGTAACACCTTAGGACGTTTTGTTTTTTTTAATTTTACTCAGCTTAATAGAATAAGAATAATATGAAAATTTTATTGATTGGTGTTGGCGCTTTTACTCATGGTTTAGCAAAAACTCTCCAGGATGCTGGAGCTGAAGTGATTGTATGGCTAAGCCGAGACTATGCGCATTTTGGTCCGGCTCAAGTGTGTCGAGCTTATACACCTCAAGAATTTGCTTCCCCAGTTGAGCTCCTTCAGAGCCAACCTTGTGACATTATGATCCCGATGTCGATTGACTGGGCAACTCAACCATGGGCAGAAAAATTACGTACTTTATTACCGGTTTTTTGTCCTAATGGCGAAGCATTGCAATTAGAAAGAGATAGGGCATATGCCCAACAAATTGGCGAGTCATATGGTATTCACTTCCCCAGATCCTTTGTGGCGAATAATCGTTTAGATGCATTGGCATTTTTAGAAAAGTTTCCTGGTGCTTATGTGATTAAAAATACATTGTGTTCCCCTACTTCTCCGATCCACACAATCGTGTGTGAAACACTTGAAGATACATTGAGTTGGCTCGATCGCATCGACTATGCTGAAGGTGTATTTTTTCAAGAATACATGGGACATAAAGAAGCAGGTCATATTGCATTTGTTAATCGAGGCAAAGTTACATCTTTAATATCAAATCAAGAATACAAACGTGCTTTTGCTGGTAATATGGGAAAAATTGCCGGAGCCCCTCTTGGTGGTATCGTTGCTCAAGATCCACATGATGAATATGGATTATGTAGTTTACTGATTAAACCTCTGCAACCGTGGCTAGAAAAAACTAACTATACAGGCCCCTTACAAGTAACGGCCATGTTTAAGGATGACCAGTGGTCAGTGATTGAGTACAACGCACGCCTAGGCGTGATGTGTGGGCCAATTATTATGCGCATGTTAGAAAACCCTTTAGATATGCTTCAAGCTATCATAGATCCAGAATTGACTTTTATCCCACAATTTATACCCGAGAAAAAAATAGGTTGTTCAGTGACATTAGCTGGTTATGGTTATCCTTTTCTCGAAGTCACCGGCCCTGCATTTCCAATTACAATGACTGATACCAAGCAAGATATCTGGCTCAACGAAGTCAAAGGAAATGACCAGCAAATACTTGCTGATGGACATCGTCTTCTAGATGTAAATGGGTATGGGGAAAACCTTACTGTAGCCATTCACAATACTTACGATATCATGAATACAATATCTTGCTCGAACAGCTACTATCGCAATGATATTGGTTTATCTCTTTGGCCTCCTGGACACGATTAGTCATGCAATTAAGCTCATCCGAATTAGCAACCTTTAAACAAATAAGAAGTGCTTGGGTTGAAATCGACCACGGTCAACTTCGTGAAAACTTCTCGATTATTGAAAAATATGCTCCTAAACACTGTAAACGCCTCTGTGTCGTCAAGGACAATGCTTATGGTCATGGTTCGGTGTTAATGGCTAAAGAAGCTATTAGAGCTGGGTACAGCTATTTATCAGTCGAAACTATCGGTGAAGCTGTAACACTTCGCGAACATGGAATAAATGTACCTATTTTATTGTTTGGTGAACCTAGTAGCGAAGAAATGCGTGCAGCTTTATATCTAGATATGACGATTTGTATCAATAGTATAGAACAAGCGCAAACATATATATCTTGCATTAAAGAGTACTTCGCAGAAAACCCGCATACTCAGATTGTTGCACAACCAGTGCACGTTGAAGTCGATACTGGCATGAGCCGTTGGGGAGTGCGTTGGACTGCAGCAATGTCAGTACTAAACTATCTGCACTCGCATCCTGAGTATTTGGTATTAGAGGGCATAATGAGTCACTTTGCGATGTCAGACGAAGCTGATAAGTCTTATGCTTTACTTCAATTAAGTCGCTTTGAATCTGTGCTAAGTGAAACGCGAGCAGCGGGTATCACTATACCTTTGATACATATGAGTAACACCGGTGGGGTATTAGATTTACCTTCTGCACATTTTACGATGGTTCGTACTGGAATTTTACCTAGTGGTGTTTATCCATCACTTGTATGTAACCAATATCCTGGCTTACGTCCTGTCTTATCAGTTAAATGCAAAATCACAACACTAAGACAATTAGAAGTTGGAGATAAAGTGGGCTATGGCATGCATTTCACTGCTAAAAAGCCTATGCAAATAGCTGTTCTTCCTATTGGTTATGGCGACGGGTACCCCCGCGTCCGCAACAATGGTTACGTACTGATTCACGGTACTCAATGTCCCGTAGTAGGTGGCAATGCTATGGACGCAATGATGGTGGACGTGAGCCATTTAGCCAATGTGGCACTCAATGATGAGGTTGTTTTGATGGGTGGTCAGGGTGAACAATGGATAGATCCTAGAGATCTTGTACCGTGGAAAAAAACAGTCTGTTATGAAATATTAACTGGCTGGAGAGCCAGACTGCCTAGAAAATTGGTGAATAGCCCTGAGTAAGCACATCTTCTTTTAAAGTTTAAGACATTTCTTCAAGAACGCTAATTAAAGTGCCGCCAATCCTTAATTGGATTCGAAAAACCTGAGCAAGAGCCACATAGTGTCTAGCTCATTCGTCTTTATCAACTCAACATGACACTAAAAGATTATTTTTTTCTCAACATCCTATCATCATCAGCTTTCAGTAAAAGTTGTTTACTGTCAATTAAGCAGGTTTTTGCGTATTCACCAAACCAATTACTTATTTCTGAAAACTGTGCAATAAACTGTTCTTTATCATGATTTTCAAAAAGTTTAATTGCATCAGCAAAGCGTTGATTGAAACGTTTCAATAATGCTAGATTATCTGCATTGTCCATTATGATATCTGCGTATAAGTTTGCATCTTGAGCAAATAACCGACCTACCATAGCAAACTCTAGGCGGTAAATAGGAGAACTGTGTGCAAGTAGCGTTTCTAAGTCTGGATCTTCTTTTACTAGATGCCCACCATAGACAAAACTAGTGAAATGACGCATTACCTGAATAAACGCCATAGATTGGTCATGCGTTTTGGCATTTGAATAATGTAATTGTGCACCCCAAGTCTTCATTTGTTCAATAAACCATTGATATTGCTCAGTCGCACGACCATCACAGACTATAACCACTTGCTTTACCATTCCTGGTGCGTCAGGACCAAACATAGGATGTAAACCCACCACAGGCCCTTTATGCACATCGAGCATTGCTGTCAGTGGTGCTTTTTTAGTACTAGTCAGATCAGCCAAGATGCAATCATCAGGTAAAAATGATAAAGAACTAATAATGGATTGGGTTTGTTTAATCGGTATAGCAACAATACATAATTTGGCACCCTTAACTAATTCAGCAGCGTTGGGCCATTCTTCTTTGTCAATAACCACAACATTATAATGACTGCGTTCAAACAAGCTCACGAAAAGCTTACCTAATGCGCCTTTACCCCCTAATATAACGACTTTAGTTCCAACTTCAGTCGCACAGCGATATTGTACATTTTGAGTGAGATATGACTCACGCATAATACGACGTAACAAATCTTCGATCAGATTTTCAGGCACCCCAAGTGCACGAGCTTGGTCACGACGGGACTGAATTAAGGCAGCCTCTCGTTCCGGTACATAGGTTGGCATGCCAGTATGAGATTTAATTTCGCCGACCTGAGTTGTGACGGTAGCTCTTTTTGCCAATAACTCAACTAATTGACTATCAATATCATCAATCTGCTGACGTAGACCGTCTAATTTAGTTTCCCAATCTGACATGCTTTTTAACCTTAACCTTGTCTGCTTAGATTATGCTTGATCACGCTTATTTAAACGCATTGGCAAAACAGTAATCAATTTTTCACGTGCTTGCTGAATAAGTTTAGAAGTTTCATCCCAATTAATACAACCATCTGTAATAGAGACACCATACTCTAACTCGCTTGGTTTTTTACCATTACTCGATTGATTACCAGCATTGAGATGACTTTCCAACATAATACCAATGATAGATTGGTTACCTTCTAAGATTTGGTTAAATACGTTTTGAGCTACTAGAGGTTGTCGACGGTAATCTTTAGCTGAGTTTGCATGACTACAGTCTACCACCAAGCTTGCTTTAAGGTTGTGGTTAGCCAGTTCAACTTCGCAATCTGCCACACATACCGAATCGTAATTTGGCGTTTTACCACCACGTAAGATGATATGACCGTCAGGGTTACCTGCAGTAGATATAACACTCACTTGGCCTTGCTTATTTATACCCATAAAGGAATGCCCAGACGCAGCCGATTGTAGTGCGTTAATCGCAATACCCAAAGAACCATCGGTACCGTTTTTGAAGCCAACAGGCATAGATAGGCCACTGGCCATTTCACGGTGAGTTTGTGACTCTGAAGTACGAGCTCCGATTGCTGACCAAGCAAACAATTCAGCTAAATACTGAGGAGATATTGGATCTAAAGCTTCGGTAGCTACTGGTAATTCAAGCTCAGCTAACCAAATTAATAGTTCACGCGCTTTGGTTAGGCCTGTTTCGATATCAAAACTATCATCAATATGTGGGTCATTGATTAAACCTTTCCAACCTGTCGTCGTTCTAGGTTTTTCAAAATACACCCGCATAACAATATATAAGGTGTCTTTACAGGATTCATGTAATTCTTTTAGTTTTAAAGCATATTCTTTAGCTGCCTCAACGTCGTGGATAGAACAAGGGCCACAAACGACTAACAAACGATGGTCTTTACCGTGAATAATATCTGAAATAACGGAACGAGCACTGCGGATTTTTTCTAAAGCCTCAGCACTCACAGGTAATTGTTCTGCGAGTTGATCTGGAGTGATAAGTACGTGTTCTGCTGACACATGCAAATTGTCAGTAACTTGATTAGACATGTCTATTTCTCTTAATATTTAATTATATGCTTAAAACCTAAAAAAGGCTCATCGATGTTGTTCGTGGGCGTGTCTTATTATTATTGTATTGCTGGAAAAGTAGAAAACAGGAAAGTGTAAGCATTTAGTTACATATTTCAGGCTACATACCGCATGACTGTTGACTTTTTAACAATTTTTAAAAGCAACTGCAAGCTTTAATCTATAAAGATGAAAAATTTAGGATGAAAGTAAGGATTTATGAGGTTTTGGCTACATTCTTAGGAGGGACATCCAAATACTTTTGTACAAATGTAAGTCATGTAGCACAGGTAAATTTAAGACAGAAAAAAACCCGCTTTAGGCGGGCTTTTCAAATAAGTTAACAACAACGCTAGATTAAAATTAATTAAGCTTTTCTTTGATACGTGCAGATTTACCTGAACGCTCACGTAGATAGTAAAGTTTCGCACGACGAACCGCACCACGACGTTTCACGTCAATGGATGCAATCTGAGGGCTGTGTGTTTGGAAAACACGCTCAACACCTTCGCCAGAAGAAATTTTACGTACGGTAAAAGCTGAGTGTAGGCCACGGTTACGCTTGGCGATTACAACACCTTCGTAAGCCTGAAGACGCTCTTTCTCGCCTTCTTTAACACGGACTTTAACCACTACTGTGTCACCAGGACCAAATGCTGGGACATCAGTTTTGAGCTGTTCTTGCTCAATTTTTTTGATGATGTCTTGATTTACTTTTTTCATCATAAACCTCGTTATCTAGTTAACTGTCATCTAGCTGCGCGGAGTCTAATGATGCTTTAAAGGCATCTAATAAAACTCGTTGCTCCTCAGTCAGAGCTAGCTTGTTTAATAAATCAGGGCGTCGTTGCCAGGTTCTACCTAACGACTGTTGTAAACGCCACTGCCTAATTTTGTTGTGATTGCCACTTAATAACACTGCTGGAACGCTTGCTCCGTTTAACACTTCTGGTCGAGTATAATGAGGACAATCCAATAAACCGTTAGCGAAAGAATCTTCCACTGCCGATAACTCATGTCCTAGTACACTTGGTACCAAACGTGTCACTGCATCCATCATAAGCATTGCGGGAATTTCTCCCCCACTTAACACATAATCGCCAACCGACCATTCTTCATCAATCAATGAGTCAATGACTCTTTCATCAATGCCTTCGTAGCGGCCTGCCACCAATATCAGATGACCTTTGTGTGTTAAGTCAGCAACACCTTCATGGTTGAGCTGACGTCCCTGCGGCGATAAGTACACCACAGTATGTTTTTCATCTGCTGCCGCTTTGGCTGCACATATAGCATCTGTTAAAGGCTGCACCATCATCAACATCCCTGGACCACCGCCATATGGACGATCATCAACAGTACGATGTTTGTCTTGGGTAAAATCACGAGGGTTGTAAAAATCGACTGTGATTAAGCCTTTCTTTACTGCTCGCCCCACCACTCCCTGACTCAAGCATCCAGAAAACATATCTGGAAACAAAGTAACAATACTAAAGCGCTGTACCTTGTTTTCACTTTTTGTCATTAGAAGGCTGGATCCCAATCCACTGTGATAACACGTGCTACTTTATCTATATTCAATACGACTTGATCAAATAAGATAGGTAGCAACCTTTCTTTTTGGCCAAAAGCATCATTGGTATTAGCTTTGATTAACATGACATCGTTTGCACCAGTGGCAAATATGTCCTTAATCTTACCAAGGTCGTAACCTTTATCAGTTACTACCTGCATACCCATGAGTTCACGCCAGTAAAATTCATCATCCGATAATTCGGGCAAGCTGTCAGTTGCAATGCTAATATCAAGATTCTTAATGCTTTCTGCAGCATCGCGATCATCAATACCAACAATCTTAGCAACTAAGCTTTTACTGTGTGTACGCCATTGTTCCACTTGGTACTCTTTATTAGCCCCTAGAAACCAAGGGCTGTAGTCGAATATACCACTCGACTCTTCAGTATAGCTGTTGATTTTGACCCAACCTTTCACTCCATATGGAGCACCAATTTTGCCAACAATCAATGTCTCAGATGCTTGACTCATCTATACCTCTTTTATTCAGTTGCGTAATCGGAAAGGATTAAGCCGCTGCTTTTTTAGCTTCTTTTACCAAGCTAGCAACACGGTCTGATAATCCAGCACCATTGCCAACCCAATACTCAACACGCGCTAGGTCTAAACGTAAACGTTCTGCTTGACCTTGAGCTGTTGGATTGAAAAAACCAATGTTCTCGATGAACTTACCGTTGCGTGCACGACGACTGTCTGCAACAACTACTTGATAAAAAGGACGCTTTTTCGCGCCACCACGCTGTAAACGAATAGTAACCATAATATGCCTCAAACTCGTTGTAGCGTTACCGTTAACTTAAATATCCTGTCAAAAAGCACGCATGCAAATTTGCAGGACGCCGAATTATACGCAGAAGGCTGTGGGATAGCAATGTTTATATGCGGAATCGTATTAATTCCACTTATAAAAAATGAAAAAGAGCAGATAGCTGCTCTTTTTTAGTAATTTGAATTACGAAAATTCTCTAATAGATCAATCAAAGACGAGCGATTTATCAAAAATTGCTTTACTTCATGTTAAACACAAAAAACTGAAAGGGATAAATAAATACCATTCAGTGCGACTATATTGACTACTTACTTGCGTTTTTTGAACATGCCACCCAAGCCGCCAGGAGAGCCACCACCGAGTCCTGGAGGTAAACCACCTGCTCCTGGCATCCCATCCATACCTCCCATACCAGGAGGCATCATCCCTTTCATTTTACCCATCATTTTTTGCATGCCACCACCGGACATTTTTTTCATCATTTTTTGCATTTGGGTAAATTGTTTAAGTAAGCGATTTACATCTTGGATCTGAGTCCCTGAACCTGCTGCAATACGTTTTTTACGAGAACCTTTGATCTGTTCAGGTTTACTGCGCTCAAATGGGGTCATAGAATTGATAATCGCTTCAAACTGATTAAATTGTTTATCGTTGGCTTTTTCTTTGATTTGTGCAGACATATTACCCATACCTGGCATTTTATCCATCAAAGACATCATGCCACCCATATCGCGCATTTGTTCTAGCTGCTCTTTGAAATCTTGTAGATCAAAACCTTTGCCTTTTTGAACTTTTGCGGCAAGCTTGGCTGCTTTCTTTTTATCAACCTTGCGTTCAACTTCTTCGATTAATGATAAAACATCGCCCATTCCCAGGATACGTGACGCTAAACGGTCAGGATGGAAGGGCTCTAGGGCGTCTAGTTTTTCACCCATACCAATAAACTTGATTGGCTTACCGGTAATATGACGTACTGATAGAGCTGCACCACCACGTGCGTCACCATCTGCTTTAGTTAAAATCACACCGGTTAAAGGGAGTGCTTCATCAAACGCTTTTGCTGTGGTGGCAGCATCTTGGCCGGTCATTGCGTCAACAACAAAAAGTGTTTCCACAGGTTTAACCGCAGCATGTAATGCTTTGATCTCCCCCATCATTTCGCCATCAACGTGCAAACGCCCAGCAGTATCCACTAAAACAACATCAATAAACTGCTTCTTTGCCTCAGCAATCGCACCATTTACAATATCGATGGGTTTTTCCATGATATTAGATGGATGAAAGGTTACACCTACATCCTCTGCAAGCGTTTTAAGCTGTTCGATAGCTGCTGGACGATAGACATCAGCAGATACCACCATGACTTTCTTTTTATCACGTTCGCTTAATAACTTGGCGAGCTTACCGACGGACGTTGTTTTACCGGCACCTTGTAAACCTGCCATCATAACAACAGCAGGAGGTTGCATTGCTAAGTTCAATGATTCATTCGCTGTACCCATCACTGCTTCAAGCTCTGACTGGACAACTTTTATGAACATTTGACCTGGCTGCAGGCTTTTTGATACCTCAGTACCAAGGGCGCGTTCTTTAACTTGGGCAACAAAATCTCGAACCACCGGCAAAGCCACATCTGCTTCTAACAGAGCCATGCGTACTTCGCGCAACGTCTCTTTAATGTTGTCTTCAGTTAGTCGCCCTTTGCCACTAATATTTTTTAAGGTACTCGATAAGCGATCCGATAAACTTTCAAACATTTTGCTTGTCCCATAACTACATTTAGCTAAAGTATAACGTTTTATGCTAGGGTGCGTTAAGTGCTTATTGCGTTTATTAATAAAATAAATAAAAATAAAGCGAATTTAAGTTCCCAATGGCACATTAGGGTCACTACAGACACCATAAATTGATGCTTTAGAGACACCTATAATCAATGCAAGCCCATCTATAGGACAGATATGACAGACGTATTTCTGATAATTGCATGTGTTACTTACTTGGTAAGTGCTGGCTATATTGCTAAACACTTTTTCTCGGGCAAAGCGTTAGCTAACCTACCTAAAATTATTCTAGTAAGCTTGACCATAATTGCGATAGTTACCCAGGGATATTCTTTGTTTATAGAATTTTCAGCAGCCAATGCTAACTTTACCATGGTAAATATTATTGCAGCGTTATCTTGGTCTATGGTGCTTGTATTGGTCTTGAGTACATTTTTTATCAAGCAATGGTCATTATTACCCGTTACCTATTCCTTTGCAGGTTTTTGCACCTTACTCATGTTAATTAGTCCTTCTTCTTACGCCGTTCAAGTGTATGAACAAGTCCCCATGTTTCTCCATATAACACTATCTCTTTCTGGTTATGGATGTGTAGTAATTGCCCTACTTTATGCCCTACAAATGCGTTATATCCATCTGCAATTAAAAGAAAAAAACTTGGCCTTAACTAAGCTAGATTTACCGCCATTGTTACAAGTAGAGCATTGGGTTCTGCGTTTGATTTACATTGGTAGTATATTTTTATTATTTGCGTTGGTAAGTGGTTTTGCNACACTCGATAGCATGTTAGGTAAGGAATACATTCACAAAACAGTACTCAGTGCTTTGGCTCTATTAATTTTCATTTGTATGCTTTTCTGGCAACGATATAAAGGCTTGAGACCAAACACTATTTTGGCCACAACCGCGCTAGGTGTATTTATTTTAACTCTGGGATACTTTGGCAGTCGTTTAGTCCAGGATGTATTACTATCTTAACGATACATCAACTGTATAGTCGAAATTAATTTAAAAACTTATTGAGTCATCCTTATCCTTACTACAAGTATTTTTATTAATCTTGCAAAATTATTAAATAGCAATAACAAAAACATAAAAGCACAGTTGTGTCGCTCTATGACATAAGTTAAAGTGCATTTTAATACATAACACTTCAAAGGAACCATTCTTGGACAGCATTGCTACTAGTACTCTATTTATCATATTAGGAGTACTTGTTTTTTGTTCTGCCTACTTCTCTAGTTCAGAAACGGGTATGATGTCGCTTAATCGCTATCGTTTAAAACACCTAAACAACGAAGGTCATCGTACAGCTCGCCGCGTCCAAAAACTGCTTGACCGACCTGACCGTTTAATTGGACTTATTCTTATCGGTAACAACTTAGTGAATATTGCTGCCTCAGCAGTCGCTACAGTTATTGGTTTACGCCTGTTTGGAGATGTTGGGATTGCGATTGCAACTTTTGCACTGACCTTAGTGATTCTAGTATTTGCTGAAGTCACACCAAAAACATTAGCCGCTTTGTATCCGGAAAAAATCGCCTTTCCTAGTTCGTATTTATTAAAGCCCCTATTAGTGATTTTGTTCCCTTTTGTGTGGGCGGTAAATGGTGTTACCAATGGTTTACTTGCGCTGATCAAAATCAATCCAACTGATTCTAAAGGGGATGAATTGAGTCCAGAAGAGCTCCGCACTGTAGTATTTGAAGCTGGTAATCTGATCCCTAAAAAACACCAAGACATGTTACTAAGTGTGTTAGAACTAGAGAATGTTAGTGCTGAAGATATTATGGTACCGCGCAATGAAATCGTGGCTATTGATATCAACGACGAATGGAAAGATATACAAAAACAGCTCACCTACGCCCAACACACTCGTGTATTACTTTATCGCGATACAATTGATGATGCTGTTGGTTTTGTCCATGTCCGTGATGCTCTGCGCCTGCTATCGAAAGATCAATTTAGCAAAGCGTCCTTATTACGTGCTGTCCGTGAGATCTATTACACTCCTGATTCTACTCCATTACATACCTTGATGTATAAGTTCCAAGCTGAACGAGAGCGAATTGGTCTAGTCGTCGATGAGTATGGGGATATTCAAGGACTGGTCACTCTAGAAGATATACTGGAAGAAATCATAGGCGACTTTACGACTAACATGATGCCAGACTATCACAAACAGACTAATCAACAACAAGACGGTAGTGTTTTAGTCGATGGTAGTACAAATATTCGAGATTTGAATAAAGAAATGAATTGGTTCTTTCCAATTGCAGGCCCTAAAACAATGAATGGTTTGATTCTAGAAGAGTTAGGAGAGATACCTGAGAATAATATTTCTCTGCGAATAGCTGGTTACCCTGTTGAGATTTTAGAATGCAGTGAGAATATGATTGAATCAGTCAGAGTTATGCCACAATTTTACGTATCACCTTTGCCTGAAGATGAAGACTGAGTTTAACTNAATCACACTNCATTGATAAAAAACTTATTGAAGCAGANATNCTGTTAACCTTGGAAATGTGCTTCTAAAACGCCTTGTTTGGAAGCTATGTCATATTCGATTACAGCAATAGCTCCAGTAGCAAACAATGGAGANTCACTTCTACCACATAAGACATCAACAAAATAACTCACAAATGGCATATGTGAAACGAACAGAACATTTTGGGTGTTAGGAGTTGCGTCCAGACAGGTATCTAAATAATCATGCGCCAAAGTAACGATGCCGCTAGGAATAATATCTTTAGTATATTCAACCTCAGATACTTTCAGCGTTGCAGAGAGTTCAGCAAAAGTTTGCTTCGTTCGAAGATATGGAGAAACTAGTGCTCTATCAATAACCCTATCGCCTAAGTAAGTTGACTGTAACCATTGTGCAGAAGCACGAGATTGTTCCTGACCAAACGGCGTCAATGCTCTTTGCATATCATTGGCTGCCGATACCTGGGCTTCACCGTGACGCATTACATATATTTTCATGAATAAACTCGTTTGATTGGAACGCTTAGATTGTAGCAAAAAGGTCAGTAAACCCCATTCATACTTTATGGTTATATAGACTATATCAGGCAAAAATAAAAGCGAAGTGTATTAAAAAATGTACACTTTGCAAGCCACACTTTTTATTACAATGTCTAGGGGATCGTGAACTGTAGAATGATGGGTTTATACCGAAATAAATACCATAAAATTGTATAAGGAGTATTACTAACTTATGCCTTTAATGTAAGGTAGTTATAACCGGATGCTTTGCGGATAGAGATATGCTGTTGAATAACAAACAATGGTAAAAACATTGGACCGCCACATAAACCGAGTAAAGCCCAACGCTTTGCTGGCATAGCATAATAGATTGCTTGTATATAAAAATAAGCACAAAAAAACACACTCATTAATATCAATACTATCATGTTGCTACTTTCCTTTTAGTTAAGACAAACGAAAAAGCGGTTAACAATCGCAAATCACATGTTTCATTATAAACTTTTGGCCCTTTTTTGCATGTTTTATCGCACTCAAGAACCAAAAAAACCGGAATAAATCCGGTTTTTTACAAAGGGTTAACACAGTCTTAATAAAAGGTTTTATTTTCCTTAGACATATTAACCAAAATCTGAGCAGGTAAATATTTATCACCGTGAACATTGGCTAATTTTTCGAGCTCTCCAACGAATGTTGCAATACCGATTTTGTCCATGTAACGGAACGGCCCACCTAAGAATGGTGGGAAACCAATCCCAAAAATTGTACCAATATCACCATCTCGTGCACTACGAATAACACCTTCATCTAGGCAACGTGCTGCTTCATTTAGCATCAAATAAACACAACGTTGAATCATATGCTTATCATTCATCGTCGGGTTAGGTGTCAGACCTAATAACGTGTAGATACTCTCATCGACAGTTTTGCCTTTAGCCTTGACAGAATAATCGTAAAAACCTTTTCCATTCTTTTTACCTTTACGATCATCATCAATCACAACTTGAAATGCATCAGGTGCTGTAAATCGTTCACCAAATTCAGCGACCAAGAATGGAATAATTTTAGTCCCAACATCAATCCCTACTTCATCCATTAACTTTAATGGCCCAACAGGGAAACCGAACTTCACCATGACTTTATCAATTTTATCGATCGGCTCTCCAGCTAACACTAGATTAGCCGCTTCACTCATGTAAGGAGCCAGAATCCGATTAACATAAAAACCCGCCCCGTCTTTGACTACAATGGGCGTTTTACCTTGTTTCTTAGCTAAAGCAACCGTGGTAGAAATAGTTTGGTCAGATGTGCCAGCATGCGCAATAACTTCTGCTAAGGGCATTTTATCTACTGGCGAGAAGTAATGCAGACCAATAACATTTTCTGGACGCGCTGCTTTTTCAGCAATTTGGCTAATTGGGATGGAAGATGTGTTCGATGCAAATATCGTTTCTGGGCGACAATTGCTTTCAATATCTGCCACCATTTGTTGTTTCAATTCAAGATTTTCAAACACAGCCTCAATCACCACATCAACATCTTTGAAACCGGAATAGTCAGTCGTTCCAGTAATTAAAGATAACTGTTGTTGCATTTGCGAGTGACGTAAAATACGTTTTTTCACACGACGATGGAGTAGACCGTAAGCAGTGTTTAAGGCATTAGCGATACCTTGATCAGCAATATCTTTTATACGCACTGGTAATTTTGCTTTAGTCGCACTAACGAAGGCTATACCACCACCCATCAACCCCCCGCCTAATACACCGACCTTGCGGACTGGTTCTGCGGGTACATCGGCTACGCCTTGTTCTTTTTTCATCTCGGTAGTCGCAAAAAATAAACTGCGTAATGCTTTGGACTCTGCTGTCATCATCAACTCGCCAAAGCGCTTTGCCTCTACCGCAAGACCTGCTTGCATGCCCTTCGCTAATCCGGTTTCAATACACTCAATAATAGCAATAGGTGCTGGGTAATTACCTTGCGTTTTTCGCAGTGTTTGTTTGCGCGCCTGACTAAATAGGACTTTACGTCCTAAAGGCGTATTTTCCAGTAACTTAGATACAAAATTTAATTTTGCTGGACGTGCTTTTGGCTTACCCGCCAAAGCCATTTTCTCAGCTTCCTGAAGCAAAATAGCACGAGGTACTACCGCATTTACAATACCTGCTTTGAGGGCTTGTTTGGGACGTTGAGCTGCCCCCGTCAACATCATAGTCAGCGCTTTTTGCACACTAATTAAACGCGGTAAACGTTGTGTCCCACCACTTCCAGGTAATAAGCCTAACTGCACTTCAGGTAAACCCATTTGGGTTTTTGCATCGTCCGAACACACTCGCCCATGACAGGCTAGCGCAAGCTCTAAACCACCACCAAGTGCTGGACCATGGATCGCTGCGATCACTGGTTTGGTAAGATTTTCAATGCGATTAAAAATGTCCTGTCCGCCCTTGCCAATCGCTGCACCTTCAGCCGCAGAAGTGCAAGCCTCAAGCATACTCACATCGGCTCCAGCCACGAATGAATTATCCTTCGCTGAATAAATCACCACACCGGTAATTGCGGAGTCTTGCTCAATATCATCAAGCAACGCTTCGATTTCTGGACCAAATGTAGCCTTTAAGACATTCATGGTCTCGCCCGGTACATCGATTGCCACCAATGCTATACCATTATCTTGTTTAGTCAGTGTAAAAGCTGAATTCTGTTCCATTATTCTGTCTCCACAATCATCGCTGCGCCGAGTCCGCCAGCTGCACAAGCCGTTAATAAACCTGAACCACCGCCGCGTCTTTGTAATTCATTAAGCATTTGCGTAATCATACGTGTGCCTGTTGCTGCAAAAGGATGCCCATATGCAATTGAACTCCCTTGGACGTTAAATTTATCCATATCGATCTCACCAATAATATCGCTGCGATTAAGTTTCTCGTTAGCAAACTTCTTAGAGCCAAACATTTTCACGTTGGACAATGTTTGGGCCGCAAACGCTTCGTGCATTTCAATCAATGTCAGGTCACTCAATGCCATGCCTGCATTAGCAAGTGCTACAGGTGTTGCATATGATGGCCCCATCAACATATCTTCCCAGACATCAATTGCTGTAAAGGCGTAAGACTTGATATAACCGAGTGGTGTATAACCTAAAGCTTTGGCTTTGGCTTCATTCATCAAAATCACTGCAGATGCGCCGTCCGTCAAAGGCGTGGCATTTGCCGCTGTGACCGTGCCGTATTTTTTATCAAACGCTGGACGCAGTTTCGCGTAGCCGGCTAAATCAGAATCAAAACGGATATTATTGTCTTGCGACACCGCTTTTTTGTAAGGTTCAGGAAAAGCCGTCATTACTTCTTGGGCCATGTGTCCTGCCGACCAATTTTGCGCAGCAAGGGTATGTGAACGATGCGCTAAAGCGTCTTGTTCTGCCCGAGAAATACCATGAGATTTAGCCATTTGCTCGGCCGTTTGCCCCATAGATAAACCGGTTGAATATTCTGCTACAGCAGGAGGTACTGGGATCAGATCTTTCAAACCTAACTTTTTCAGGACTTGCCACTTTTGCCCAAATGTTTTGGTTTTTTGTAAATCAACTAAAGCCCGCCCTAAATTTTTTGATACTGTAATCGGAGAAACTGATGTTGAATCAGCACCACCGGCAACTCCGACATCAATGTCTCCAAGCATAATGGATTGTGCTACATTCACAGTTGATTGAAAGCTAGTTGCACAGGCCCTTGAAACACTATATGCATCGGTATGCACATGCATACCGGTACCCAACACAATCTCACGTGCAATATTGGGTGCCGCAGGCATTTGTACAACTTGACCATAAACGAGTTGTTGTACTTCTTTGGCAGCCAGATCGTTTCTGGCTAACAATTCGTTTACCACCATTTTGCCAAGATCAACGGCGGGAATACCATGGAAATCTGTCGCCATTTTTGCGAACGGAGTTCGCAAACCAGCCACGACTGCAATACGCTCACCTTTTCGTGTCGTTACATTTTGTGTTTGTGACATGCAAGTTCCTTGTATGAAATAATTATGCTCTGGTTTACTAGTCTTTGAATTCAACATAAGTAAACACTTAACCGGGATGATACTGAGCCAGTATAGTGGTCAGACCTGTAACTCGTTTGCACTAATTGTTACAAAGCTAAAATGATTTAGCCAGTTTTATTTTGGTTTTTATAAAAAAACTGCTGATTTACAAACATTGAACGCTTGATTTTATTACACTGAACCATACTTATTTACCATGGTCTGTATGCTCAGACTGACTTAATTCCATTAATAGCAATGATAAAGGAAGATAAGACCACCATGACACTCTCGCAAAATTCAGACAGCACCAAGTCCCAAAGCGCAAACAATGCAGCGGCCTTTACTCCGATACAAGCTTACCTTGATGAACAAGTAATTGGTCAACAGACGCTCACGACGAATATGTTAATTGCCCTATTAGCTGATGGACATTTGTTGGTAGAGGGTCCTCCTGGACTAGCGAAAACACGGGCCATTAATGCCTTAGCTGACGGCATAGACGGTGATTTTCATCGCGTCCAGTTCACTCCCGATTTATTGCCTTCCGACTTAACAGGGACAGACATTTATCGCCCAGAGACGGGTGAGTTTATTTTCCAGTCAGGTCCTTTATTTCACAATCTAGTACTCGCAGATGAAATCAATCGAGCGCCGGCTAAAGTACAGTCAGCCTTGCTCGAGGCTATGGCCGAAAGACAAATCACTGTCGGCAATAAAACGTATCATTTATCTGAACTATTTCTGGTTATGGCAACCCAAAACCCACTAGAGCAAGAAGGTACATATCCCCTACCTGAAGCGCAACTAGACCGTTTTTTAATGCATGTTGAGATTGATTATCCCGATGCAGCGACTGAATTAAAGATCCTTCAACTGACTCGGAATGAAGGCCTATCTACCTTTACAGAAAAACCGGTTCCGCTCACACAAGAAGCTATTTTTAGTGCGCGTAAAGCCTGTCTAGAACTCACGTTGGTGCCTGAATTACAAGAGTATATCGTACAACTTATTATGGCGACCCGTCGTCCCGCGCTTTTTCATAAACAACTCGCTAGTTATATTGCAATGGGCGTGTCCCCACGAGCAACTATTGCCTTAGAAAAATGTGCTCGGGCACATGCTTATTTAATGGGCCGTGATTTTGTTGGTCCCGATAATATCCAAGCCGTATTTCATAATGTTCTGCGCCATCGTTTACCTTTGACCTATGAGGCTGAAGCCAATGGTGTCGAAATAAATGGTGTGTTAGATACTATCTTAGCCAATGTGGCGGTGCCTTAAGGGGCGCATATGAGTATTTTACAAGCGCTTTCACAATTTAGCGATACCGAAGCTGTGCAATTATCTGTAGCTAAGCTCATTGCTTATAAGCACTTGCATAAGTTAGTGAATTTGCGCCCTAAATCGCCTCCTCAAGCGAAACTATCCGGTGGCTATATTTCTAAAATTAAAGGTCGCGGAATGGAGTTTGATGAAGCGCGGCATTATCAACCTGGCGATGATATTCGTGCCATTGATTGGCGCGTCACCGCTCGTACGGGCAAGACACACACTAAAGTATATCGAGAAGAACGGGAAAGACCGGTATTTATCATGACTGACGTTGGTGCCACTATGCAGTTTGGCTCAACCATTCAACTTAAATCAGTGCTTGCGGGGCATTTATCAGCGTTGTTAGCTTGGTCAGCCAAGCAGCGTGGTGATCGCGTTGGTGGATTAGTGTTTAATTCCGAGACTCATCAAGAAATCAAACCTGCTAATCGGGACCAGTCAGTACTGCATCTATTACAGCAAATGAGCGCATTGCAAACGAGTCAGCCTTTACAAGTGCCTCCTCACAAAACGCCTGTGGTCGATGCCTTACAACGTGCTCGTCGTTTGGCAAAACCAGGAAGCTTAGTCTGTATTGTGAGTGATTTTGAGCAACTTAATGAGCGCGGCATGCAACATTTACAACACTTAAAACAACATTGTGAAGTCCGTTGTTATCAAATCACGGATCCTTTTACCGAAACGTTACACAATGAAAAGCCTGTTGCTTTATTTGTCACAGATGGCGTCAATGAGGAAGAGCGTTTATTTGGTCAAGGGCTTATTTTTAATGAGCGTCGTAATCCTAGAAATGTCACTGACGGCAATCTTAACAAAGAAAATTCGGATGGCCCCGGCACTGCTAAAAGTCATCTAGAAACGATTGCTTTACGACTTAAGCAATTAAAAAATACAGGCATTTATGTAACGCAATTGAGCACAGCTTTTCCGCTAGTTGAACAAATCAGTGAGATGAGACGCTAATGGATAACGTATTTATACCACCACATAATACTATCGCACCTGAAGCCATCGCTTGGTTTCCACCGTCATTATGGCTGATACTCCTGATATTGGGCACTCTGAGTGTATTCATTTATGTGGTGATTGCTTATCACCGTTACCGAAAACACACGAGTGCCCAGCGTGAAGCGCAAAAAAGACTACAAGCATTATTCCATGCATCGGCGCCCACCGTTCAAGCCAACCGTCTTTTAAAACAAGTCGCCCAAACTTATTATAATAAGCAAGTAAGTGCCTTACATGGTGCAGCCTGGGTCGCTTTTTGGACGGATAAATTGCCAGCGAAAAGTCAGGCACAACATGCTGCAGTGTTAACAGACATCCAACACTCCCTTTATCAATCTGTACCGCAAACACTGAGTATTGAGCAGTTTAAGATTGTAAATCTATGTATAAAATCTGGTTTACCCAAGTTTTCATGGCTCACCTTACGAGCACAAACGGGTAATATTGAACACAATGTAAATAGCATTAAAAGCGATGTAACAGCAAACTCTACACCAAACCTTAAGCTCCAGGGAAGTAATCATGAATGAGCATATGAGTACTGCTTACCCTTGGCTACCTGATTTTTTACAAAACCTATCATTTGTATGGTGGTATGCGATTGTTTTACTACCTCTCCCTTTTATTCTTTTTTTATTGAGAAAACGGGATGTAGCAACCTCTCGAACTAAAGCGGTCTTTATGCCAACATTTGCCAATATTTCGCAACGCGTCAGTCGGCAAACGCCACAATCCAAATGGCTAAAATGGGTTTTCTATTCCTTGATGTGGTGTTGCCTTGTTATCGCAACCATGCGACCAGTCTACTATGGTGAACCGATTGCCATTCCTAATGAGGGTCGTGATTTGATGATCGCCGTGGATCTATCTGGCTCCATGCAAACCAAAGATATGCGTATTAACAATCAAGAAGTCGACCGTTTAATGATGGTGAAATCAGTTTTATCAGAATTTATCCAACAACGAGTAGGCGATCGTCTAGGCTTGATTTTGTTTGCCGATACGGCTTATCTCCAAGCTCCGCTTACCTTTGATCGGAATACTGTTGCGACCCTATTAGACGAAACTGTGATTGGTTTGGTAGGTGAGTCAACGGCTATCGGCGATGCGATCGGTTTAGCCGTAAAGCGTTATAGCACTAAACCAGATACCCAAAAGGTATTGATTTTACTAACTGATGGTCAAAATACAGCTGGTAATATCACCCCTGAACAAGCCTTAGAACTAGCGATTAGTGAAGATGTCACAATCTACCCTATTGGTGTTGGAGCGGATGTCATGATGGTAAATAGCTTATTTGGACAAAGACAAATTAATCCCTCTGCAGAGTTGGATGAAAGACTTTTAAGCGAACTCGCCAAAGCCACTGGCGGTCAGTATTTCCGTGCTAGGGATACCGAAGAGTTAGCGAATATTTATGCTTTATTAAACCGGATAGAGCCTATTGCTGATGAAACTCAAACCATTCGTCCACAGACCAGCTTATTTTATTACTTTGCCGGAGTCAGTTTTGGTCTGTGGGCTATATATATCGTCCTATTGTTATTACAAAACAGATTTCATTTAAGGTTAGCTGTATGAACCTAGTCGATTATTTTGCTGCTTTCCATTTTTTACGTCCGGTCTGGTTACTCGCTTTTGTGCCGATGCTTCTTCTACTATGGGGTTTGCGAAAACTAAAATCTCGTCAAATCAATATTACAGATGTTATATCTCCAGTGATGTATGAATTTTTAACCCAAGGCGCTATGCAACAAAAAAGCTCAAAGAAAACATCAGTGGCTCCATTGTGGTTTAGTTTAAGTTTACTTATTTTGGCTTTAGCTGGGCCGACAGTTAAACAAATCCCTCAACCGACCTACCAAGTCCAGGTAGGTACGGTACTGTTAATGGATATGTCTTTATCCATGCGCGCAACTGACTTAAAACCCAACAGACTTGCGCGTGCACGTTTCAAAGCGATTGATTTTATCAATGCCAATACAGGTGGTGAAATTGGTTTAGTCGCTTATGCCGGTGACGCCTTTGTGATCAGCCCTATCACGGCTGATGGTAAAAATTTAGCAGCATTGATCCCGAGTTTACAACCTGAAATTATGCCGGAGTATGGCAGTGATCCTATATTGGGGTTAGCAGTCGCAGCTGAATTATTAACCCAAGCTGGGTATCAATCAGGCAATATCGTCTGGTTTACGGACGGAGTGGATTACGGACAAGTGCCAGAATTAACATCGGCATTAAGAAAGCTGCCCTTTACTGTCTCTATCATGGCCATTGGAACTGAATCTGGGGCGCCAATCAAGCAGCTCAATGGACAATTACTTAAAGATAACAGTGGGGCGATTGTTATCCCTAAAGTAAATCCTGAACCTCTACGCACTTTGAGTGCGATTGGTGGCGGTACATTTACGTTTATTGAACCCAGCGATGTTGATATTGAGCGACTGGTATCTGCTCTGGCCGATGATGCGAGTTCGGTAAACGAAGATACCACTTTACAAAACGATAAATGGTATGAGTTAGGTCCCTATTTGTTATTGCCCATAATGTTAATAATACTCTGGTATTGCCGTACTGGATATCTTTTTACGTTCGCATTTATCAGTGCTACAGGTCCTTTGCTTGCGACAATTATGCTCAGCGCATTATTAACGGGGAGCCTATACAGCGCAGAGAGTCATGCACAAATATCTTCGCCAAGTAATGGGACCAACCAAAATCCTGTACTGCCAAATCTTGGCTTGCCTAACGCGCAAAACGGCGCGTTATCTCAAAGTGAACTTGGATTACCGCCACCTAACGTAACACAAACACTGAACGTCACAAATCCCTTGAGTTTTTTACCCAGAGCATTGCAGAACAAGCAACAACAGGCATTAAATGCCTACAAGGAAAAGGATTTTAGCACTGCACAGCAGTTATTTTCTGACCCACAGTGGCTGGGTAATACACTGTATCAACAAGGAGATTATGCTGGCGCACTTGAGCAATTTAAAAAAGATACGAGCCCGCAAGGTTGGTTCAACCAAGGCAACGCACTCGCTGCGACTCAACAATATGAAGCCGCATTAAATGCTTATGATAAAGCGCTAGAAGGGCAACCTGACTTTATAGAAGCTCAAGAGTCCAAAGAAGCACTAGAATTATTTTTAGAACAGCAGCCACCCACAGAACAGAATCAACAGCAGAATCAGGATGAAAACGCTGAGTCAGATTCTAACAACAGTGAAGAGAGCTCAGAAAATAACGACAGTTCTGATTCACAACAAGATAGTTCTGAACAAAACCCATCAGAACAGCAAAATAACAGTCAAAATGCTAATAAAGACAACTCTAATGATGCAGCGTCTAACTCTGAAAGTCATTCCGAACAGCAAGATGCGCCCCCACAAGAGGCCGCAAACAATGCCCCAGAGGAAGGCGAATCCGAGGAGCAAAAAGCTGAAAAATCAGCCGAAGAACAGTCTGAAGATACGGCTGATAACAATGCAGAAGCACAACCAGATGAGCGAGAAAATTCAGAACAAGATGAGTCAGCTATGGCTGCACAACCTGCTGAGCTCACCCCAGAAGAGTTGGAACAACAACAAAAAATGCAAAGTCTCATGAACAAAATACCGGACGACCCCGGGTATTTGTTAAAGCGTAAAATGCAATTGGAATATCAAAAACGTCAGCGGCAACGTATGCCAAAAAACTCGAAGAAGGATTGGTAGATTGATGAATTTTTTAAGTATTATGCTATTCACCAAACACACAGCTCGGAACACTCTTCATAAACTGATGACCGCTGTGCTCCTCATGTGTATAGGATTATGCAGCTCAAATGCTTTTGCCCTAGATAAAATTACCGCCACAGTGGACAAGAATCCAGCGATGGCGGATGAATCGATTACATTAACTGTTGTGGCTAATGACAGTATGCAACGCAACGATTTTGACCCTTCGATTCTAGAAAATGATTTCAAGGTCATCCGAACTTCCGTCAGCTCCCAAACTCAAATCATTAATCTAACGCGTTCAGTCACGACGACTTGGACTACTATTTTGTTTCCTAGACGCACTGGGCGTTTACGCATCCCACCAATTACCATCAATAGTATTAGCTCAGACCCAATTGATGTTTTAGTCGTGCCGGTATCACAACAAAGCCAACAAGAAACGCGCGATATATTTATCAGTGCCGAAATAACGCCTCAGAACGCTTATGTGCAACAACAATTGACCTATACCGTAAAACTGTATTTAGCCGTTGAATTAGAACGCGGTTCCTTGCAAGTCCCCTCAATAACCGGGGCGGTTATGGAGCAATTAGGCGAAGACACCGAAGCGACCACCATTCAAAACGGTAAACGCTACCGTTTAGTGACACGACAGTATTCGGTGATCCCTCAAACTTCAGGCGAGTTGACGCTACCGAGTCCTATCTTTGAGGGTAATATCCGCACCCGCAATCGCGGCAGTTTTGGTGGTTTATTCAATCCGAGTAAACCAGTAAATCAAATTGGTCCTGAAGTAACCGTATCTGTTTTACCCATTCCAGATACGTTCAAGGGTTCTTGGTTACCGAGTGAATTTGTGCAAATCAATGAACAATGGTCCAGCGATATTAATCAATTGACCGTGGGTGAGCCCATTACACGTACGATCACACTAAGCGTACTAGGAGTAGATGAATCCGTATTACCTGATTTCCCGGACCGTTTGCCCCCGAGTATTAAAGCTTATCCCGACCAACCACAGATTACTTCTGTGAATAAAGACGGGACCTTAATCGCTCAGCGGGTCGAAAATATAGCGCTCGTACCAAGTCGCGCCGGTAATTTTGTATTACCTGAAATTAGTATCCCCTGGTTTAACACGCTGACCAAGCAAACCGAGTTTGCTAAACTACCTGCGCAAAGTATTACCGTGCAACCCAATGCCGCAAATCCTGTTGCACCGGCACCAGTATCAACTCAGCGAGAAGTAGCTGAAGATACTATCAACCCTGTAGCGCCTATATCTGCATTGGCAGAACAACAAGCACTATCTCAAACACCTTTATCTTGGTATCAACACCTATTGTTATGGCAGATCTTAAGTGGAATTTTAGCTATTACATGGGCAGGGCATGTGTGGTACTTACGGAGATCCTCAGTAAGTTCAACGGTGCAGTCAAACGCTCATAGAGTGCACGAGAAGCGGCTCAATGATGAAAAAGCATTATTTAAAGAACTCTTAGATGCGCTGAAAAAACAAGATCCTGCACAGTTAGATAACGTGATAAAAGATTGGTTAAACTGCTGGTATCCTGCCCAACCTAAGTTAATGCAATATACCCAAATCATCACTGATAAAGTTTTTCGCGAGTTAGTTGCCAGCTATTACGAAAGCCGTTATGGTGGTACCGATAATGACAAAAAAACAACACAAGCTTGGCGTCAACAGTTGACTCAATGGATCGTCCAACACAGAAAAGAACTACAACAAAAAACACCGAGCAACTTACAACCTATGTACCCCGATACTTAATTGATTTAACTTGAAAACCAACGTATGCGGTACTCAACAATAATAAGAACAAGGAAATAATATGCTTTCTCGTTTACCTAACACACTTTCTCTAAGCGCACTGGCGCTTAGTATTACTTTTGGACTGAGTGGTTGCTCTGATGTTAATAACACTGCACAGCATAATAGCCAAACGAGCGCAACTGCTGCTCAAGTACAAAACGAAAGTACCCGTTTAGCGGACTTTTTTGCAGCAGCTTTTGCCGAAGATGTAGCAGGTTCTCCATTGCGTCAGTCCTATTTAGGTATAAAAGATGATTATGACAAATGGGATGATATGTCAGATGCTGCAACAGATGCGGATATTGCTAAGTTACAATCTCGTTTAGCTCAAGCGAAAACATTTAATCGTAAGCAACTCTCCCCTACTGAGAATATCAGTTTAGATATTTTCACCTTGGATATTGAACGTCGTTTAGCCAATGATGAGTTTAGGCATCACACTTACATCATGCATCAATTCAGAGCCTTTCACACGCTGGTACCGAGTTTCTTAATTAACATTCATCGGGTTACAGAAGAAAGTGATGCGGCGGCTTATGTCCAAAGACTACATGGCGTAGCCCCAATGTTTGACCAAGTAATTGACCAGCTGCGGATCCGTGAAAAACTCGGTGTATTCCCACCCAAATGGTCTTATGACCAAATGATCCAAGCCTCACGAAATGTTATCTCTGGGTACCCTTTTAACCAGAATGCAGATGACTCAACCATTTGGGCTGACTTTAAGAAAAAAATAAACGCTTTAAAATTAGATGCAGCAAGTACTGCAAGTTATTTAACACGTGCAGAAAATGCTTTACTCACAAGTGTGCAACCGGCTTATGAAAAAATGATTGCGGAATTAACCAAGCAACGTCTATTTAGTCCCGCTGGTGATGGCGTATGGCGCTTACCTGACGGTGACAAGTGGTATCAAAATCGCTTGAATTGGTTCACAACTACAGAGCTCAATGCCGAAGAAGTCCATCAAATTGGTTTAGATAATGTTGAGCGTATCCACGCTGCAATGCGTGACATTATGCAACAGGTGAACTTTTCAGGCACTTTGGCTGAGTTCTTTGTTTTTATGCGTACGGATCCACAATTCTACTATCCAGCCACTGATACAGGCCGAGCAGATTATATGGCCGATGCCAAAGCGTATATCGATGCAATGGAGGCAAAGATCCCAGATTACTTTGGCTTAACACCAAAAGCACCGATGATTATCAAACGTGTAGAAGCATTTCGAGAAAAATCAGCAGGTAAAGCGTTTTATCAATCCCCAGCTAATGATGGTTCACGCCCAGGAATTTATTACGCCAACTTGTATGACATGAGTGCCATGCCGTCTTACCAAATGGAAGCACTAGCATATCATGAAGGTATCCCAGGACATCATATGCAACGCGCTATTGCCCAAGAGCTTGAAGGTATTCCTGAGTTTCAAAAATATGCTAGTTTTACTGCCTATACCGAAGGTTGGGGCTTATATACCGAGGAGCTAGGAAAAGATATGGGCTTTTATCAAGACCCCTACTCCGACTTTGGGCGTTTAGCCATGGAGCTATGGCGCGCCTGTCGTCTGGTCGTTGATACTGGTTTACATGCGAAAAAATGGAGTCGTGAAGAAGCTATTGCGTATCTTGTAGAAAATACACCTAATGCTGAATACGATGCCATTAAAGCGATCGAACGGTATATTGCTATGCCGGGTCAGGCGACAGCTTACATGATCGGTAAACTCAAAATAATGGAACTGCGTGCTAAAGCTCAAGCTGAGTTAGGGGATGATTTTGATATTCGTGGTTTCCATGACGAAATCTTAAAAGACGGACCGGTGCCACTTTCTTTACTGGAAAAGAAGATTACGACATGGATAGCACAGCAGTAATTGCCTTTCGTAAGTAAGTTTAAATATGACATGTAAAGGTCGGAAATAAAGACATTCCGACCTTTTTTGTTATTTAGGGTCCTACGTTAGAAGGTGGAACAACGAGTCATAGAACCACTGTAACGCTTGAATTTATCGTTAAGCATTGGGCTTTTAAATTTTACTGTTCTGATGAGGGTTGTTACACTAACCGCGTCTTTATCTAAAACAACAAAAAGCGTGGACAATTATGTTATCTAGTGTGTATATCTCCCTTGGACTATATTTTATCGTCATGTTGGGCATTGGTTTGTTTGCCTATCGCAATACCGAAGAAGATGTCGAAGGATATTTACTAGGTGGACGTAAATTATCACCTGCGGTAGTGGCATTATCTGCCGGAGCATCTGATATGAGTGGCTGGATGTTGATGGGTCTCCCAGGTGCTATGTATATCAGCGGTTTATCAGCTTCCTGGATTGCGATTGGTTTAGTGATTGGTGCATGGTGTAATTATCTGTATGTTGCTCCCCGCCTACGCGTATACACCGAGGTCGCTAATAATGCGATTACTATTCCTGACTTTTTCGCTGAACGTTTCAACGACACCTCACATATCTTACGCATCGTCTCTGCCATCGTGATTATCGTATTTTTCACTTTGTACACGTCTTCCGGCTTAGTTGCTGGTGGCAAGTTATTTGAGTCTTCTTTTGGTTTAAATTATGAACTTGGTTTATATATCACTGCTGGTGTAGTCGTTACCTATACCTTGTTTGGTGGTTTTATGGCGGTCAGTTTGACGGACTTTGTGCAAGGTTGCTTGATGTTCATCGCACTCATTTTAGTGCCGACAGTTGTCATGTTTGAATTAGGAGGAGTGACGGCAACCCTAGACAGTATTAATGCAATCGACCCTGCTTATTTTTCTTTATTTACCGCAGTTGGTAGCACTGAGAGTTTAACTCTATTAGGTATTATTTCATTAATGGCATGGGGTTTAGGTTACTTTGGTCAACCACATATTATTGTCCGCTTTATGGCAATTCGTTCCGTTAAGGATATGCCAGTAGCGCGAAAAGTTGGTATGTCGTGGATGATTCTGGCGCTAATTGGAGCTTTATCAACTGGGTTATTCGGAATGGCCTATGTAGCAGCAAACCCAATGACACTAGCTGACCCCGAAACAATTTTTGTCGTCTTATCTCAAGTCCTCTTTCATCCACTCATCGCTGGTTTTTTATTAGCCGCAATATTAGCTGCAATCATGAGTACAATTTCTTCGCAACTACTGGTGACATCTAGTTCCTTAGTTTCTGACATCTATGAGGCACTCTTGAACAAAGATGCCAGTGACAAACAGTTAGTATTGATCAGTCGTTTAGCGGTCCTTGGTGTCGCCATTTTAGCGATTATTTTAGCAATGGGTGAAAACCAATCCATCTTGGGTTTGGTTAGTAATGCGTGGGCAGGATTTGGCGCCGCCTTTGGTCCAGTTATCTTATGCGGTTTATATTGGTCAAACATGACCAGAAAAGGGGCTATTGCCGGAATGCTCAGTGGCACTGTCGTTACGCTAGTTTGGTTATATGTACCTTTCGATGGGACGGTGTTGAATGCCTCATTATATGCCATCGTACCAGGATTCATAGCTAACTTAGTGGCTATTTATTCTATAAGTCAGCTAGATACAACACGTGATACCGACATGCATAATACTTTCAACATCATGCTGAAAAAGCTTAAACAGGACAGCTAATTAAAGATGTGTCTGGATTAGACTCTATGAAAATACACAGAGATGATAAAGCATGATTATTCAAATCTCATCTTTGTGTATCTTTTACCAAAAACTGACCTTCGATCGTAATTTGATTAATATAGTGTAATCAATAGAAAACTTTGTTTCCAAGCATTCCGAGGATATCTAGATCTTTGTAAACTTATTAATACCAAAATGACATTAAACATCCAACTCAGTAGATGTTAATGTTCTAATAATAGAATTATTTAGAATATAACAATGGACCACATTGGTAATGACTGACACAGTAACCCACCTAAAACAACTCGAAGCCGAGAGTATCCATATCTTCCGTGAAGTTGCAGCTGAATTTGATAATCCTGTTATGCTTTACTCAGTAGGTAAAGACTCGTCGGTATTACTGCACCTTGCACGTAAAGCCTTTGCCCCAGGTCGTATCCCGTTTCCTTTATTGCATGTCGATACGACATGGAAATTTAGAGAAATGATTGAGTTTCGCGACCAAATGGCGAAAAAGCACGACTTAGATTTATTGGTGCACACCAACCAAGAAGGGATTGACGCTGGCGTAGGTCCGTTCTCACATGGCAGTGCCAAACACACTGACATCATGAAGACGGTTGCTTTAAAACAAGCCTTGGACAAGTATCAGTTTGATGCGGCGTTCGGTGGCGCGCGCCGTGATGAAGAAAAATCACGCGCTAAAGAACGTGTCTATTCATTCCGTGATGAAAACCATCGTTGGGATCCAAAAAACCAACGTCCAGAGTTGTGGAATATCTATAATTCACAGGTCAACAAAGGCGAAAGTATCCGCGTCTTCCCTATGTCTAACTGGACTGAGCTAGATATCTGGCAGTACATATATCTAGAAAATATCGAAATTCCGTCATTGTATCTCGCTAAACCGAGACCTGTCGTGGAGCGTGACGGCGTATTATTCATGGTTGATGATGACAGAATGCCACTTGAGCCAGGTGAAGTACCGATGCAAAAATCGGTGCGCTTTAGAACACTCGGTTGTTATCCATTAACGGGTGCGGTGGAATCAACGGCAGATACACTGCCTGAAGTCATTCAAGAAATGCTACTTACCACCACTTCTGAACGCCAAGGACGCGTCATTGACCACGACTCAAGTGGCTCAATGGAGAAAAAGAAAATGGAAGGATACTTTTAATGGCAGAAAATATTATATGGCACGAATATGCTGTGAACAAAGACGTGCGTGCTGAACAAAAGCAACAACAAGCACGTGTGATTTGGCTCACGGGTTTATCTGGCTCGGGTAAATCCACTATTGCTAATTTACTTGAACAAAAACTGGTCGCAGAAGGCAAACACACTTACTTGTTAGATGGCGATAACGTGCGTCATGGTTTGTGTGGGGATTTAGGTTTCAGTGATAAAGACCGAGTNGAAAACATTCGCCGTATCTCTGAAGTCGCTAAGTTGTTTGTTGATGCAGGAACGATTGTCCTGACCGCATTTATCTCTCCATTTAGAGCCGACCGTGACTACTGCCGACAAATTTTAGGTGCAGGAGAATTTGTGGAAGTGTTTATCGATACGCCTTTGGATGTGTGTGAAGCACGCGACCCGAAAGGCTTATACAAAAAAGCCCGTGCTGGTGATATTCCGCATTTTACGGGGATTGACTCGGCATATGAAGCGCCGCAAGCACCTGAAATACAGCTGGCTTATGTTCCGGACGAGAGTGCAACCGATACAGTTACCCGTTTATACCATGCCCTGACTGAGCAAGGACTATTATAATGCTTAACAGCACAGAATTGTCCCACATCAGTGCAGACATCGTTGAACTTGCTCATGCGGCAGGCCAAAAGATACTCGATATCTATACCAAAGACTTTGCGGTATACACCAAAACGGATACCAGTCCGTTAACTGAAGCCGACCTTGCGGCACATAATGTGATTGTAGACGGCTTAGCAAAATTAGGTGATATCCCTATTTTATCGGAAGAATCAGCAGATATTCCTTGGACGACCAGAGAAACTTGGTCTGAATATTGGTTAGTCGACCCGTTGGATGGGACCAAGGAATTCATTAAGAAGAACGGTGAATTCACGGTGAATATCGCCTTGGTACAAAACGGTGTGCCGGTCTTAGGCGTCGTTTTTGCGCCAGTGTTAAACCGTACCTTTGTCGGTGTCGCCGAGCAAGGGGCGTATGAGCTGAACGCTGAGGGCAAACACCCGATTACCGCGGCTGACAAGTCTACAGTGGATGTTTACAAAGTCGTTGGTTCTCGTTCGCATACTTCACCAGAAACTCAGCTCTTTTTAGATGCTTTAGACAAACCAACAGAAATGGTGGCGATGGGCAGTTCTTTAAAACTCTGTCTTGTGGCAACTGGCGAAGCACATTTTTATCCGCGTTTGGGCCCGACAAGTGAGTGGGATACCGGTGCAGCGCACGCCGTTGCATTAGCGGCCGGTGCGCGCGTGACCCAGTTATCTGTCGCTGATATCGCATTAGGTGCAAGTGCTCCTGAACGTTTACCGAGTCTGACCTACAATCAAAAAGATTCCGTTTTAAATCCTTTTTTCTTAGTGAGTTGTTAAATCATGGAAATCAAAAATTCCTTACTTGAAACAGATATTCATGGCTACCTAGCGCAGCATGAACAAAAAGATATGCTACGTTTTTTAACCTGTGGCTCGGTTGATGATGGCAAAAGTACCCTAATTGGTCGTTTGCTACATGATTCAAAAATGATTTATGAAGACCAACTCGCCGCCATCACCAACGACTCTAAAAAAGTCGGTACGACCGGTGAAAAAGTCGACCTNGCTTTATTAGTCGACGGTTTACAATCAGAGCGCGAGCAAGGCATTACTATCGATGTTGCTTATCGTTACTTCTCAACAGACAAGCGAAAATTCATCATCGCTGATACACCTGGACATGAGCAATACACCCGTAACATGGTCACCGGCGCGTCTACCTGTGATGTCGCGATTATTTTGGTTGATGCTCGTGAAGGAGTAAAAACGCAAACTAAACGTCATTCTTTTTTAACCTCATTGTTAGGCATTAAAAATGTTGTCGTTGCAGTCAACAAAATGGACTTAAAAGATTACTCGCAAAGTGTGTACGAAAACATCAAAGCCGATTATCTGAAATTTGCCGAAAACTTATCTATTACTAATATTCAGTTTATCCCTCTATCTGCGTTAGAAGGGGATAATGTCGTGAACTTGAGTGAAAACACACCATGGTACACCGGTGCAACACTCATGACGATGCTCGAAACAATTCAAATTGACCGTTCAGTCAATAGTGCGGATTTCCGCTTCCCTGTGCAGTATGTGAATCGCCCACACCTCAATTTCCGTGGCTTTGCTGGTACGGTGGTATCGGGAGAAATTGCGGTCGGTGATGCAGTGACAACTTTGCCATCGGGTAAATCATCAAAAGTAAAATCGATTGTCACATTTGATGGCGAGTTAGATAGCGCAGGACCGCAATCCGCCGTCACTATCACGTTAGAAGATGAAATTGATATTTCACGAGGTGATATGCTTGTGAAATCTGATAATCAACCTCTGCATGGTACTGAGTTCACCTCACACCTTGTGTGGATGGATGAAGCGGCGTTAATTCCTAACAAACAATATAATTTCAAATTTGCGACCCAGAAAGTAGCGGGCTCAGTGACCAACATCGATTACCTCATTGATGTAAACACACTAGAGCAGACTTCGAGCGCACACTTACAGTTAAATGAAATTGCCAAAGTCGATATCAAGCTGACGCAACCAGTCGCGTGTGACGCCTACACCCGTAATCGTCAGACGGGTGCTTATATTATTATCGATAGATTAACCAATGCCACAGTAGGTGCGGGCATGATCCTTGATAAGAATGAGAAAGCGACATCGAACCAACATGCATATAGCGAATTTGAAGTTGAATTCAATGCGTTGGTTAGAAAGCATTTCCCACACTGGGGTGCTGTGGATATCACGCAGCTTAAATAGTCTTAACGACGATAGGAAAATACTGTGGAATTGCAACAGATAGTGGTCTCTGGAATATTTTTGCTCACCATTGGTGCATTAATTTTCAGCCAATACCGCCCTTCCATGGTGTTTTCTTTGACTATGTTAGCCTTGTTGGTAAGCCAAGCGGTCACGGTTGAAACAGTGCTTGCCAATGCGACCAACCAAGGGCTTATCACGCTTATTCTATTGTTACTCGTCAGTGCGGCCATTGATAAAACAGCGTTACTCAAACGCATAGCCCGTAAACTGCTTACACAAAATTATCAACAATCCTTTTGGCGCTTGTTTGGTGTCTCCTTCATCGCCTCCGCCTTTCTAAATAATACCGCCGTTGTGGCGAGTTTAATCGGACCCGTCAAACAAAATCAGTACCATGCGGCGTCGAAATTACTGATACCGCTGTCTTATGCTGCAATCCTTGGTGGTACGGTGACTTTAATTGGCACGTCAACCAATCTCATTGTCGATAGTTTCTTACTTGATTATGGTCACCCTGGTTTTGCCTTTTTTGATTTCACGTTATTTGGTTTAACAGCAGGGGTTATTAGCGGTATCGTGTTGTATTTTTGCCAAGGACTCCTGCCGACTTACCAAACCGATAATGCCGTCAATAATGTGTATTTATTGGAGGCAGAAGTCAGTGCAGATTCAGAACTCATAGGCAAGAGTATCGAAGAGAACCACTTACGGAATTTACCTGAATTATTTTTGGTTGAAATTATACGTAACAATACTACTATCACTCCGGTGTGCCCTGATGAAATCATTCACCTTGGAGATAAATTAATCTTTAACGGTAATGTACAAAAAGTGGATGCCTTGTCACATATTAAAGGACTCAGCTTATTTGCAGAAAATCACGGTTTAATGCAATCAGAACTCACTGAAGTCGTTATTTCTAATCGCTCATCAATTATCGGTAAAACCTTGAAAAAAGTCGGTTTTAGGGCACTATTCGACGCAGCAGTCGTGGCGATCCGCCGTGATGGTGAAACCTTATCCGGTAAATTAGGTGAACTCACGCTGCAGACAGGTGATTTCTTATTGTTAGCCACCGGCCCAGATTTCACCCAACGCAATAACATCGCTAAGCACTTCTTTATTGTCTCCGAACAACGCATTGCACGAAAGCTATCTGGACTTCAAGATGGGCTTACAGTTTCAGGATTTGCACTTACGATTGCTTTGGCTGCGCTAGGGATCTTACCGCTAATCTATGGCCTTATCTTTTTCTTAGCGCTTTTGTTATTACTCAACGTTACCTCTTATTCTGAAGTGAAACGTGGGTTGCCTTTGAATTTAATGTTAGTCATCGTTGGTGCATTATCCCTATCGTCAGCGCTAAGTTCTTCCGGGCTAACAACCATGTTGACGGATAGCTTAGCACCGATTTTATTACAAAGTTCACCATTTATTGCGTTAGTTGTGATTTATGTCATCACGCTGTTACTGACTGAGTTTGTCACTAATAATGCAGCTGCGGCGTTAATGTTTCCCTTTGCTTGGGCGGTGATCAGTGCTTTGAACGCCCCTGTTATGCCTTTTGCACTGGCCGTTGCATTTGCTGCGAGCGCCAGTTTCATCTCTCCATATGGCTATCAAACCAATCTGCTCGTGCACAATGCCGGACAATATCTCTACAAAGACTTTGTGAAAATTGGTTTACCCGTGTCTTTCGTATATTCTAGTATCGTGTTAAGTCTGTTGTATTGGGTCTACTTTTAAACGAGCTAGTGTTTATCTTGCCCGTTTAGAGGAATAAAACAGCGAAATCATTGCTGGAGCAAAAATGTCTACTACTGTCATCTCGCCAAACGTTACCCTGAGTAAAGAGTATCTGGTCGTCGCACAAAACGTATCAGGACGAAATTTAAATGTCCCCATCTACACGTTTACTAGCACAGTACCGGGCCCAACGGTGTATATTCAAAGCTCGATCCACGGTGCAGAAGTGCAAGGTAATGTCGTTCTCTATCACTTATTACAAGCTTTAAAAACAGCTCCCCTGCGCGGTAAGATTATCTTAGTGCCAAACTGCAATCCGGTTGGCAGTAACCTAAAATCAGGAGAATATACGCTTGGACGATTTGACCCGGTTAACGGCCAAAATTGGAATCGAGCTTACCATTATGATCCAAGTATTGTGGATGAATTTGCCAATCGCATCCATCCAGAAACTAATATAGAGGATATCAAAGCAGAGTATAGACAAAATCTGCGCGCAGCTATCGACCGTAAATTAGGCCAGGAATGGGGCTTAGGCTTAGCAGAGTGTTTGAATCTTAAGTTACAAAGAATGGCGTTGGCTGCAGATATCGTTTTAGATTTACATAATGGTCCTGTCTCGACCAGACATATTTATGTACCTGAATATGCCCAAGCGTCTGCATCATATTTCAATATTCCCCATGTTATTTTAATTCCCAATGTGTTTGCTGGGGCACTAGATGAAGCTACGTTTTGCCCTTGGTGGTCCTTGAGTGAAAAACTACAAGCAAAATACCCTGAGCGAACATGGGATTTTGGCGTTGAAGCATTTACGATGGAGATGGGGTCACAAGAGGTAATTGAGTTTGCTGCGGGCGCCAATGATGCACGAAGTATTTTGAGTTATTTGTCTTATAAAGGTTGTTTCACTTCAGTGATAGCATACCCACAAGAGATGACACGCTATGCAACATACCTTAAAGATTATAAAATCATGTACACTCAACAAGGCGGAATGGTGGAGTATGTAGCAAAACCAGGCGAGATAATTGCCAAAGGTGCAGTATTAGCAAAAATGCTCAATATTGACGATTTGGATAATGCTAACGCGACGACTGAAATACATGCACCCTGTGACTTAATACCCATCTTGCACTTCCCATCGGCGAGCGTTTTAGGTGGCACACAACTGTATAAATGTGTCACCAATTACTTTGAGCTTTGAACTTTGAACTTTTATATTTGAACTAACATACAGTTTTGTGCAAGCTTACCCTCCAGTAAACTTAGCGGAATAATACTTTTTCTTGTTTAAACCAATAGGTACAAAATGCAATGAGCACACCGGCAATGAGCGTTGTCGATAAGAATATTGGAATCAAAGTAACATAATCCATCGTCCCTTTTATTAACTCTTTAATCGCTAAAGCAACATTTGTTAAAGGGATCCAGGCATAGATACCTTCTAACTTAATACCTGGTAACATCGCAATAATAATGGGCACAATGACGACAAACACTAAAGGTGTCATGTAGCCTTGAGCCTCTTTAAAGCTCTTCGCATAAATCGATAAACTCAGTAATACGGCTGAAAAAATCGCGACAACTGGAATCAGCATCAAAAACATTAACACAAAATCTAAAGCACTAATCGCGCCCATAAATTCAGTTAAGAGTTGAATTGCCATCCCCTGTGACATCACTACTCCCCAGACAAATAAACTGCCTACCGTAATCATTGCAGAGGTGACACCAGCAAACGCAATGGTAAAAAATTTACCCAGCACGAGCTGGTTCCTTGGAATTGGCGAAATTAATAGTGTTTCTAATGTGCCACGCTCCTTTTCACCTGCACCAATATCTGTCGCTGGTAACATAGCCCCCTGCAAGCACAATATAAATACCAAATAAGGAACGAGACCGCCAATTTTTTCCCCTAGATCTTCGCGCTTATCTGCGGTTGAAATTTTTTCAATCAAAATAGGATCCAACAAACCCACTTGGATTTCTTCGCTGACACCTAAACGCGCAAATGCATTGGCTTGATTTGCCACCGCAATTTCATCGACAACTTGGTTGATTCGTCTTTGCGCGTTATTTAAACCGGCATCATTCAAATACAAAGATAAAGTTAACTGCCCTGCCGCAACAATATCATTGGAAAAATTTTCAGGGATAACTAGAACAAAGTCGACAGCTTGTGTTGTAACAAGGGCTTTTATTCCGGCCACGTCATCATGAGGAACCGAGGTTTCAACCAACAACAAATCGTCACGTGCTGCTATTTTATAGGCAAACTCTGGCGCATATTGAGCCCCAACTAAAGCGTACTTGAGTGTTTTCTCTTGGGCTTCTTTGATAACTTTCCCTGAAAAATATGCTACACCACCAAAAATTAAAGGAAAAAGTAGCAAAGGTAATGCCACCATGAAAAATAATGTTTTACGGTCGCGTAATAACTCTTTTATTTCCTTTGTAAACACTAACCACATAGCACGCTCCTTAACTAATACTTGTTAAAAACGATTGATGAAGGGAACCTGGTACCAAACTCTCAAAAGAAGCTAAATCACCATTGTATTTGGTCGTCCCTTCACTGATCACAGTCACCGAATCGCACAACTCTTTGACTTCATCTAAATGATGAGTAGAAAAAATCACCGGCGTATTTTGTTCTTTCAACGTTTTGATAAAATCGATAACAGTTTGTGTAGCTATAATATCTAATCCGGTGGTTGGTTCGTCTAAAATAACAACGGCAGGATCATGAACCACAGCGCGTGCAATAGATATGCGCTGTTTCATCCCTGTGGAGAAATTTTCAGAGCGTCGCTCAAGAAATGTATCCAATTCTAATACAGCCGCAAGTTCATCAATTTTTTGGTCAATTTGTGGTTCAGACATACCGTGTAATTTACCAAAATATGCGATATTTTCACGTCCTGTCAAGCGTCCATATAAACCCGTAGAGCCTGATAAAAAACCAATATTTTTACGAGCTATGATGGGATCTTTTAAGACATCAACCCCATTAATTTTAATCGAACCACCATCCGGTTGTAAGGCTGTCGAAAGCATTCTCAGCGTCGTGGTTTTCCCTGCGCCATTAGGTCCAAGCAGCCCTAAAACCTGACCTTTATCACAGGTGAAATTTACATTTTGTACAGAGTGAAAAAAGCGGCCCTTTAAACGTGGGTCTTTTTTTTCTTGCTCGCTAAGTTTTTTAGGGTTTTCTACCTTAAATTTTTTCGCAAGTTGGGATATTTCTATCATCGAATGACCTTATTGAAAAAATAATGAGTAGCACATTAGACATAGAGCCGAACAATGTCTAATGAAATTAAGGCGGATGTTTTACAATTTTTGTATCAATATGTTTCTGGTATTTACAGAGGAAACGGCATGCTTACTTTTGCTAATTTATATGACAATTTCACATTTGTTAACAAATAAAAACTATATTTATGACACTGATGTTTTATTATTTATTTTGACAACATTAAAACAACAGGACACCCCATGACGCAGGTAACTAATCCAATCCAAGCATGTAATGATATTTTTTTCAGGCCAGCTTCTGTATTTGAAGCATTAAAAACCAATAATAACTGGTCATGGATCCCATTTATTATTGTTTCTATTTTAGCGATTTTACCTAATTACTTGTATTTCTCTTCTGTCGATCCAACTTGGTATACCGAATACGTCAGCACCACGCATGCAGATTTCCAAGAACTAAGCCCAGCAGAAATCGATACTATAATGCAATTCCAGCAACCTGAAACCCTTGCGCTATGGGGTGGAATTGGCGGTATTGTTGGTTTAATTATTATTAATGCTATTGTTGCTGTGTACTACAACTTGGTCACACGTGCTGATGAAGACAACTTAATGGGCTTCACAGACTGGTATGGCGCGACTTGGTGGATGGCTATGCCAGTTGTCCTTGGTTCATTGGCATCAATATTAGCGATATTACTAACCAATGATGCTGGCCAGATTCAGCTACAAGCAATTTCTGCTACATCACTGGCCTTTATTTTTTCGGTAGGAATTGATTCGCACTGGTTTAACTTTTTAAATTCTATCCGTATTGAAACCTTTTTGAGTATTTACATCGCGGCATGTGCCATTGGTACGTGGACGCGTTTCTCGTTCCAAAAGAGTGTTATTTTAGCGGCTATACCCACGGTTGTTGTGTACGGTTTATCTTTTATTTATATGGTCTTAAACTAGTTTTTTAACTAGAATCGTTTAATACATTGCAAGCAAATCCACGTAACAACAAAAAAATGGTAGTTGTCTGATTTACAGCTCACTGCCATTTTTTTTACCTGTAATTGCATAGATTCTAATTTTCAATATACTAAAAAAGCATTCACATTTAAGAGTATAACAATATGAAAAAAACACTCATCGCGAGTGCCCTAGTGTCACTCACCTTAATGGGCTGTTCTGACACTGCACCAAAAGCTACAGATAAAACTGCTGAAGCAGTCGCGCCAACCATGTCGAATGACAGTCATAATATGGCACATTTCGATCTTGCATCCAAACTCATTAGTACTGATAAGGTCAAAGCTCACGCTAAAGTCCTAGCGTCCGATGAATTTGAAGGCCGCTTACCCACCACGATTGGGGAAGAAAAAACTCTCGACTACCTAGTCAGTAATCTAACGTCTTATGGGGTTGAGCCAGGTAACGGTGACAGCTTTTTACAAGAAGTAGCTTTGATGGAGATCACAGCAGATACCGATATATCCTTGCAAATTGGTGCTGATACCTTCGCATATAAAACAGACATGGTGTTAAATTCCAAACGTGAAGTCGATACGATCAATCTCAACGACTCTGAACTCGTCTTCGTAGGTTACGGTGTGAATGCACCGGAATACAATTGGAATGATTACGAAGGGCTTGATGTTAAGGGCAAAACTGTTGTCATTTTAGTTAACGACCCAGGCTTTGAAAACCCTGAAGGTGAACTATTCCAAGGTAAAACCATGACTTATTACGGTCGTTGGAGTTACAAATTTGAAGAAGCTAGTCGCCAAGGAGCAGAAGCTGCACTAATTGTGCATGAAACAGCGCCAGCATCCTATGGTTGGTCGGTTGTTGCCAATAGTTGGAGTGGCCCTCAATACGGTTTAGTCTCACCGGATGGCGGTGCTAGCCGTGTCGCGATGGAAGGCTGGTTAACACTAGAAGCTGCAGAAAAAGTCTTTGCTGCGGCAGGAAAAGATTTTGCTACTGAGAAAGCCAAAGCGGTAAAAGGCCCTTATCACAGTACCTTGGACATCGCTGCTAGTGCTACCGTAAAAAACACCTTCAAAGCATCCAAAAGCTACAACGTTTTTGCGACCGTCAAAGGCTCAAAACGCCCTGATGAACACATTATTTATACCGCCCACTGGGATCATTTGGGTAAAGATGAAACCAAAGATGGAGACCAAATTTATAACGGTCTACATGACAATGCGACAGGCACAGCGGCTGCTTTAGCTATGGCAGAAGCATTTGCTTCATTACCTACAGCACCAGAACGTTCGGTATCCTTCCTTATTGTAACTGCTGAAGAACAAGGGTTACTGGGCTCAAAATTCTATGCGGATAATCCGATAATCCCGTTAGACAAAACAGTGGCAAACATCAACATGGACGCATTGAACGTTTTAGGCAAAACGAAGGATATTTCAGTTGTAGGAATGGGTAAATCTGAACTAGAAGCCTACCTAGACAATGCTGCACAACGTCAAGGTCGTTATCTGACCCAAGAAGATAAACCTGAAGCAGGTTATTACTATCGTTCTGACCATTTCAGTTTTGCCAAACAAGGCGTACCTGCATTATACGCTTCAGGTGGTTCTGAGCCTATCGATGAAGAAACCGCAGCATATCGCAAGCGGACTAAAGTTATTGTACGCGGTTGTTATCATCAAGTCTGCGACCAGTATCGCGATAGTTTTGATTTCAGTGGAATTGAACAAGATGCCCGCTTATTATTTGATGTCGGTTATCATGTTGCTAACACAAGTAACTGGCCACAGTGGTCAGCTACTAGCGAATTTCAACGTAAATAAATCGTTACAAAAAGGTTGTTTTTCGGTTTGTATCGTAACAATCTTTCACTGCTGAAATAACATGTAAACAAAAGGTCGGTTTTTCCGGCCTTTTTTATGCTTATATGACATTTACACTTGCAATTTCGCTGTAAAATGGCACATTGTACTCGGGCGCGAATAAAAAATAATAAAACCATCGCATAACAATAATTACACCTCCCCTCATACTTTCTGAGAAACGACAGTTGTGTAGCCTTTAGACAATTAATTTCAAACAAAGAGAACCAATTTATGTGTGGTATATTCGGGATCCTGGACATCAAATCTGATGTGTCAGAGCTTCGCACCCAAGCTTTAGAGCTTGCCAAATTACTTCGCCATCGAGGCCCAGACTGGTCAGGTATTTGGAATAATGACAATGCAATTTTATGTCACGAACGTCTCGCAATTGTAGATGTTGACACTGGCGCTCAACCGCTTATTTCAAATGACCAACAGCAAGCTCTTGCCGTGAACGGCGAAATTTATAATCACAAAGCCCTTGCTGCAGAATTTGTCGCAGATTATGACTTCGCAACTCGTTCAGATTGTGAAGTAATTCTTCCTTTATACAAAAAATTTGGCCCTGAATTTATCGATAAATTAGAAGGTATGTTTGCCTTCATTTTGTATGATGAAACAACGAATTCATATCTAATTGCTCGTGACCATATTGGTATCATTCCTTTATATACTGGTTATGATGAACATGGCAATTTTTATGTCGCATCAGAAATGAAGTCATTAGTACCAGTATGTAAAACGGTTTCTGAGTTCCCGCCTGGACATTATTTAGATAGTAAAACAGGTAAGTTAGTTAAATATTATCAGCGTGATTGGATGTCTTATGATGCTGTCAAAGACAATGAAACGAATTTAGCTGATTTGAAAAAAGCATTCGAAGATTCAGTGAAGTCTCACCTGATGTCTGACGTACCCTACGCAGTATTATTATCAGGTGGTTTAGATTCTTCTTTAGTCTCCGCAGTTGCCGCTCAATACGTTGCAAAACGCGTTGAGGATGATAGTCAATCTGATGCTTGGTGGCCTCGTTTGCATTCATTTGCAGTAGGTCTAAAAGGCGCCCCTGATTTGGTTGCTGCACAAAAAGTGGCAGACATGATTGGTACTGTTCACCATGAAATTAATTTCACTATCCAAGAAGGCTTAGATGCGATACGTGATGTTATTTACTACCTTGAAACATATGACACGACAACTATTCGTGCTGCGACACCAATGTATTTAATGACACGTAAAATTAAAGCCATGGGTATCAAAATGGTACTTTCAGGAGAAGGTGCTGATGAAATCTTTGGTGGTTATTTGTATTTCCATAAAGCACCTAACGCTAAAGAGTTTCATGAAGAAACAGTACGTAAGTTAGACCGACTACATATGTTTGATTGTGCCCGTGCCAATAAATCAACTTCCGCTTGGGGTGTTGAAGCACGTGTGCCTTTCTTGGACAAAAACTTCATTGACGTGGCAATGCGTCTGAATCCTCAAGATAAAATGTGTCTAGATGGAAAAATGGAAAAGTGGATCTTACGTAAGGCCTTTGACGATAATACTTATCTACCTGATGAAGTTTTATGGCGTCAGAAAGAACAATTCGGTGATGGTGTTGGTTATTCTTGGATAGATTCTATTCGCGATTTTGTTGAACAAGAAGTTACGGATCAACAGTTAGCTAATGCAGAATTCCGCTTCCCTGTGAATACACCAGATACCAAAGAAGGTTTCTTCTATCGTACAATTTTTGAAGGTTACTTCCCGCAAGAAAGTGCAGCGAAGTGTGTTCCTGGTGGAAAGTCTATTGCTTGTTCAACAGTTGAAGCATTAGAGTGGGATGAAAGTTTCAAAAACAACGCTGATCCTTCTGGTCGTTCAATGAAAGATGTGCATCAAAGCCAAGAATAACAATGGATTAAAACGTAGCTGAGTAATAGTAAGCCCTTGATTTAGCCGTTTAATAATCCCATTCAAAAACATAAGAGGTGGTCCCCGCAAGGTGACCACCTTTTTTAAATCTGTTTAGTGAGTGTTGCCCACAGCAATATGGGTATTTTCAGATTTCTAAACACTATTGTTCATACCACAAAGCTGGATTTGTAAGAGGTGTTGCCTCGGGTAAAAGTGGATTATTTAAATTCAACATCACCCGCTCAGGCACATTCAATGCCTCTAGCATTGGCTCATATGTAGCTGTGAACAACTCGTCAAACGAACCATCAGCAATTGCCATATCCAAGCCCTGTTGCAGTAATTTAGCAAGGATTTTATTCTTTTTGTTCACGAAAAAATAAACTGCTGCTGGATAGCGCAATACGTAATTTTCCTCTAAGACTAAGTTTTGAGTCAGCCCTGGATTTTCCAATTCGCCTGTTACTTCAGTCACAGAACGTGGCAGAAAATCGGCCTGTTCTCTTTGCATAGTTTGAAACGTCTCAGCATAGTCAGTGGCATTAATTACAGAGTAACCGTTAGCCCTTAAAATCTTTGTGTCTGGCCAATTCATTCCCTGTACTGAGTTTTTAGCCATTACATCACTCGCTTGCAAACGAGCGAAGCGAACTTGATTATTAGCATGCATCAGCAACACTCGCCAACCAATTAACCCTTTATAGACGGGGATACGAATAGGTAATAAATCAGACTCTCGTTGCTTATCAGTCATCGACCAAACCACATTTACCTGACGGTTATCTTTTAAATAATTAAGCGCTTTATGCTGCAGCATGACCTCGGATGTCGGTGTAACAGCATATTTCACACCTGTTTTAGATAATGACAGTTCTAATAAATCCACAACATATGAAAAATCTTTAGCTCTCTCGTTGAGTGCCTTCGGATAGGTAATTTGCCATACTGCAGCATTTGCTGTTTGTATCGCAAATGTGATAGTTAACAACAATACTCCACAGAACCATGCTATGGCATGACCTAAAGTCGATAATTTATAGCAAAGAGAAATTACTGGCGTGATTCGTTGCATAAAACCTCCTACTCGATCCCAATGAACTTATGTGTTTGTAATGATAAACGCCAATTCCGAGCAATACAGGTTGTAATGGCCAATTCAGTTGCTCGAGTTTGCTGTGAGATAGGTTGTAGAAATATCACTGGTTGCTTAGTAAATTGAACGCTAGCCAATAAAGTATCTAATTCATCAATATGCTTTTGCATAGCTATCGCATGCTTTATTTCATTAGCTCTTAACAATGCATCAGCTAAAATTGGATATTTCCCAGGCATATTAATTTTGGGTGAGACCGTTACAAATACATCATCATGTACTCTAATTGGAAATGTACCGCTAGTTTCAATCTGCACGGAAAATCCAGTTTCAATTAACTGCGTCGTAAGCACCTGTAAATTGTGCATACATGGTTCACCACCAGTGATTACTATGTGCTTTGCGGTATAACCTCGACGGGTAAATTCAGCTAGTAAAGAAGTGCTATTAAATAACGCATGTGTCGGTGCCTCTTGGGTCTTCTGCGCTAGGTCTAAAATAGGAATTGTGTCTTTTTTATCCGTGATCCATGTGTGCTGTGTATCACACCAAGGGCATCCTACTGGACAACCTTGAAAGCGGACAAAAATAGAGGGAACACCGGTGTGACTCCCCTCTCCTTGCACCGATTGAAAAATTTCATTAATCGCAAATTCAGACATTCTGGTATAACCTTCAAAGACATACGCACTATTTGTTTAGCTTCGTTGTATAATACCTTAAAATAAGGTCTTAACATATAACCCATATAGACTTACTTTGATTAGCCTAGGACAAACAACATGCAAAAAAAAGCGGTGCTTATTTACTCTGGTGGAATGGATTCATACACATTGCTTAACCAAGTCATTCATGATGGACTCAAACCTGAAGAACTGGCTTGTTTAACCTTTGATTATGGACAAAAGCACAATAAAGAAATTGTCTATGCTCAGAACGTATGCAACGAACTAGGTATTACTCACAAAGTAATCGACATCACTTCTATCAATAGCTTGTTAGGCGGTTCATCCTTAACTGACGATATCGATATCCCAGAAGGACACTACGAAGAGGCCTCAATGCAGTCAACCGTCGTGCCCAATCGTAATATGATTTTATTATCACTTGCTGTCGCTTACGCTGTATCACTTGAAGCAGATACCGTTTATTACGGGGCGCATTCAGGTGACCACGCTATCTATCCCGACTGTCGGCCTGAGTTTGTCGAAAAAATGGATGAAGTATGTCGCATTGCAAATTACCAATCGGTAACTATCAACACACCATTTTTGCACGATAGTAAGATTGAAATTTTACGTAAAGGATTAGCGTTAGGGTTGGATTATAGCAAGAGCTGGACTTGCTATAACGGCCGGAAAGCAGCATGCGGCAAATGTGGTGCATGTACCGAACGCCTAGAAGCTTTCAGTGAAAATAACGTTCTAGACCCATTAACTTACGAAAGCAAATGAGTCTAGGAATAATGCGAGGGCATGCAACTAGCTGATTTTGACGATTTCTGCACGCAATAACTCTATATCGTCACGCAGTTTTGCAGCCTTCTCAAATTCTAATTCACGAGCAGCTGTAAACATTTCTTTTTCCAGCTCAGCGACCTTATCCATCATTTGAGTCGCCGTCATTGCTTTATAGGTTTTTTCTTTTTCAGCCACCTTACGCAGTTTCACTTTCCCTGAATCAGGATGTGCATTGTCATCACCTAAGTCCATGATATCGGTAATTGGTTTGTTTAGTGCTTGTGGTGTAATGCCATGCTTGGTGTTGTGTTCTACCTGCTTGGCACGGCGACGGTCTGTTTCATCCATCGCCTTTTTCATCGAGCCGGTAATTCTATCGGCATACAAAATAGCACGACCATTGATATGCCGAGCTGCTCGACCAATCGTTTGAATCAAAGATTTTTCAGCACGCAAAAAGCCTTCTTTATCTGCATCTAAAATAGCAACTAACGATACTTCTGGCATATCGAGACCTTCACGTAGCAAGTTAATTCCCACCAAGACATCAAATACACCGATACGTAAATCGCGAATAATTTCGATGCGCTCAACCGTATCAATATCCGAATGAAGATAACGTACTTTTACTCCATGCTCATTCAAATATTCGGAGAGATCTTCAGCCATTTTTTTAGTCAATGTGGTAATTAAGACTCGCTCGTTTACCTCGACGCGTTTATGGATCTCAGAGAGTACATCATCAACCTGAGTTGCAACCGGACGGATTTCAATTTCAGGATCAATTAACCCTGTAGGTCGCACGACTTGTTCAACCACATCACCATCACATTTTTCTAACTCGTAATTTCCAGGCGTTGCTGAGACATAAATTGTCTGTGGTGCAATATGTTCAAACTCATTAAATTTTAAAGGACGATTATCCAAAGCTGAAGGCAAACGAAAACCAAATTCTACGAGTGTTTCTTTTCTGGATCGATCTCCTTTATACATCGCGCCTACTTGAGACACAGTAACATGTGACTCATCGATAATTAACAAACCGTCCTTTGGAAAATAATCTAATAAAGTCGGTGGCGGTTCATTCGGTGCGCGGCCAGATAGATAGCGCGAGTAGTTTTCGATACCAGAGCAATAACCTAGTTCCATCATCATTTCAATATCAAACTGAGTGCGCTGCGAGATGCGTTGTTCTTCAATTAGCTTGTTCAGGTCTAACAATTGCGCTTTGCGCTCTACTAATTCTTCTTTAATCTTATCCACTGCAGCAATAATTTTTTCTCGTGGAGTAACATAATGTGTTTTGGGGAAGACCGTGGTTCTTGCTACAACCTTATCTACGGCACCAGTTAACGGGTCAAACAAACTAATTTGTTCAATCTCTTCGTCGAATAACTCGACTCTTACTGCTTGTTTTTCTGAATCAGCAGGGAAAATATCAATGACATCACCACGTACTCTAAAACTGCCCCGTTCAAAGGCCAAGTCATTACGCTTATATTGCAACTCTGCTAAACGACGCAGAATATCGCGTTGGTCCATCGTATCGCCCTGACGCAAATGCAAAAGCATTTTCATGTAGGACTTAGGATCACCCAAACCATAAATAGCAGATACGGATGCAATAATCACAACATCACGCCGCTCCATTAGGGCTTTAGTCGCCGATAAACGCATTTGTTCTATATGTTCATTAATAGAAGAATCTTTTTCGATAAAAGTATCCGTACTTGGCACATACGCCTCTGGCTGATAGTAATCATAATAAGAAACAAAATACTCAACCGCATTCTCTGGGAAGAACTCTTTCATCTCGCCATATAACTGAGCCGCGAGAGTTTTGTTATGGGCCAAGATCAAAGTTGGACGTTGTACCTCAGAGATGACGTTAGCCATGGTGAAAGTCTTACCGGACCCCGTCACCCCCAAAAGCGTCTGACAAGCTAAACCGTCATTTAACCCTTCCACCAACGAAGCAATAGCTTTAGGTTGGTCACCCGCTGGCGAGTATTTTGATTTGATATTGAATGTTTTAGCCATGTTTAATTTTTCTCGCCAAGTATTACTTAAGAGTTGGGAACCACTGTGGATTCTTCCTGTTTAATCATACGCATAAACCACGCATAAGAAATAAAGGCCATTACTGCATTGGCTAGCACTGCACCAACAAACAATCCCGTAAGGCCATAATAGATACTGCCCAAGTAACAAAATGGGACAAAAAAGATGAACAAACGCAAACTATTTAAACACAATGCAGCCATTGGCCGATGTACTGCATTAAATGCGGAGTTAGTCAGTACCACAACCCCCTGTAAACCATAACCAAGAGGCACGACCATTAGAAAGAGTGCAATTAAGTTAGCAACCTCCGTCTCTTTAGCAAAGACTAATGCTATGTAATCTGCTAGTAAGTAGAGCAAAACAAAGACCAATAATTGAAAACCAACAACAAACTTAATCGCAATTTGATAAGCGGCTTTAACACGTTCTACTTTTTGCGCACCAAAATTTTGCGATAACAAAGGAGGTAATGACATAGACAAAGCCAGCATAACAATACTTGCAATTGACTCTAAGCGTCCACCGACCCCCCACGCTGCAACTGCAGTCGGACCGTAACCTGCAACAATAGCAGTAACAACACCAGCGGCAATCGGTGTCAGCATATTAGCACCCGCTGCGGGGAGCCCTATTTTTAAAACCCCTGACACATGGACTTGATATTCTTTTAGATTTAATAGACGCGCAGTCATTAATGCTCGTTTATGCAAAAGTAAGAGGACCCAAACTACCCCCACGCCCCATGATATTGCAGTAGCAATTGCAGCGCCCTGAATTTCAAGGGCTGGTACTGGCCCCCAACCAAAAATAAGTAAAGGATCCAACAGTGCATTAAGTGCCCCACTACTAGCCATAATTATACTCGGCGACTTAGTATCACCTACCGCGCGCAACACACTATTACCTACCATTGGAATAGCGAGAAGGACCGCGGCAAAATACCAGATGGACATATACTCATAAATAAGAGGAATTAATGTATCGTCAGCGCCTAACCAAGAGAAGATAAGTGGAATTGTGTGATAACCAACAATACATAATAAACCCACTAATCCAAACACAGTCATTAATGCCGCTGTGGCTGTTAGCTTTGCTTTAGCTAACTCGTTTTTCCCTAGTAAATGGCCAATCACAGCTGCTGTGCCAATACCTAAACCAATATTTAAACTGATAACTGTAAATGTGACAGGAAAAGTAAAACTAATAGCGGCGAGTTCATTGGTACCTAGTAAAGACACAAAGAAAGTATCAACTAGGCCAAAGGTCATTAACATAACCATACCAAGAATCATTGGGACGGTCATAGTACGTAGAGTTTTATAAATATCCTCTGTTAACATCGGATTTGTACTGGACTCTGATGCACTTCCTGGATTTATATTGATTTCTGACAAAGACATATCCTCAACCGTTATGCACAGAATAACACGAAATCGATATAAAATAGTCTTTAGAAATGACTAAAGCTAATTCAATTTTTATTGAATGAATATAAATTAATCTATCTGTTGAAAAGTTGTTATTTTTTGACTTTTTAGACAATAAATATATTTCTGTAAGGAATTATGCACAGGCAATATTTTGTAGCCTACAGATTATACAAAGCGTATAAAACTCACACAAAAAAAACGTAAAACACTGATTTAAATAGATAAAAACGATAAGTTTGGTTTTTCATCAATTGTGCCAAAAAAACAACAATTATCTATGTATATTTTTCTTCCACACACTTATCCACAACTTACGTGGATAACCTAAAAAACCCTTATATGACAATGTATTGAGGTCAATCAATGAATTAATTGGTTAGTGTACACTTCGCTTAAAAACATATTAACTAGGTACAGAGTCAAAATCACACTGTACAGAATGACAGTATTCCAGTAATTCTTAATATCAAATAGTTCTAAATAACAGTAATTCTATAATATGTCTCATTTTGAAAAAAAATCATTTTTTATGTTGACACAAAGGGTTCTGATATTTAATATTCGCGCTCGTTGAAAAGCTCAGTTCCCCCTTAGCTCAGTTGGTTAGAGCGACGGACTGTTAATCCGCAGGTCCCCCGTTCGAATCGGGGAGGGGGAGCCAATTTCACCGATTATCTTTACGATTCCCCCTTAGCTCAGTTGGTTAGAGCGACGGACTGTTAATCCGCAGGTCCCCCGTTCGAATCGGGGAGGGGGAGCCAAGATAACTTGCGCTCTACTGCCAAAATTGTTTAACAAAAATTGCAATACCCCTTATCCAAATAGCAACATTTTATCAATTAATCAATGTACGTTTCACTGCATTGACCAAATCCTCCACCACATTGATATCCCATTTTTAGATTCCTATTAACCTAACGTGCAATTATTTGCTTCATCGATCCAAATACTGCACCCTGTAGTATTTAAATCTGCACACTTTTACAGAGTTTTTGCCCACAAGCATTGTGCATTCCTTTGTTTAATTAGATAATAATGGTTCTTTATTTACGGGTTTCAGCACACTCATGACAGAATTTATCTTATTACTTATCAGCACAGTGTTAGTGAATAACTTTGTGCTCGTGCAGTTTTTAGGGTTGTGCCCATTTATGGGCGTTTCTAGTAAGCTTGAAACCGCGATAGGAATGTCGATGGCAACCACCTTTGTGCTAACGTTAGCCTCTTTGTGTAGTTACCTCATTGAACACTATTTACTTATTCCTTTTGATATCCAATACCTAAGGACCATTAGTTTTATTTTGGTCATTGCAGTTGTGGTGCAATTTACTGAAATGGTTGTACAAAAAACCAGCCCATCTCTATACCGTTTACTAGGAATATTTTTGCCTCTCATAACAACTAACTGTGCAGTTCTCGGTGTCGCTCTGCTTAATATTAAAGAGCAGCATTCCTTGTTCGAATCTATTGTCTATGGTTTCGGGGCTGCGGTAGGGTTTTCGTTGGTCTTAATTTTATTTGCGGCTATGCGTGAACGACTTGTTGCTGCTGATGTACCGACCCCATTTAAAGGCGCAGCAATCGGTATGATCACCGCTGGCTTAATGTCATTAGCATTTATGGGCTTTACTGGTTTGGTGAAATTTTCATGATTGCTGCACTTATTACATTGGGTATCTTGGCGTTAATTTTTGGTGCCATACTTGGCTACTCAGCCATTAGGTTCAAAGTAGAAGCCGACCCATTAGTTGAACAAATTGATGCTATCTTACCACAAACCCAATGCGGTCAGTGCGGATACCCTGGCTGTAAGCCTTATGCGGAAGCGATTGCTAATGGAGATGAGATTAACAAATGTCCTCCTGGTGGTGAAGCGACAATCAAACATTTAGCTGATCTAATGGGAGTTGAACCCAAACCATTGGATGGCGCTCATGGTACCGAAGACGTTAAAAAAGTTGCTTATATTAGAGAAGCAGAATGTATTGGTTGTACTAAATGCATTCAAGCTTGTCCGGTAGATGCCATCATTGGAGCATCAAAACAAATGCATACAGTGATCGTTGACGAGTGTACTGGCTGTGATTTGTGTGTTGCGCCCTGTCCTGTTGACTGCATTGATATGGTTCCGGTCAAGGAAACGCCCACAAATTGGCAGTGGAAGTTAGCCAAAAACGCAGGTGGTACTGTTGGCGATATTAACATTAAGGAGTTATCTTAATGGGAGTGTTTGAACCTAACTCACAATCGATTCCGGACTGGGATGATATTTTTACACAATTGAGTAACGGACAAATGGCTGATTTCCCTGGCGGAATTCATCCACCACAAGCAAAAGAATTGTCAAATACAATACCGATTATTACACCTAACTTACCAGACGCACTTTATATCCCAATAAAGCAACACTCAGGAGTGGTTGGGAATATCAGTGTTAAAATCGGCGAACATGTTAAAAAAGGGCAAGCTTTGACGCAAAGTAGTCACCCTTTTTCCGTACCCGTTCATGCAAGTACTTCCGGCACTATTACCAATATCATTGAGCATCCTAGTGCGCATGCCTCTGGTTTACCGGAAACTAGCCTGGAATTAATCCCAGATGGTCTTGATACATGGCACTTGTTACCGGTTATTACAGACTATCAATCAACGCCGCCTATGGTTTTATTAGAACGCATCAGCCAAGCGGGGATCAGCGGTTTAGGCGGTGCTGGTTTTCCTACATACATCAAAACAAATACACAAAAACCCGTTGAATGTATCATTATTAATGGCATTGAGTGTGAGCCTTATATCAGTTCTGATGACCGAATTATGCGCGAGCATGCCCTACAAATTAAGCAGGGTATTGATATCTTATGTCACATAACTCAAGCCAAAAGAGTGATTGTTGCAGTCGAAGACAATAAACCAGAAGCTTATAAGTCGCTAGCGCAAGCATGTATTAATGACGAGCGTATACTCATGGCTTCAGTCCCCACAAAATACCCAGCCGGAGGCGAAAAGCAGTTGATTCAAGTATTAACTGGTTTTGAAGTTCCCAATGGTGGACTACCCATTGATTTAGGCATTTTAATGTATAACGTTGGAACGTGTTTTGCCATTGCTGACGCAGTTCTCTATGGCAAAGCTCTTACCCAAAGAGTCGTGACATTGACCGGTAAAGCTCTGGCCAAGCCCCAAAATGTTTGGGCACTTTTAGGTACACCAATAGCTTATTTATTGGCACACGCGGGTTATGATTCTAATAAACAAAAACGTCAAAAAGTCATTATGGGAGGCCCGATGATGGGTTTTACAGTTCTCAATGACACTGTCCCTGTAGTAAAAATCACGAACTGTTTGCTGGTACCAGAGCAAGACGAATTGCCTGACATTGACGATGAAAAACCCTGTATTCGATGTGGTGTTTGTGCCGATGCATGTCCAGCAGGTTTATTACCGCAACAACTGTACTGGTACAGCAAAGCCAAGGAACTGGGTAAAGCCCAGGATTACCACATCCATGATTGTATTGAATGTGGCGCCTGTGCATATGTTTGTCCATCCGAAATCCCTTTAGTCCAATATTATCGCCAGACCAAAGCGGCAATCAGACAAGAGGCCGAAAACAAGGCCAAGTCAGATAAAGCAAAAGAACGTTTTGAAGCGCGACAAGCTAGGCTTTTAGCTGACAAAAAAGCACGTGAAGAAAAACATAAGAAGGCGGCAGAAGCGCGCAAGGCTGCTATGGAAAATAAAGGTAATGACGCAAAAGACAAAATCGCAGCAGCATTAGCCCGTGCCAAAGCTAAACGCGCAGCAGCTAAAGCGGCCCAAGATAACCAGCAGGATGATGCGAATTAATGCAGTTTTCACTATCTAGTTCACCACACAATCACGTGCGCAGAGATACCACACAGGTCATGCAAATGGTTTGTCTTGCTTGTGTTCCTGGCGTTATTGCACAAACTTACTTTTTCGGCTTGGGAACGATTATCCAGATCTCACTTGCCGTTATAACTGCAGTCTTAACTGAAGCGCTTATCGTTAAGCTAAGAGGTAAAGCGATTAAGGTTGTTGTAAATGATTATTCAGCAGTACTTACAGGCGTTTTACTAGGCATATGTTTACCACCATTAGCGCCTTGGTGGCTAGTCATTATCGGGAGCTTCTTTTCTATTGCCATCGTGAAGCAATTATATGGTGGTTTAGGCTTTAACATGTTCAACCCAGCTATGACGGGATATGTGATGTTACTTATCTCATTCCCCATGGCAATGACAATGTGGCTTCCAGTGCAAAGTATGGCTTTACACCCGTATGGATTCGGTGATGCCTTGAGTGTTATTTTTACTGGTTATAATCTAGCTGGATATGATTTGAATCAGCTCCGTGAACTGGCCGATGGCACCTCACAGGCGACCCCCCTTGATGCCGTTCGATCCGGGTTAATCGCTGGACAAACATACTCAGAAACGCTCAGTTCCTCAATCTTTGGTGGTTCAACATGGGGCTTAGGAGCAGGCTGGTCTTGGACAGCATTAGCGTACCTAGCTGGTGGTTTATGGTTGCTTTGGACCAAAGTAATTAATTGGCAAATGCCTCTTAGTACTATTGCTGGTGTTGCAGTCACCGCCTTATTTTTAAATATGTTCCTCCCTGATGCATCGGGCGGCGTTTTATTTCACTTATTCTCTGGTGCCGTCATGTTTGGTGCATTTTTCATAGTGACCGACCCGGTGTCTGGCTCTACTACCAATAAAGGTAGAATTATCTTTGGAGCATTAATAGGTTTTTGGACGGTCATTATTCGCACATTCGGTGGCTACCCTGATGCCATTGCTTTTGCGGTCATTATTATGAATATTGCTGTGCCATTAATTGATTATTACACACAACCACGTACCTATGGGCATGCACAAAAATGAGTGAACAGAATGGCTTAAATCCTTTTTTAAACAGCCGTCGTAATGCCGGTATTCTAGCTATATTTGCTCTAGTCACTACCTTAGCAATAGCCCTTACGTTTACCTTAACAAAGGATACGATTGCTGAACAAAAACAAGCTAAATTGTTGGCTGTGATATTTGATGTGGTAAATCGCGATAAGATCGCCAATGATATACAAGATAATTGTTTAGTTTTACCCGATGTTGCAGCCTTGGGTAATAAAACTGACCTGAAAGCATACAGAGGCTATAACGAAGCAGGTAAACTTACTAGTGTTGCTATGCAATCTGTTGCTCCTAATGGCTATAGTGGTGACATTCGTTTTTTAGTAGGTCTAGCTAGCGATTTTTCTACGATCACTGGTGTGCGTGTTTTAGAACATCAAGAAACCCCCGGACTTGGAGATAAAATTGATTTACGGATCAGTGATTGGATCTTAGATTTCACAAATACCACTGCCACAACTGAAAACGTGAAGGCTTGGGCTGTCAAAAAAGAAGGTGGACAATTTGATGCATTTACCGGTGCAACAATTACCCCTAGAGCATTAGTTCAAGCCATACACAAAACAGCACTATATGCACAAAACAACGCTGAGTTTATCCGTACAGCTACTAATGTTTGTGCTGAGGAGACGTATTAATGCAAACTCAGTACAAAGAGTTAACTTGGCAAGGATTGTGGAATAATAACCCTGCCCTAGTCCAACTGCTGGGTTTATGCCCATTACTTGCAGTCACCACGACAGCAATAAATGGTTTAGGTTTAGGCCTGGCCACATTAATTGTTTTAATGGGTTCAAACATAACCGTTTCGTTGGTACGTGAATTAGTACCTAACGAAATTCGAATTCCTATCTTTGTGATGGTGATCGCTGCATTTGTGACCGTAGTTCAGTTATTAATGAATGCATTTACCTATGAGTTATACCTTACATTAGGTATTTTTATTCCGCTTATTGTTACTAACTGTGCAATCATCGGACGTGCCGAAGCTTTTGCTTCAAAAAACACAGTGTCAGCGTCTGCCTATGACGGTTTTATTATGGGAGTAGGATTTGCAATCGTCTTAGTTTTATTAGGTGCAATGCGTGAATTACTTGGTAACGGGACTATTTTATCAGGTGCGCATCTGTTACTTGGAGATTGGGCATACGCATTAGAAATCCAAATATTCGAATTTGAACAAGCTTTTTTACTGGCTATTTTACCCCCAGGTGCATTTATTGGTATGGGTTTAATTATCGCATTGAAAAATGTTCTGCACCCCAAGCTAGAACAAACGTTTGCGCCACAACCTGAAAAAGTGGTTGAGCGTGCACGTGTTACGTTAGAAGATAGTTAGTATTCATTTTTTGCATTGTGTATCGGTCTTATAATATCTTGGATTTTTTAACGCTTGAAAACTGCAACATAAGGTAATCAGTATGAGTACAACCATATCCAAACAAGAAAAAGTACAAGCGATTATCAATATCCTAGATGATTTGTATCCTGAAGTTCCGATCCCCTTAGATCATACTGACCCATACACATTATTAGTTGCTGTATTACTGTCTGCACAATGCACGGATGAGAGAGTTAATCAAATTACCCCTGCACTCTTTGCTAAAGCTGATAATCCTTATGATATGGTCAAGATGAGCATTGAAGAAATACAGGCAATCATTAGACCATGTGGTTTATCACCAATGAAGTCAAAAGGTATATGGCATCTATCGGATATGATTATTAAGCAACACGGTGGTGAAGTACCGCAAAGTTTTGAAGCACTCGAAGCAATGCCTGGGGTTGGCCATAAAACAGCATCAGTAGTGATGGCTCAAGCCTTTAATGTCCCTGCTTTCCCGGTTGACACGCATATTCATAGATTGATGTATCGCTGGGGTTTAACCAATGGCAAAAGCGTCGAACAAACAGAGCGTGACGGTAAACGACTATTTCCCAAAGAACGTTGGAACGATTTACACTTACAGATTATCTTTTATGGACGAGAATACTGTCCAGCTCGAGGTTTTGATTTAAATAAGTGCATCATCACCCGTCAATATGGTCGCAAAAGCTTTATCAATGAATATTTAAAGCAACAAGCGAAGAAAAAGCGTTAAATTGACCAGTACCAACTAGTGACATTGTATCTATATTCACCTGAATATTTTTGGTTCATAGCATTTACCAGGTGTTCTGAACCTGCAGAGGATGGGTCGAATAAAACACATCGATTGAACACTGGAGCAATCTCAATTAACTCATCTGATATTCCACGAAACACTAATTCACCACCAGCATCTGCCGGCCAAGCTTGATTCAAATACAATAACATACAAACTTCTCTACCCGGAGAGTCATCGGCATGGATACCGATAAAATCATGCGCAGCTAAACGAAAAAAATTAGTGTTTAAAGACGGTTCTGCAACGTGAATATCCGTCAATTCAACCTGAAATATGTCTGAAATGATACGTAAAAACGGAGGACTCCGTAAGTAACGTAAAAACTCTTCGGCCAAATTGTCTGTTGGTAACAACGGGTTGATAGACGCAATGTTCTCATGTGTTGGTTTATCTGAGTTCTTATCAAGACCCAAGCGTCGCCATACAGCTCTTTGGACAAAACGGTCATCATCTGGAGTATTAGACCACTGCTCCAAATCAACATATAGTTGTTCATAGGTATGTTGTTGTAAAGCCCAACGCGATGATACTTGTAAACAGTGGACAAGTTCAGTGAGTCTTTTTTGAGCAAATAACCCGTCAAGTACAAGATAGTTAGGAGTGCTTGCTCTGAGAGAAGACTGGTAACTTTCGACTAATGTAGGCTTAAGTTTATCGAGGTTTACCCACGTTTTTTCATCACCTAATAAATCGCCTTCAGACTTCATTGTTAACTTTTTTAAAACGAGGAACTTCGGCACCAGCGACAACGACAGTTTCAAAAAACATATTTAAAGGCCTTACCCACAAACGTTCTCCCCCAGTTTTATTTTCGTATAACGGTTTATACAAAACTAAAGCTTCTTCAGTTTCACTGTGATACACCACATCATAAACCTCATAATACGGTCCTTTGTAGTGCTGATAGACACCTTGTTCAATCTGCATTTTGTGCCCTTTTATAGATATACACTCATCTATTATGCCAAAAAAATACGATTGTTGAATGAAAGAAATAATCTTTATTTTGAAGTCTATCATGAGACATAAACTAGCAAGTAAGTTAGATAATTGAGATACTATAGTTTTGATTCAATTAGAGATTAAAGTGACAGCAATCAACAAACGTTTTCGTGGATATTTCCCAGTCATTATTGACGTTGAGACAGCTGGCTTTAACGCGAGCACAGATGCGTTATTAGAACTAGCTGCAGTTACCGTGAAAATGGATGAAAAAACAGGACTTATTTCACCTGACAAATCATTTCATCATCATGTAGAGCCATTTACTGGCGCCAATATAGAGCAAGCTGCGCTAGATTTTAATGGTATTGATATCAACTGTGCATTGCGCGGTGCAGTCAGTGAAAATGATGCCATAAAAGCATTGTGTAAAGACATCCGCAAAGCGCAAAAAAGCGCGGACTGTCAGCGCTCAGTTATTGTTGCACATAATGCAACATTTGATATGAGCTTTATTAATGCAGCCTTAGCAAGAACGGAACAAAAACGTTCGCCATTTCACCCTTTTGTTTCATTTGACACCACGACAATGGCTGCGTTAACGCTTGGTCAAACTGTGTTAGTAAAAGCATGCCAAGCAGCGAATATTCCCTTTGACCAAAAACAAGCGCATGGTGCATTGTACGATGCACAGAGAACAGCAGATTTATTCTGTTTTATGATCAATCGTTATCAAACTCTAGGCGGTTGGCCCTTAGCTCAAAAAGAGAATAGTGAAACAAACGATTTAGATTGCTGAAATAATAGTAAAACTACAACCTCGGCATTCATTAGCGTTTAAACGAAACTTGATGAATAAAAAAACCCAGCGTAAGCTGGGTTTCGACATTCTTGAAACTTTGCAACTAAAGCAAAATTATAACTTGTCAGAGTTCTCTGCTAAGTAAGATGCGACACCTTCAGTAGATGCGTCCATACCTTTGTCACCTTGCTGCCAACCTGCAGGGCACACTTCACCGTGCTCTTCGTGGAAGTTTAATGCATCGATCATACGTAACATCTCGTCAACGTTACGACCTAATGGTAAATCGTTAACAACTTGGTGACGAACACCAAAGTCACCGTCAATCAAGAAAGATGCACGGAAAGCAACACCCGCTTCTGGATGTTCAACATCATACGCTTTACAAATTTCGTGCTTAGTATCTGCAACTAAGGTGTAACCCACTTGGCCAATACCGCCGTCGTTGATAGCAGTGTTACGCCATGCGTTGTGGCTGAATTGAGAATCGATAGATACACCAATAACTTCTACGCCACGCTTAGTGAATTCAGCTAAACGCTTATCGAAAGCAATTAATTCTGATGGGCAAACGAAAGTGAAGTCTAATGGATAAAAGAAAACAACTGCTTTTTTGCCTTTAATAGCTTCACTTAAAGTGAATGAATCAACAATCTCACCACTGCCTAAAACGGCAGCAGCTGTAAAATCTGGGGCTTGACGACCAACTAAAACACTCATTATGGTTCTCCAATTTTTGTTTTGTGTTATGTAACAGCTCATTGTTACGTCATTAAATAATATAAGGTTTAACTTACGTTATTCAATATTAAAGAAAAAATAAATTTGCATTAATTACAAATGAGAACTATTATTATTAACATAAAGATTTACGACCTATTATAAGGTCTTTATGTTTATATATATGCAACGAACTAACAAATAACACGATCAAAAATATGATCGATAATGTTATCGTCGACGAAAACTCTTTTAAAAACGTCGGTTAACTATTCTTCTCTCATTCGTATAGTTAACGGGCATAAAAAAAGGCGACTTGGGGTCGCCTTTTTCATATCTTACTCAGCATCACTCGGGTATTTAGCGGCTGTTTCTTTGATCAGTTCTTGTAGCTCACCCTGTTGGAACATTTCTAATATAATGTCACAACCACCGACTAATTCACCGTCTACCCATAATTGTGGAAAGGTCGGCCAATTGGCATATTTCGGTAATTCTGCGCGAATATCTGGATTTTGCAGAATATCGACATATGCGAACTGTTCACCACATGACATTAAAGCTTGCGTCGCTTGTGAAGAAAAACCACAGCTAGGTAACTTTGGTGACCCCTTCATGTATAAAAGGATAGGGTTTTCAGCAATTTGTTCTTTGATCTTAGCGATAGTTTCCATCTTGTCTTCCTAATTTAATGTAAGTAACTATATACATTATAAATGAAAAAATATGCTTATCGCAGTGTAAAATGAACTTATTTAGCAAAAAAACATATATGCTAGTGTGTCTTTGTTTACAATTAAACATGATAAGACTTGAATCAAGACAATACGTCCTTATATCATTGATAAGATTTACTGAAACTGGCTTCAGCCATTGAGCGAGTTTTAACAATTTAACTAATATGGCAACGAATGGAGAACCACATGGCTTTTGAATTACCAGCATTACCTTATGAAAAAAATGCTTTAGAACCGCATATTTCTGCAGAAACTTTAGATTTCCACCACGGTAAGCACCATGCAACTTATGTTGCTAAATTAAATGGTCTTATCGAAGGTACTGATCTAGCAAGCAAATCTTTAGAAGAAATCGTTAAGACTTCTGAAGGTGGTGTGTTCAACAACGCAGCACAAATCTGGAATCACACGTTTTATTGGAACAGCTTAAGCCCTAATGGTGGTGGTGAGCCTACTGGCGCAGTTGCTGACGCAATCAATGCAAAATGGGGTTCTTTTGCTGAATTTAAAGCAGCTTTCAACGACAAAGCAGTGAACAACTTTGGTCAAGCTGGACTTGGTTAGTGAAAACTGCGGACGGTAGCTTAGATATCGTTAACACATCAAACGCTGGTACACCTATCACAGAAGAAGGCGTTACTCCTTTAATCACTGTTGATTTATGGGAACACGCTTACTACATCGATTACCGTAATGTTCGTCCTAACTACCTAGAAGGCTTCTGGGCATTAGCGAACTGGGAATTTGCAGCAGCAAACTTCGGTGCGTAATTAATTAGCGGCGATAGCCATCGCAAACCATTAAAAGCCTGCTTTATTTAGCAGGCTTTTTTGTGTCATAAAGCAAAAACCGATACTGAAACTGCATTACATGCAGAAAAAACTAAAACGCCACTTGTATATGCTGAACTCCATCCTAAGAAGGACTAAGTCACTTTGCTGGACTTTGTAATAAAGGATGCCTTGCAAATAAGAGTATGGCACCTGCTAATAAAGCAATGCCCATAGAGAGTATGAAGGTAAACTGGGCCCCTGCACCTTGATCCCAATAAAGACCACCTAGGTAGCTGCCCGCTGCCCCACCTACTCCAAAAGCAACGCTTACATATATGGCTTGACCGCGAGCTTGAAAAGACTTGTCAAAATAACGATGGATAAAGCTGATGGAAGCACAATGTGTCAAACCAAAACTAAATGCATGTAATAGTTGGGAAGTTATCACCAAAATTGTAGACTCTGCCCAATAAGCTAGTAAATACCAGCGTAGTGCGGTAAATACCATACTGATGATCAACATATTATTCAACGAGAAACGCTGTAGCAGCCTTCCAGCAACAAAAAACATCGCTATCTCAGCAATCACACCAAGTGCTACAAGCCATCCTGTTTGAGCGCCGGTATATCCTAAGTCTTCTGCATATAATGCAAAAAAAGTGTAAAATGGTCCCAAAGAAAACTGTAGTAACAGTGCACTGAGAATAAATAAAACAAAGGGAGCACTACGAGCTAATTGCCATTGGGCTTGGTTGTGGGCAAGTTGATCCGTACGTTCAACGGGATGCTCAGGGGTGGCGATCATACAAGTCATAACAAACAAAGCGAATAACACTAGTGTCATAGAGTACAAAACCACTTCAGTGGAAGTCATATCGAGTAAGGCACCTAAAATAATACTCAATACAATAAAACCAATACTCCCCCACATGCGTAAGTTCGCATAACCTTGGGCACTACCTTGACAGCAGTCCATAGCGACAACTTCTAGCTGTGGGACTATTGCAGTCCAAAACATCATCATCAACCCTAAGGACAAAGTAACAATCCAAAAACCGTGATAATAGTAAGCGAGAAATGTGCAAATAAAGGCTAAAAATGCTCCCAGGCGCATAATAAACAAACCGGGTTGACAATAACTAGCAAGCACTGACCAAAGGTTTGGTCCAATAATTCGGGCAATGGTGATATAAGCGAGGATTTGACCAATTTGCTCAGAAGAATACCCCCTACCATCTAAAAAGACACCTATATAGGGCACTAACACACCCAGCTGACCGTAATAAAAAAAATAGGTCAGACCGAGTAATATTAGATTTGTTTTGCTTAACGGTGAAACGTTAAATAGCACCAGGGATCACAGGTGTCGAAGATTGTACGTTAGCGTTTTGCGCACGATGACGTAACAAATGGTCCATAATCACTAAGGCAGCCATTGCTTCTGCAATGGGTACTGCACGGATCCCAACACAAGGATCGTGACGCCCTTTAGTGATGACATCGGTAGTTTTGCCATCTGTAGTAATCGTCTCACCTGGAACAGTAATACTCGAGGTAGGTTTAAGTGCCATATGCACAACCACATCTTGCCCTGTAGATATTCCACCTAAAACACCACCAGAGTGATTTGAGGCGAACCCTTCCGGCGTTAACGTATCTCGATGCTCACTGCCTTTTTGCTCAATCACAGCAAAACCATCGCCAACTTCAACACCTTTAACGGCATTGATTCCCATCATAGCATGCGCTAAATCAGCATCAAGGCGATCAAAAACAGGCTCACCAAGACCAACGGGCATATTAGTGATTTGTACAGACACTTTTGCTCCAATCGAATCACCTGATTTTTTCAAATCACGCATGTACTGATCCAAAGCATCTAATTTATCTGGATCAGGACAAAAGAATGGATTGGTATTGGTCACGCTGTGATCAATGTTTTCAGCTTTTATCGGACCTAACTGTGACAAGTAACCAAGTACTTCAATCCCAAATTCTTGTTTTAAATATTTCTTGGCAACGCCACCGGCAGCTACGCGGACAGCGGTTTCTCTAGCAGAGCTACGACCACCACCACGATAATCTCGTGTGCCATATTTTTGCTGATATGTATAATCGGCATGGCCTGGACGGAAGCGATCTGCAATCTTGGAGTAATCTTGACTGCGTTGATCTTTATTCTTGATCAATAACCCAATACTGGTACCAGTAGTCACACCGTCAAAAACACCCGACAAAATCTGCACTTCATCGTCTTCACGGCGAGCTGTCGTGTATCGAGACGTACCGGGTTTACGACGGTCCAAGTCACCTTGTAAATCTTCTTCAGTCAAAGCGAGACCTGGAGGGCAACCATCTATAACACCACCAATTGCAATACCATGGCTTTCACCGAACGTTGTTACTGTAAAAATCTTTCCAAATGTATTACCTGACACTTACTTCACCTTCTGTGCTTGCCAATAATCAACGAGTGTTTGTTTTGCCACAGCAAAAACACCTTGACCACCTAATTCAAAATCAATCCACTGTACAGCTAAGCCCGGAAAACGATATGGCATATGTACTGATGAATTACCAACTTCAACAAATAACCAGCCGTTATCTGTTAAGTGATCTGGCGCTTGTTGTAAGATAGTTTCAACAATATCCAAACCATCATGCCCTGCGGCAAGTGCCAAAGCAGGTTCATGTAAAAATTCTTGGGGTAAATCTCCCATGTCTTCGGCATCTACATATGGTGGATTCGAGACAATGAGATCGTATTGTTGCCCAATCACGCCAGAAAAGACATCTGATGAGACAGCAAACACACGTTCTTCCAAACCGTGTTCTGCAATATTTATCCGTGCAACATCTAAAGCATCTTCACTGATGTCTAACGCATCTACTTGAGCATGTTCAAAAGCATGCGCAAGTGCAATAGCAATACAACCACCGCCCGTACATAAATCCATAATTAGCTGAGGCGGTTGCGTTAACCAATCAGCAAAATTATCGTGAATTAGCTCAGCAAATGGTGAACGAGGAATCAATACTCGGTGGTCCACATAAAACGGATATCCGGCAAACCAAGCCTGATTAGTCAAATAAGGCAGGGGTTCATTCGATGTAATGCGTTGGGTAAGCATCGCAAAGATACGTTGTTTCTCAACTTTAGTCAGTTGTGCAGAAAACAATGCATCTGAGGTTTTTTGCGCCATATCTGGTGGTAATGCGACACAATATAAGACCAAAACAATGGCTTCATCCCAAGCATTATCAGTACCATGACCAAAAAACACATCAGCTTCATTCATCCGCGAGGCACAAAAACGTACCCAATCCAATAAACTGGTTAAGGAATCTAGGCTATCGTCGTAGGTTTCAGGTAACGCAGAGTGCGCCTCAGGCAGATGGGTATTCATTTACTTGGCAGTCATTATATGGCTATATTTAATATGGTGTTATAATACCTAAAACACTATCTGGTTACATGTCTTTTTGGCTTAATTCTGGAAAACTATGAAAAAAACAGATGATAAATATACGAATACTGATGAGAACGCCTCTTTTGCGGGCTTATTTAGTGATGTTAAGCCATTACAACAAGATAAAATTGTCCCACCCAAACCCCAAAAGGTGCGCAAAGTGTTGGCGCCCAACCCTGCCGAAAAAGAAAAAAAACAAGCTGCATCTTTTACTTTTTCTGATGGATACCAAGCTTATTTCAATCCTGATGAAAGCTTATTTTGGCATCGCGGCAATAAAGCAGAAAGCTCGCAAATTAAACATTTGCGCAAAGGTCACTTTCCACCAGATATTGAGTGTGATTTGCATGGCTTAACCTTAGCGGATGCTCAAGGGGAAATAGCGGACTTATTGTTTACTGCAAAACGAGAGAATTGTCTTTGTGTGAAAATATTACACGGACATGGCACCGGCAGACTTAAACAAGCCATCCCGAACTGGCTAGTACAACATCCAGACATTGTTGGTTTTTGTCAGGCCCCTAAGGGCGACGGTGGCAGTGCTGCTATACTCGTCTTAATGGACATCCCAGAAGAGCTAGTTCGACGCTAAAACTTATGCACAAGTGATTGGGGCTGTCAGACTTTAGGTAAACTCTTATCCGTAAGTTCTCAGTTATGCACCTTGGCATAAAAGCGCTTAGTGGCAAGCCTCAACTCAGCACCTTGTTAGAGTAGCCACCTAATATCGATAACACCAAGTGCTAAGAGTTATTTAGTCTCATCGGCGCTATTATGAATAAACATATATGCGTAGTATGCACACATAATTACCATGATTAAAATCCCTAGCACACTGCCCCACGCTACCGGATCTGTTAATAATAAATCAATCATAAATCACCTCATATATTTACGTTTTCTTGCACCAGAGTGTTTTACACTTGTTGTGCAGTAAATATAGCGTTTAAGCCGAGGGGTAGGATTGATCTAGATCACAAAAATGGGAATACTAAAGTGCACCAAACATTCAAACTTGATGTAGATCAAAGAGGATATATCTTTACCCTAAAAAAGTCCGAAAAACCAACCTGAATCAAGTTCATCTTCACATGTTTTAAGTTGTTGCGCATACCTTAAGGAGCGTTGTTTAACTTTAGCTGACACTTTAACTAACCAATCTTTTTTAAGGTAAGTCTTGCGTTTATAGCCACCCCAACCTTCATGGTAATTCAAATATTGTTGATGAGCGTCCCACTTAGAAACTCCATTTATTTTTGCTGATTTGCTAATAAACCATCCCATAAAGTCTATTGCATCATCAAAATTATCTCTATCAGCACCAGAATTACCAGATTCGCGAATATAATCTGACCAAGTAGGTGTTTTTGCTTGAGAAAAACCATATGCAGATGACACTCTGCCCCAAGGAATTAAACCGAAGAAAATGTAATCTTTTGGGGGGAGCGCTTTTGCCTTAAAAGAACTTTCTTGATACATAATAGCCATAGGTACGTGAATTGGGACTCCCCAGCTATCACGCATTTGTACTGCAGCATCGTACCAATCATCTTTTTCAAAGAATATTTCACATAAGTTATTAGGATTCTTCGGTGGTGTCGTGGTGCAAGCGCTAAGAAACACGACACACAACAAGGAAAGAAAAATAAATTGAATTTTTTTAAATGTATACGGAACTTTCATCATTAATACAGCTCTATTATTGTGTAGTATGTGTTTTCCCTGAAATAATCTTTACCTGGCTTATCTTTTTCTAAGACGCCAGGTTTTTTTTGTCCTAATTTCTGGTCAACTTTTATTGCATCACTGACATTATTATTCACAATATAAATAAAATATCTTTTTATTGAACTAAATTCAAAAAGCTTACTCTATCAATATGTAGTATGTGTTTTCCCTAAGTGAAGTTTGCCTGGCTTATCTTTTGATTAAGACGCCAGGTTTTTTTTGTCCGCTATAAGTGATTATTTACCTGCTAAACACTTACATACATTACTCAGAGTTAATATTTAAAGTAATCCGCTAAAAACTCAGAAAACGTCAATGTATCACTTGCTTCAATCTCAGCTTGCGCACGAATCGAATCATCTGCTGCTGAGGTAAAATGTGCTAAATCGTATACTGTAAGTGTCTTCTCCTTTACAGCATCTCGATATTGGGCAGCAAGATCCTTACCGTAAACGCTATTATCAAGGTTCTCAGACAGCATTTTTTCTAACATTTTACCTGATGGTGTCATATCACTATTATGCACTTTTTCTAGTTCAGCGCGAACAGCCTCTGTGTAAGCAGTTGTTTTGTTAGCATTATCTAGCAGTACAGCCACTTTTTGAATATCGCTAAACAATGCAAGTGCCCATTGTGATAATAAAACGGACTCGCTGCCATTTTGCAGTAACAATTCAGGATCACGCCCTTGAGTAACGGCCAAGTTCAGATTATCTTCGGTTTGATTGTAATCGGAACGAGTCATCTCAGGAGAAGGTTGTAATAAACAGTAAAGTAAATATGCGTCCAAGAAACGAATCTGCTGCTCGTTCACTCCAATATTAGAGAAAGGGTCTAAATCTAGCGCACGCACTTCTATGTAAGCAACACCGCGTTCAGCCAATGCCTCAGAAGGTTTCTCTCCACTTTTTGCAATTTGTTTAGGGCGAATAGGTGAATACAACTCATTTTCAATTTGTAAGATATTTTTATTGAGCTGATTAAACACACCATCCTCGCCAGCCGCAATATCACTATATAAATCAGAAGGAGTCTCAATTGCCTCTCGAACCCCTTTAATATATGTATCAATATTGTTGTAACATACGTTTAAAGAGGATTGCGCAGCGTTAGTATACCCTAAATCAGACATACGTAACGACGTAGCATAAGGTAAGTAAAGCGTACCTTTACCGATTTTTTTAAACGGTAGAGTACTTTCTTGTCCATTTAGAAACGACTTACAAATGGCTGGTGACGCTCCGAATAAATACGGAATTAACCAACAAGTACGTCGGTAATTACGGATCATTGCAAAATATTCAGCTGAAATAGTGTCCTGAGAGTAACTGAAGCCTTGAGCTTTACACCAACTTTGCCAAAACTGTTCGGGTAACGAAAAATTAAAGTGCACACCAGCGATTACTTGCATCATACTGCCGTAGCGATGCTTTAAACCAACTCGATAGACATGCTTCATTTGACCAATGTTCGATGTGCCATATTCGGCTAGGCGAATATCATCTTCGGTGTCAATAAAACAAGGCATGGAAAACGGCCACAAATACTCATCTCCAAGCGCTTGTAAGGTAAAAGTATGGATATCTTCTAGCTGTTGTAACGTCACGCAAATGTCATTACTTGGTGGTGTAATAAATTCCAACAAAGACTCCGCATAATCCGTGGTAATCGAAGAGTGCGTCAGAGTTGCGCCAAGAGCTTTGGGGTGCGTATTTTGTGAAAGTTGACCATTAGGTAAAATGCGCAAACACTCACGCTCAATCCCATGTTGGATATCTGAAAGGGCAAAAGCGTCTAAAGATTGTTTAAGATCAGTCAGCCTTTTTTCGAAAGCAGCAGTACCTGTATTCAATGTAGAGTCCATCAGATGATTTATTTAGTTGATCATAACGCACTATGAGAAAAATTACCTTGCTTCTTACAAAATAAAAGTGGTTATTTAATAGATATAAGCTAGTATTCATATTAAAGTTTTCTGACGGTTTAAAAATGGAAGTATTTAATTCAAAATTTTGTCTAAACCAGCTTAATCAAAATCATGAATTGTTGGGTCGTTTAGTAACAAAATTCATAAATGATCATCAAAACTCTCAGTCAAATTTGCTTGATATGCTCAAAAACCAGCAATGGGACTCTGCAGTTTTATTGATTCATACTATAAAAGGTATTAGTGGAAATCTTGGTTTTGAAGCCTTATTCGAAACAACCAATGCTTTAGAGGTTGCTGCTAAACAACAGACTATCAGTGAAAAACAACTTGAGGACTTAGGTGATTTAATAGATCTAACGATTCAGGAAATCAATCATTTCATGGAATCTGAAAAAGCACCAAACATTGTATCTGAACAAGCATCAAACACTGTATCTGAACTCGACGCTAAAAAAGCGGATAGCCTTACTTCTCTTATTAATTCGCTCGAAAAAAATCAATTTATACCTAACAATAAACTAGCAAGCTATATCTTGAATCTTGACTTAAGCCAATCTGAAAAAGACGATTTACTTGTCGACATTCAACACTTAAACTACGAGAAGGCACTCGCCAGATTACGCAAGATCTAAGCTTTATGCAATATGACATTCTGTTTGAACATCCTGACTTTATAATCATACAAAAGCCTAGTGGTGTGACTATGCACCAAAGCTCGAATTCTCAATTCCCGGCATTATTGAATGCAAAATTGGCACAAGAGTACTTCATTGTGCATCGACTAGATGATCAAACTAGTGGCTGTTTGATCTTGGCAAAGTCAGCAAGAGCAGCAGAACAATTTCGTATTTTGTTTTCCACACATGCTATACAAAAGACTTATATTGCGATATCCGACCATAAAGGCAAACGTAAGATGGGCTGGGTTAAAGGTGATATGGTCAATATCCGTGGCGGTGTCTGGGGCCTGAAACAAACTCATAACAACCCGGCTAAAAGTTATTTCATTAGACAGGGCTTAGGCAACGGACATTACTTATTTTGGGTACGACCCTTTTCTGGTAAAACACATCAAATTCGAGTCGCTTTAAAAAGCAACGGTAGTCCTATCTTAGGTGATCCTATATACAAAGGTACGCCATCAGATAGAGTCTATTTACATGCTTTTGCGTTATCATTTGTCTTCGACAATACGCATATCAATGTTTTTGCTCAACCCAATTCTGGTAATGTATTTGCAGCGTTAGCAACAGATAGTGAATGTTTAGAACCGGCTAATTACGCACGTTTATCTTGGCCTGCATCAATATGAATAAGCATGATACCACCCCGCATATTCATCTTGTTGGGCAAGGTGTTATTAGCTCATTAATTGCAACTCATGCGCTGCTCGAAGATCGACCTTTTACTCAGTATGTCCGGACACGACGCAATGCACCGACAGTACATTGGTTAACAGGTGAGCAACACGTATTGCCATCGGCACATGTGTTATCTCCTAAGTCAGCTAACACAATGCCCTTTACGGGGATCATTATCATTGCAACCAAGGCCTACCAGGTTAGTACTGTTCTATCTGACTTACAACACTGTATTGCCAAGGATGCTGTTCTGGTCTTGTTACACAATGGCTTAGGTACACATGAAACAGCACAAGCATTATTCCCTAAGCATACTATTTATGCTGCCACAACAAGTATGGCTGGTTATTCATTCACAGATCAATCTAGCAGCAAAACCTGTATTCAACACACAGCTTGGGGCCAAACCCAAATTGGAAAAATTCAAGATCCTCAGCTAACCAGAACAACAAAAAACCAATCGGATGACGACACACTTGAATATTTAAGTGAGATCATTCCCGAATTACACAATAAAACGGATATATTTGAAGCCTTGTATACAAAACTCGCTGTGAATGCAGTAATTAACCCTTTGACTGCTATTCATAACATCAAAAACGGTTGTTTGGCAGACTCAAAATACCTACCTACTATGCAGGCGATCGTTCAGGAAATTGTACTGCTAGCAAAGCATAAGAAACTTAAGCTCAGTTATGGACAGCTGTGGAATACCATCTTAAGTATAGTTCACGCAACTGCAGATAATTATTCATCAATGCACCAAGACATTACTTATGGTAGGCGAACGGAGGTTGATTTTATTAATGGTTTTGTGGTGCGCGAAGCCCAAAAAATAGGATTAAATACCCCTGCAAACGAAAAACTCCTCAAGCATATTCATATCCTTGAGGAGCGTTTATAGATTTATCGCCGCAAGTACTTAATTTTCAGCACCTAAATTGCAGTACTTAAATCACATTACCCATTTTGGGGAACTCAACCTACACTACATAATTTGCCTTACTCAATTTTGCCAAACTAGCAGCACAGGTTAAATCCAATAAAACTTATGCGTCGCTATCCGTCGGCACAGGCTTCATATGTGGGAATAAAATAACATCTTTGATTGTTGGGCTATCGCTGAACAACATAACTAAACGGTCAATGCCGATGCCTTCACCTGCGGTTGGCGGTAAACCGTATTCCAGTGCACGAATATAATCATCATCAAAATGCATTGCTTCATCATCACCGGCATCTTTTTCTTCTACCTGCTTTTTGAAACGTGCTGCTTGGTCTTCTGAGTCATTTAACTCTGAGAAACCATTCGCTAATTCACGTCCACCAACAAAGAATTCAAAACGGTCAGTTACAAATGGATTTTCATCATTACGACGCGCTAATGGTGAGACTTCCCATGGGTAAGCCGTAATAAACGTAGGTTGATCAAGTTGTTCTTCAGCAGTCGCTTCAAAGATTTCACATAAGTACTTACCCGCACCCCAAATACCATCCACTTCAGGCTCTTTAATATGCAGTTGTTTAGCCATGGCTTTTAATTCTGGTAAATGATTTTCCGGATCATTAATTGCTGCTGCATTGGCTTCAGGCCAGTATTTAAGTACTGCATCACCCATTGTTAAGCGTTGGAACGGCTGGTCAAAATCATAAGTCTTGGTTTCGACAACTTCACCGTCTGTATTTTTGACCGTATTTGTCACGATATTAGTACCCAACACTTTTTGTGCAAGGTAACGCAACATTTCTTCGGTAAGATCCATTAAGTCGTTATAATCAGCATAAGCCTGATAAAACTCTAACATTGTAAATTCGGGATTGTGACGTGTCGACAAACCTTCATTACGAAAGTTACGGTTGATTTCAAAGACTCGCTCAAAGCCACCTACCACTAAGCGTTTTAGATATAACTCAGGTGCAATACGCAGATACATATCAATATCTAAGGCGTTGTGATGCGTAACAAAAGGTTTCGCTGATGCACCACCTGGGATGACTTGTAGCATCGGTGTTTCCACTTCCATGTAATTTCTTTCCGTTAGGAAGTTGCGAATACCATTGACGATTTTTGAACGCATAAAGAACGTTTCGCGAGTCTCAGGAGACGTGATTAAGTCCACATAGCGTTGACGATACTTGGTTTCTTGATCACTCAAACCGTGGAATTTTTCAGGTAAAGGGCGTAGTGATTTTGTTAATAGGACATACTCATCCATATTCACATATAAATCACCCTTACCTGATTTATGCAAGACACCTTTAACACCAATAATATCACCAATATCCAAAGTACCGTAGTTTGCTTTGATATCTTTTTGGGTGGTTTTATCTGCATAGCTTTGGATTTGCCCTGACATATCTTGGAGGAGTAAAAACGGACCACGTTTGGCCATGACACGACCTGCAATCGCAACGATAGTCCCCTGTTCTGCCAAGGCTTCTTTCTCTTCAGCACCATATTGCGCTTGCAAATCAGCTGCATAAGCTTCTCGACGAAAGGAATTAGGAAAACCATTCGCACTACAATTCTCTCGTATTTGAGCTAACTTAGCACGACGCTCGGCAATGAGCTTGTTTTCATCTTGATGTTGGTCAGTCATGTTTATTCCTATCTATTTCAAGTCTAAAGCCCAGATTTTAAGCTGGCTTCTATAAATTTATCTAAATCACCGTCTAAAACGGCTTGGGTATTTCGGTTTTCAACACCGGTGCGTAGATCTTTAATACGGGAGTCATCAAGTACATAAGAACGTATCTGACTACCCCACCCAATGTCAGACTTACTGTCCTCAAGGGCTTGTTTCTCTGCATTTTGTTTTTGTAACTCGTACTCGTACAACTTAGCTTTAAGTTGTTTCATCGCTTGGTCTTTATTTTTGTGCTGGGAACGGTCGTTTTGACACTGCACAACAATGTTGGTCGGTTCGTGAGTAATGCGCACTGCCGAATCTGTTCGGTTAACGTGCTGACCACCGGCTCCTGAAGCACGATAGGTATCAATACGTAAATCTGATGGATTAATATCAATATCGATATCATCATCAATCTCTGGATAAACAAATGCAGATGCAAATGAGGTATGGCGACGATTACCCGAGTCAAAAGGAGATTTTCGGACCAAACGGTGCACACCAGTTTCAGTTCGCAGCCAACCAAACGCGTACTCACCAGATAAACGGATCGTAGCAGATTTTATCCCAGCCACATCGCCATCTGATACTTCTAGTAATTCTGTTTTGAAACCATGCTCTTCGCCCCAGCGCAAATACATACGGAGTAACATATTAGCCCAATCTTGGGCTTCCGTACCGCCAGAACCAGACTGCAAATCGATGTAACAATCGTTACTGTCATTGGGTCCAGAAAACATACGACGAAACTCAAGCACTTCAAGCTTTTTAATCAATTCAGCTAATTCAGATTGCGCTTCCTCAAGAGTTTCTTCGTCTTCAGCTTCAACAGCTAATTCCAATAAACCTTCGACGTCTTCAGTGCCTTGGTCTAATACGAGAATAGTTTCAACGATCTGTTCTAAGGTGTTCTTTTCTTTACCGAGAGACTGTGCTTTTTCAGGATTGTTCCAGACATCAGGATCCTCTAACTCTCGGGAAACTTCCTCTAGACGTTCTTGCTTGGCAGAAAAGTCAAAGGTACCCCCTAAGCGCAGAGGTACGCTCACGAATATCGGCAATCGCTAANACGATGGGATTGATTTCAAACATGTCTTGAGTCACGTCCTAACGTTCAACAGCCTAGGTCGATTTTTCAGTAACTTTGTCACTGTTTACCGAGGAGCAGTAAGCTATTGATTAAATTTCAAATAAGGGCGTGGATAGTACCTAATTTTGGGTAAAAATGGTAGTGCTTATGTAAGCGATAGATAGTTTAAAACCAAAGTTTTAGGTAAAACTTGCCGTGAATTTTGCGGCAAGTGCACCATGCTTTTGGCACTTCTCCAGCGCTTTTTCATCAACCAAGTTTCCTGCATCATCTAGTAACGAAGTAAACTTACCTAGGGTCAGTTGTGTCGCGTGCACTGTCATACCTAGTTGCGCTAATAAAGTACGAGTCATGGCCAAACCACGTATCCCACCTAATGCGCCTGGTGAAGCAGCCATTAATACGGCACTTTTACCCCGAAAAGCCGCCATCATTTTTTCTTCACCCGTTGCTCTAGATGCCCAATCAAAGGCGTTTTTCAACGCTGCAGTAAAACACCCATTATACTCTGGAGACGCAAGCAAAATACCATCATGAGCAATCATAAGCTCTTTAAACGCTTGGGCTTGGCTGGGGATCCCCGACTCAGCTTCAAAATCTTCACTAAACAAAGGCGCAATATAATCCTTTAAATCAACCAAAGTTACTTCTGCACCAGCTGCTTCAGCACCTTTAACCGCTTCTTTTAATGCAGTTTGATTGTACGAACCAGTCCGTAAAGAACCACTAAATGCCAATAATTTAGCCATGTTGATTTCCTATTATTTTTATTATGCTAATGATAAAAGTAAGATATTTGTATCCTAACAATGTTGGTTAACATACCAATATCTACATGTTGTTACTTTATAATCCAATACTTGTTGTTAAATAATATAGTGATATACGTTCAACTCAAAAAACATCCATGTAATCATCAATTATCAGCGTGCTCTTTATTGCAACCGATTATAGCAACAGATGCATGACTTACATACGTTCTAACGTATCGATACCCAATAAACCTAGACCATGCCCAAGCGTATTGCCCGTTAAACGACACAGCTGGAGACGACTTTGTTTATCCGCTTCAGAAACATCATCTTTAAGAATTGGACAAGCTTCATAAAACTTCATATATAAACTCGCCAGCTCATACAAATATGTACATAGCACATGTGGCGTCGCTTCAGTCACTACCGTCTCAATGGCTTCTTGGTACTGCAGTAATTTAGTCGCTAGTGCTTTTTCTTGGTCTGCAACAATCGTAATATCTGCGGACGTATCTGCACTTGCGCCTGCTTTTACAAAGATACTCTGAATACGTGTATATGCATATTGCAGATAAGGTGCAGTATTACCTTCAAAGCTCAACATACTGTCCCAATCAAAGATGTAGTCGGTTGTTCTCGCTTTGGATAAATCTGCATATTTTACTGCACCAATACCAATTTTTTGCGCCATGGTAGCGAGTTCTTCTGCAGAAAAATCATTATCTCTTTGGTTTAATAAAGTCTGTGCTCTTTGTACCGCTTCATCGAGCAAATCGACTAATTTTACCGTGCCACCGGTACGAGTTTTAAACGGCTTTCCGTCTTTACCCAACATCATACCAAATGGACAATGTTGATATTGTTCATCTGCACCGATGAAACCCGCTTTACGCGCAACAATTTCGGTTTGTTTAAAGTGCAGGGCTTGACGCGCATCAGTAAAAATTAACGTGCGTTGAGCTTTTAGCTTTTGTGAACGGTAGCGAATAGCGGCTAAATCAGTTGTCGCATATAGATAGCCACCACCGGATTTTTGTACGATATATACCGCAGGTTTACCATTTTTGTCAGCTAGTTCTTCCAAGAAGACCACTTGTGCACCTTGGTCTTCAACGGCTACACCTTGGGCTTTTAAATCAGCAATCACGTTTGCTAAATCAGGGTTATAAGCACTTTCCCCCATTACATCTGCCGTTTGTAATGACACGTTCAANTTTTCATAAACATCTACAGAGTGTTGAATGGATACATCAATAAAGTTCTGCCACAAGGCCAAACACTCAGTATCGCCTCCTTGTAANCGCACCACATATTCGCGTGCACGATCGGCAAAACCGTCTTCTTCATCAAAACGGACTTTGGCTTGACGATAAAAATCCTCTAAATCACTTAAAGCCGTTTCTGCGACTTCGTTAGCAGCTAACTTATCATTCAAGTGCGCCAGCAACATACCAAACTGTGTACCCCAATCACCCATGTGATTTTGACGGATAACATTATGCCCCATGAACTCTAGCGCTTTAACCACACCGTCGCCGATAATAGTAGAGCGTAGATGCCCCACATGCATTTCTTTAGCTAAGTTTGGCGCAGAGTAATCTACGACAATATTTTGTGCAGTTTGAGCCGGAATATTTAAACGAGCATCCGCTAAAGATATTTGGCATTGTTCAGCTAACCAGCTAGGAGATAAATGGATATTGATGAACCCCGGCCCAGCAATTTCTAATTGTGCTGCGACATCATCTAGCTCGACAGCATCCACTATCATTTGTGCAATGTCACGTGGTGGCTTTTTGAGTTTTTTACCTAAGCCCATGGCACCATTAAACTGATATTCGCCACAGCCAGGACGAGTCGATTTACTGACAGGAACCGGAGCGTCGGCCGCGTCTAAACTCGCTAAAGCAGCTTGAAAACGAGCAATAAGTAAATGTTGTATGTTCATAAAATAAATCCGGTATTATTGTTCGCGAGTAGCGGCAAAAGTTATGTCTGGGTAGCGTTCTTGCGCTAAAGAAAGATTTACCATAGTTGGCGCAATATACGTTAAGTTATCAGCGCCATCTAAAGCCAAATATGACTGCGTTTTACGACGAAAATCATCAACATCTTTATCACTTCCATACACCCAACGAGCGGTCGAAACCCCGACAGACTCATATAATGCATCGACGTTATATTCTGCTTTTAAGCGTGCAACGACTACGTCAAACTGCAAGACACCCACAGCTCCTACAATTAAGTCATTGTTGGTCAATGGTCGAAATACTTGCACAGCACCTTCCTCAGCAAGCTGTATCAAACCTTTTTGTAATTGTTTCATTTTTAGAGGATCTTTGAGGCGGATACGTTTAAATAATTCCGGGGCAAAGTTTGGAATACCGGTAAAACGAAAATCTTCACCTGAGGAAAAAGTATCCCCAATGCGAATTGAGCCGTGGTTATGTAAACCGATGATATCACCCGCATAAGCTTCTTCTAATAAGGAGCGGTCGCCGGCTAAAAAAGTCAGTGCATCAGAGACTCGGACATCTTTACCTGTGCGAGTATGACGCATTTTCATACCTTTTTTATATTTACCCGAAACGATACGACAAAACGCAATACGGTCACGATGTTTGGGATCCATGTTAGCCTGGATTTTGAACACAAAGCCTGAAAATTTTTCTTC
>P_2C_Liq_1_UnCtyDRAFT_1000003_pt1 | contig 118973 bp, 134 predicted proteins | sample Pon2CUnioCityCA_2_FD_10234 | JGI IMG/M metagenome (IMG submission 10234) | reverse complement strand
CACGTTAGGTGATGAAACATCCGAGGTTGAAATCACCGTCCAATCACTCGCAGAAATTAGCATTGAAGATGCCTTAGAAGTAGATCCAGGTGGCTATGTATGGTTCTCCGGTAAGGTCGTTGATATTATCGATGGGAATAGCGGCTTCTTCTTATACGATGAAACAGGCATTATTTATGTGCGTGATACCGACTTCTATGGTGACAATGCAGACGCTGTAGCAATTGGTGATTCATGGACATTTGTCGGCGCTCGAACCGATTACCGTGGACTTCCCCAAGTGGCATCGATTGATTTCTTTGAAGCGAGTGATGCCACCTTTGCCGATGAACCCGCCCCAACCTATGCGACCGTTCAAGACATTGTCGAAGGCAATGTCGTACCCGGCCAAAAATACTTAGTGTATGGGACGGCCGCAACCGTTGTGGAAGACTTCACCAATTATGAGTTACACGATGGTGATTACGCCGTACAACTTCACTACCAAACCAATAATGATGCCATTGAAACGTACGATGGCCAAGAAGTCATACTCGAAGTCCGTCCCTTCCAATGGGACAATGATCCAAGTTATGTGGCCTACTTTGGCACGGCTGATGATGTGGATACCGATATTAGTGATGAAGAAAAAGCCGAAGTTGCTGCAAAAGCCGTTCGGTTACCCTTTGACCCTGAAGGGGATGGAACTGCGGAAACGGTATACGCTGATGTTACTTTACCTGAAACGGGTAAATTTGACTTAGCACTGAGCTGGACAAGTAGTGTACCAGCGAGCTTAGCAGGCGATGGCACCGTAACTTTAGGTGCTGAAGCAACTGACGTTGTCTTAACGTTAACCGTCGGTGATGTGACCCGTGAATTCGCGGTTGAAGTTGGACCTGAACCGATGGATGTCACTAGCGCACTTGCTGCAGAAGACGGTGACTCGATTCTTGTCGAAGGGGTTGTCGTCAGCATTGACCCACATACCAACGGATTCTTTATCCAAGACGCCGATGGAACTGGCATTTATGTCGGTGACTTTGGGGATGACGAACTGAAAAGCCAAGTCGCTGTGGGCGAGCGAGTATGGGTCTTAGGAACGCGTGACACATATACGCGCTTCGGCAATGATCAAGCCCAAGTATGGCAAGCTGAATTTATTGCGCGTGCCTCGGAAGGCAATGACGTATTTGTCACCACAGACATGACGGGCGATCAGATCATTAGTGATTTCCCAAATGCTAACTCCAGACGTTTTGAAGCAACCTTAACGGTCGATGAATACGATAATTTCAGTCACGTATTCTTTGCCACTACCGATGAAACGCTGGAAATGCGTTTAACCTTCGATATTAGAAACGTCGAAGGATGGGATGAAGATTCATATCCGGTTGGGACTGAAGTGACACTTGAATTCACGACCCAACGGATCAACTTTGATAATTACCGAGTGGTTGATATCGTCATTGTCCCAGAAACCGAATAATACCTGCAAAAAGGGCTGCTTCGGTAGCCCTTTTTTTATTAATTAATGGGTGATACAATGAGCCGTTAACTGGAAGGATAAAGATATGATGAAATGGCTGATATTTATCGTGGTGTTCGCACTTAGTGCGTGTCAAACCGCCCCAACTGAATTGCCGGAATTAGCCGGTCAAACCCAAGAAGAAATCAAAGTCACGTTAGAATCCTTAGATTTGGAAGTCGATTTTATTGAACGCACCTATGTCACACTTGATGAATCACGCGAGTTTATTGAGTATGGGCAGTTAAAAGAAGCGGGAGATTCATTTACCCCGGGAGATTTTATTACGGTCATTGTGAGTGCCTCAAAAATCGATGAATCTGTCTATTATGTGCCGCAAGACCTCACGTACGATGGCCCTCGTTTAAAAGATGAATTTTTTGGTTTTCCATATGTCATTGAATCGCAAGATGGGTTGCGAGGCGGCGGTAAAGTCTTTGGAGTCACGCTAAGAAGTGATGGCTGTGTGGACGGAGATACCGCGCGTTTTGAAGTGCCTGAATCATTCGAAGAATATACCAATAATCCGTTCATCAGTGTACGGTTTTTAAATTTTGATACGGCTGAAACCTTTGATGGCGGCCGGGAAGAATTTGGTAAACCTGCCTCCGTATACACGTGTGAGGCGCTGACAAACGCCACCCAAATTTACTTACAAACGGACCCCGGAGACTTTTTGTTTGACCGCTATGGTCGCACGCTCGCGTGGGTCTGGATTGAGACGGCTGAAGGCATTGAATTACTCAATTACAACGTCGTCCGCCAGGGCCTCGGAGAAGTGATGTATTTATACGGTGCGGGTGAAACAGCGACGACATCAGTCGATGGATTGACCTATACCGAATGGATGTATGAAGCTGAAGCGCGGTCCGAGTCCGATGCGCTCGGAATTCACGGAGAATTACTTGACTATTACTGGGATTATGAGGCTGACGCCCCGAATCCGTATACATGGCCTTAGGAGACAAAATGATTGAAACGATAAAAACGTGGATTGAAGACGCCTCCACGATTGTCATTCACCGACATAAAGAACCCGACTATGATGCACTCGGGTCCCAGTGGGGTCTGAAGTATTTAATTGAAGATAATTACCCGGATAAAACCGTCTATGTATGTGGCGCAAACAATCAATTTAACGCATTGCCCCCAATGGATACCCCCGATGATGCGGTCTTTGACCGTGCGTTAGGGATCGTTTTAGATGTCTCACAAACACATCGTGTGGATGATGATAGGGTATTTAAAACGCCGCGTAAAATTGTCATTGATCATCACCAAAATGACTCCGATTTTGCCGATCTGTTTTACCATCAACCCAGCGCCATAGCGGCTGCAGAAGTGATTGCCTTAATGGCTCAATCTTTGGGATGGAAAATCACCCAAAGAAGTGCGCATGCACTCATGCTGGGAATTATTTCAGACAGTGGACGCTTTTTGTATAAAGGCGTCGATCATCACACATTTAAAGCCGCCAGTCAACTGATGGAAACCGGACTTGATTTAAATGCCATTTATGAATCTCTTTACGTTGATACCGTGGCCTATAAACGATTACGCGGATATGGGTTAAGTCAGTTTAAGGTGTTGCCAAGTGGCGTCGCTGTTTTAAAAAATAAAGCATCCGTGAAAACGGAGTATGGAGTCAGTGAATTTTCCGTGTCACGGGGACTGGTAAATGTCATGGCCCAAGTCGAAGGAGTCGATATTTGGGTGAATTTAACCGAAACCGATGATGGCCACATACTTGGGGAACTAAGAAGTCGAAAACTGCCTGTCAATGATGTGGCAAAACATTACGGTGGCGGTGGACACACACTTGCCGCTGGATGTATTTTAAACAGTTGGACTGAGGCAGAAGCGTTAATTAAAGAGTTAGAAGGGAAACTAACATGAGTGAATTTCAACCATTATTTGACCAATTATATGACGCCATCAAGGCCCATCAAACCATTGTCATTATTCCCCATGCACGCCCTGATGGGGATTGCTTAGGAAGTGCGATTGGCTTAAGAGACATTCTACGCACGAGTTTTCCAGATAAAGCCGTATACGCAACGGGTGAAGAAACGGGCTATCTTAAGTTTCTCGGGTCATTAGATACAATTGAAGATGAGGTCTTCAAAGATGCCTTAGTCATCGCGGTAGATACAGCCAATCAAGAACGTTTAGCTGACACACGGCACACGCTTGGCAAGATGCTTGTGAAAATTGACCATCATATCAACATCGATTCCTATGGGGATATCGAGATCGTGAATACCAATGCCCCAGCAGCCGCCCAAATTATTATGAATTTTTATCAGTCACATGAAGAGCAATTAACAATGACTGAAACAGGAGCTTTGGCACTATTCACAGGAATCCTCACGGACACAGGCCGCTTCAAGTATGACGGCGTGACCGGAGAGACCTTCTTAGCCGTCGCCAAATTATATGATTTAGGGCTAGATACAAAACCTGTATATGACGCCCTTGAAGTGATGAGCGAAGAATTGATTCGCTTTAAAGGATATGTGCTACTTAATTACCAGAAAACTGACCATGGCGTCGCCTTCATAAAAATCACCGAAGATTTATGCAAAGAGTACCACGTGACCACAGAAGAAGCATCAAGTTTGGTCAATGAACTCTCACGCTTTGAAGATTCACCAATTTGGGTACTCTTTAATGAATATGAAGAACAAATTGTCAGAGCCCGCATCCGTAGTAAGGGTCCAAATATATCACTCACTGCCAACCAGTTTAATGGGGGAGGCCACGCCAAAGCGAGTGGCGCAAACCTCGGAACATGGGACGTTGCTGAGGAGCTCTTAAAAGCGCTTGACGATGTAGCACGCACCTATAAAGCAGACCAGAAATAGAGCAAATACGCTCTATTTTTTTTGTGTTAAAGTTTGTTAATTCAACCCTATTTAAGGAGTGCATGCCTAATTTATGGCACGCAACGTGATAAAATATACATAATAATTTCATCTTTAAATAGGAGTCTAAATGGCACGAATTTTAGTCGTAGAAGATGAACAAAGTATTCAAAAAATGTTAGCGTATGACATCAAAGAACTCGGACATGATGTGGACGTCACTGGCAACGGTAACGAAGGCTTGGAAAAAGCGCTAAATACGAGTTATGACATCATCATTTTAGATCTCATGTTACCGGGAATGAGCGGCTTAGAAATTGCTCAAAATTTAAAAAAAATCAATCACCCTGCACACATCTTAATGTTGACAGCGATGAACGAGGAATACCAAAAAATAGAAGGCTTTGAGCAAGGCGCCGATGATTACATGACAAAGCCTTTCTCGCCACGAGAATTAACTGCACGAATTAAAGCGGTATTAAGACGTATGCATTCAGCGTCCAGCGCTGAAGTGTTAACGCATGGCCGTTTAAAATTGAATACCTTAAGTTACGAAGCAACGATTGAAGACCATCCATTAAATCTTACCCTCAAAGAATTTGAACTCCTCCAGTATCTGATTCGCAACAAAGGAGTCGTAGTCTCTAGAGATCAACTGCTGAGAAAATTATGGGGCTATAGTTACGACGGAGACACCCGAGTTGTGGATGTTCACATCTTCAAATTACGTGAAAAAATCGATCCTCATGCGGAGCTCATAAAAACGGTTCGTGGCATCGGCTACAAACTTGTCTGATTAACTAAATCTTTACACGATTGACACATGATTGAAATGAAACTTTATTATAATTAGTCTCGTTAAAACTAAATATATTTGGAGGCTGTGTTTGAAAAAATTGCTACTCGTAGTTTCATCGTTATTATTAACATTTATACTCGCCGCATGTGGTGGTGGAGATAATCCAATTAATGTATACACCCGCGATACAACTTCTGGAACACGGGCTGGATTCTTTGGGGGCATTGGATACGATGCAGCCAGTGAAGATGACAGCGTATTGGTTGAAGGATTTATTACCGCTGATAATGATGGTCAATTCAGTGCGATGCAAACCGATTTAGATGGCATCGGCTACGTATCACTATATACGTATGTATCGAATCCTACAGCAGTTAAAGGGTTAGCATTTAATGGTGTAGAACCATCCTTACAAACAGCGGGGAACGGGTCGTATGAGTTAACTCGTCCATTCAATTATATTATGAGAACCGAATGGGCCAGTGATCGGGATGAAGAGATTGCAAAAGCATTCGTTGCATTCATGCTTTCGAGCGATGGGGGCGACATCATCGCCGATGAAGGCGCAGCCCCAATGGATGGCGCAAATTATACGTGGAATAGCGTATCAAGCGACTATCCTGTATGTGCGACTGATAACAGTGACTTTACATTAAGATTCCGTGGTTCAGATTCGGTTCAAGGCATTGCTGAGGCATTGGCTGCAGCATTCAGTCCAGAATGTGGAAACGTTGTCACAGATAACAACCACACCGGGTCATCCGATGGTTACAAGCGGACTCAAGGGGTAGAAAGTGATTTAGGTGGCGTTAACTGGGGTCACGTCGGATTTGCATCCCGCCCATTTTATGACGATGAATCTGATGGGCCTGCAGACACTCGTGGCACATTGGCTAGCGATGCCATCGTTGCCATTGTTCATAATGACAACCCTGTAGATTCGGTGACTGCCCAAGACTTAATTGATATTTACACGGGGACCGTCACGAGTTGGAGTGAACTTTCAGAGTAACAAGATTTTATCAGTAGATTGAAAAATTTATTGAAAAGTCCTTATAACATTTATAAGGACTTTTTCCATTCAAGTAAGGAGCACTAATGACATCGCAGTCTAAAAAGGGTCTAATAAAACGCCCATCGTTTTCTAAAATGGATCGAATTACTCGCAATGTATTGTTGGGATTTGGACTTCTTTCTTCATCGTTTATTATTATCATCGCAGTGTTTATTACGATAGAGGGAATCATTCCATTTGTGACTGACAATGGTGGACTTGGAAGAGTGAATGTATGGTCATTTTTAACTGGGACTGTGTGGTTGAACGGTCAAACATTCGTCTCCACAGCGTACGGTGTTGGATACGTCGTATTACAAACACTGTATGTGGCTTTTTTATCATTGCTCTTAGCATTCCCCATCGGGGTAATGACCGCGTTATTTATTGCAAAAATCGCACCTAAAAATATCGCCAACATTATGCGCTCTACAGTGGAATTAATGGCGTCGATTCCCTCGATTGTCTTTGGCCTAGTCGGAGCTGGGTTCTTCTTGCCAATCATTTATGACTTTGGACAGCTATTTGGCATAAGCAGCGCTGGGGGAGCAGGGACTTTGGCGGTAGTTTTAGTTCTTGCATTAATGAGTCTGCCAACCATTATCGCGCTCAGTGAAGTATCAATACGCTCCGTCGATGCCTCACTGGAACAAGCCTCATTAGCGCTTGGTGCAACACCGACTCAAACGCGATTTAAAATAATCTTGTTGGCCGCTAAAAACGGCATCTTTTCAAGTGCGATTTTAGCAATTGGTCGGAGTTTAGGTGAGGCCACGGCAGTAGCATTAGTTGCGGGGAACGCACGCAGTGGACCGAACTTTGGATTGTTTGATATTACCTCGACGATGACTTCCATGATGTTATCAGGACTCAAAGAAACGACGGGCATCGATTTTAATATTCGTTTTTCTGTGGGACTACTATTGATGGTTGTCATTTTATTGACTAATATCTCGTTGAATTTGATTAAACGGAAGGTAGGTAATTTTGATGCCTAAAAAAATTACCGGATCTTTTCTCTTAGACATCCTTACATATCTATCGACATTTATCACGGTATTTGTTCTTGCTTTAATCGTCTTTTTCTTAGTGCGTGAAGGGGCTGAATTAATGCGACCTTCACTACTAACAAGTGATTATTTTGAACAGAAATACATCGCGTCATTGCCCGCTGACTTTGACTATTATGAAGGCACTATAAGGGACGCAAGAGACGATGAATTTGTTGCAGATAACTACGGCTTAATTGTCGAAGAATCGATTGATAAAGCTGGGACCCCAGTCATTCGCGTGGTTGACATCGCCGATGACTCACCATTGCTTAATTTAAGGAATGAAAATCCTGCTGAGCAAGGTGAAACACTTCGCTTAGAAGTCGGCATGGTAATCAATCGCGTGGCATACGAAAACACAGGCTCATCGCTTCGCTCTAGAGGTGCTGAAGCAATGGTAGAGACAATGAATAATCCAGATAATGTCATACGTCAAATTGACTTTGGTATCGAAGGAGGCGGCATTCGTGGATCAATCATNGCGACATTGTATATGATTGTGATGACGCTAATCATTGCGTTACCGGTTGGTATCTTGTCTGCGTTGTATTTTAATGAGTTCGCTCCGAAAAATAAATTCACCGACTTACTCCGGTCGTTTATCGAAGTATTAACCGGAGTTCCATCAATCATCTATGGGCTATTAGGTATCGCTGTATTTGTTCCTATCACGACATCGTTACTACCAACCAACCGGTCGAATTTAGTGGCTGCGGCCATGACACTCGCGGTAATTTTATTGCCGGTCATTATCCGAACAACCGAGGAATCTTTAAAGACAGTTCCCAATTCACATCGATTTGCCTCGCTGGCACTAGGAGCAAATAAGACCCAGACGACGTTCAGAGTTGTGTTACCTCAGGCTTTTTCGGGAATTCTGACAGCTACCTTCTTGGGAATCGGCCGAGTCATCGGTGAATCTGCGGCATTAATCTTTGTCTTAGGAACCGCCATTAAGGATCAAGTGAGAATTTTAGAACCTGCGACGTCTTTAGCGGTCCATATTTTCACAGTCATGTCGAATGAACCTGCCAATGTTGAATTAGCCGCAGCCATCGGGTTGATTATATTGTTAATTGTATTAACTTTAAACTTAAGCATCAAGCTTGCCGTTTATGTATTAGATCGTCGGAAAAGGAGAGCATAACGATGGACCCATTATTTAAAATTCGTAATCTAAACTTATACTATGGGGATTTCCAAGCATTAAAATCGATTGATATGGACATCCCAAAGAATCAAGTTACAGCGTTAATTGGTCCATCAGGGTGTGGAAAAAGTACATTTATTCGCTGCCTAAATCGGATGAACGATCTGATTGATAGTGCGCGTGTTGAAGGAAGCATTGANTACGTTGGAGAGGAAGCTAATGGGCCCGATTATAACGTCATTGAATTACGAAAAAAAGTCGGCATGGTTTTCCAAAATCCGAACCCATTTCCAATGAGTATTTACGACAATGTAGCGTATGGACCAAGACAACAAGGATTAAAAGATAAAGAAAAACTCAATGAAATTGTTGAAAAATCACTCAAGCAAGCGGCACTATTTGATGAAGTATCTGACCGTCTACCAAATTCAGCCATGGGGTTATCTGGCGGCCAACAACAACGCCTCTGCATCGCGCGTGCACTGGCGATGGAACCCGACGTGATTCTCATGGATGAGCCGACATCTGCACTTGATCCGATTGCCACACAAAAAATCGAAGACTTGATCAACGTGCTTAAAGAACACTACACCATTATCATCGTTACCCACTCGATGCAACAAGCAGCACGGATTTCTGATTACACCGCATTCTTCTACATGGGCGAGCTCAGAGAAATCGGAGAAACCGATCAAATATTCAAAGCCCCACAACTTAAACAAACCGAAGACTATATCACCGGTAGATTCGGATAGGAGATGCAATGAGAGAGCGGATAAAGTTTGAAACCTTATTAAAAGAACTCCAAGATTTAGTCGTCGACATGATGGAAGATGTGACGAGTCAGTATCAAGGAATCCGTACAGCCTTAAAGACGATGGATAAAAAAATCGCGGAAGAATTAATCACCGTCGATGAGACCATCAATAAAGCCGAAGACCAAATTAATGAAAAAGTGGTTAGTTTGATTATTCGTGAATCCCCAGTTGCCAGCGATTTAAGAATGGTCATTACAGCGATGAAGATTGCCAGTGATCTAGAGCGAATTGCTGATTATGTGTGCAACATTGCCAAGTACATCATTCATACGAAAGAAAGGTCAGACCATAATATTATGTTTGATGCATTCTTTGATCCATTACTAACGATGTTCAAAGACATCAATACAGCTTACACCAATGAAAATGTAGAACTGGCACTCGCCGTGGCACAAGCGGATGAACAAATGGATGACTTGTTTGATGAAAATGTGAAACGCTTGATGCGTATCGCAAAATCAAAAGTGGATGCTCCAGCTGAAGAAGCAGCTCGGGCGTTGTTTGTCATTAAAAATCTAGAGCGGGCTGGCGATCACTTAACCAACATCTCTGAGCAAATCATTTACTTGCATAAAGCCAAGCGAATCACCTTGAATTAGTAGTGGTATACTGAATGTAAGGTGATGTATGCAAATCAAATCTTTTTTCAGTTTTATCACAATCACCCTCATCATGGGGGCATTCATTATCGTCCTTTCAAACCCCTTTTTTGAGGGGTTTATTGTTTTAATATGGGTGGTCTATTTCATCGCCAGTATGATGAAAGTTGTGGACACGTTAGCTGATCAAAAAGTATACGCCCAGCAACATGCGGCGTATTTATTAGACCGTCAGAAAAAACGGTATGAATTTGATAATTTAAGGTTACGTCGGTTGGTTGAAACGTTAGGATCGGGTGTCCTTTTGATCGCCGCAGATGAGACCATTCAAATTATTAATGCAACCTTTTACGAAACGTTTAAACGGTCGAATTTAAAAGGCCAATCGTTTCATGCATTAAGCGACATTGAGCCACTGTATAAAAAGATATTAGAAGCCGTCATTGCCGAACAATCTTCACGCTTCCAAATTGCCTACGATGCACACTTTTATGATTTGATTATGACACCACTAGTATCCGATGAAGGGTATCAAGGAATGCTCGTGTTAATCACCGACATCACGTCTTTAAAAAATGCTGAACATTATCAAAAACAATTTACCGCCGATGTCTCGCACGAATTAAAAACACCGCTCAGTGCATTAATTGGAATGAGCGAAATTTTGAAAGATAAAACAGTGGATGACGCAACACAAGAAGATTTTATTCAAACGATTTATGATGAATCAATGAGATTAGAAGTGATGATTAGCGATCTCCTTACCATTTCTAAAATGGACCGGCTGGACTACACGTTGACAAAAGAACCGACCCCACTTAAAACGATTATCAAGAACGTAGAAAAACTACTGCGGACAATCATCGATAAAAAAGGTCTGTCTTTAACGTATGACATCGAAGATGTAACCCTCATGGTAGATAAACATCGCATGCAGCAAGTGCTCATTAATTTGATTAAAAATGCCGTCGCATATACCGATGAAGGCGGCATCAAAGTGACTGGTAAAGTTGACGGCGAATATTACCGGCTTTCCGTACAAGACAGTGGTATTGGCATGGCCCCTGAGCATTTACCGTACGTATTTAAACGGTTTTACCGAATCGATGAAGGACGGGGACGTGACTCAGGCGGATCAGGACTTGGCTTGTCAATCACCAAAAATGTCATATTAAAACACGGTGGACAAATCTTTGCTGAAAGTCGTGAAGGTGAGGGGACGACCTTTACGATGCTTCTTCCCATGTAGCTCTTACTTGCATGGACCTTAGAGATAAGATATAATACGTGGGCTTATGGAAAAACATGTGATGTGTCATGCAATTATTGAGACTGAAGGCGTTCGCGAGGCGTTTAGCGTGGACGGGACGATACTCGGTGAAACACTCACCTTTAAAAGTCCGAGCAAAGACCTTCATACACTCTCACCCATTCATGATGGATGGCGCTACCAAAAGCACGGAGAAGCGGAATTAGATTTTCAGTTTCGCTCAACTCCCAGCGAAGGAACTTACCGCATTGCTGGTCAAACGCTCCATTTTACGATTCGCACCATCGATATGACCATGCATTCGACAAACAAATACATTCATTATCAACTCTATCAAAACGATTCATACATCTCGACTCACACCATTACGATTCAGATCGATAGCGTTCAGGAGGCTTGATTTTAGTGCTTGAAAAAGAAATGAGTTACATCAATCTTGCAGAACATTTACTCGGTGACACCCAACAACCCATGGATTTATACGAATTATTCGATGCCGTCGTGAAAAAAAGCGGCAGTAAAATTACGGACGATCAGTTCGCCGATTTTGTGACGCGTTTTTATGCCGACTTAACAAGCTCTGCAAAATTTGTTTACATTGGCCAAAACCGTTGGGATTTAAAAGATAATCATGGCGTAGATTTATGGGAAAAAGACGGGTCGTACTACAATGAGTACAAAGAAGTCTATGATGCATTCTTAGAAACCCGCTTAGAAAAAGCCCATGAGATGGAAGAAAAACATCAAGCGATGTTAGAAGCTCGTCGTGAAAAAGAAGCGATGATTCAAGCGGCTAGAGAATCGCAGGATTCTCCAGCACTAGAAATTCATGAACCAGAAGATGTCGTCCTCTCAACGGCAGACCTCGCAGAAACACTCGGCAACATCGAAGAAGACATCGAAGTCTTTGGTCCTGAAGAAATCGTCGAAGAAGACACGTCTGAAAGCACCACCGCAGGCGCGGATTATGAAGAAGACTTTGACGAAGAAAAATACAATGAAATCATGGATGCCTACGAAGACCAATACGAAGATAATTAAAAAAAGTCCAAAAAATTTATGATTGTTTGATATAATTTAATCGGGCTCTTCAAACAAGGTCTCCCATCAAAGGGAGACCTTTTTTTATTAATTTTTTGGAGGCAAACGATGCAACAAACCAAGTATATTTTTGTCACAGGTGGGGTCGTTTCTTCCCTAGGTAAAGGGATAACTGCATCATCACTCGGACGCTTATTAAAGAATCGTGGTTTGAACGTTTTTATGCAAAAATTTGACCCCTACATTAACGTTGATCCAGGAACAATGTCACCGTATCAACACGGTGAAGTATTTGTCACGGAAGATGGCGCAGAAACGGATTTAGATCTTGGCCATTACGAGCGTTTCATCGATGAAAACTTATCGCAAAATTCAAACATTACAACGGGACGCATCTATCAAACTGTTATTCAAAAAGAGCGACGCGGGGATTATTTAGGGGCCACCATTCAAGTCATTCCCCACATCACCAATGAAATTAAAGATAAACTACAGGCTGTGCAGGTGGATTCTGGAGCTGATGTCATCATTACGGAAATTGGAGGCACGGTTGGGGATATTGAATCGTTGCCGTTTTTAGAAGCCATCCGTCAATTTCGCATTGACGTGGGTTTTGCCAACACGATGTACATTCACAACACCTTGGTCCCCTATTTAGAAGCTGCGGGGGAGTTAAAAACAAAGCCAACCCAACACAGTGTCAAAGAATTGAGAAGTTTAGGAATTAACCCTGATGTCATTGTGTTAAGAACGCATCATTCCATCACGGATGAAATGAAAGAAAAAGTAGCACTTTTTTGTAGTGTGCCACAATCGGCCATAATCGAAGTGATGGATCAACCGTCCATTTACCAAGTACCGATTGCCCTCAAAGAGCAAAAACTGGATGATTTGGTCTGTCAACATTTTCAATTGACTCGTCCGGAAGCTGATATGCGGGAATGGCAAGCTCACATTGATCAAATTGAGAAGATTGACTCATCGGTAAACATTGCCTTAGTTGGAAAATATACGGCCTTGCAAGATGCCTATATGTCAGTGATTGAAGCGCTGAATCATGCCGGTCACTTTCATCAAAAAAAGATCGATATTCACTTTTATTGATGCCACTGAATATGCCGATAAACCGATTGATGACGCTTTAAGAGATGCCGCTGGCATCATTGTTCCCGGTGGATTTGGAGAGCGTGCCACAGAAGGTAAAATGCGGGCCATTCAATACGCCCGCGAACAGAAAGTCCCCTACCTTGGGCTATGTTATGGAATGCAACTTGCAACCATCGAATTTGTGCGCAATGTGTGCGGGATAAAAGAGGCAAATAGTACGGAAATCGATGCCTTTACCAAAGAACCGGTGTTTCATCTACTAAGTGATCAAACAACGGGAATGGATAAAGGCGGAACGTTACGATTAGGTGCATATCAGTGCGCGCTACAAGACGGATCGGTAAGTAAAAAAGCGTATGGTAAAGATACAGTTGATGAGCGGCACCGTCACCGGTACGAATTCAACAATGACTACCGTGAACGTGTGCAAGATCACGGACTCGTGATTGCAGGCATTTATGAACCACTCGATTTGGTCGAAATTATTGAGATTAAAGATCATCCATTCTTTGTGGCCTCCCAATTTCATCCAGAATTTAAATCTCGCCCATTAAATCCACATCCACTTTTCAAAGAATTTATCAAGCATGCTATTAAATAGTGTGCTTTTTTTTGGCTTATCAAAAGCAATTAAGGGCTTAATGGTTTATACTGAAAAAGATGAAAGGAGTCTCATATGATAGATAAATTAGTTCTTGAACGGTTAATTCAAGAAGGGGTCAGTGAAGGGGCCGATTTTTGTGAGATATTTTTAGAAGATACCCATTCAAACGTTTTGCGTGTGACGGGTCAAGAAGTGACAGACACGAGCTCAAGCAATGTGTACGGAGCGGGAGTTCGACTCATCCAAGGCAATGACGAAGTCTATGGGTATACCAATCACGTTGATGAGGCATCGCTTGAACAAATTGTTCACAACTTAAAGGTCTCGTTTGATGGTCCAAAAATGGACGCAAAACCACTCGGAGACTCTCAACCGTATGATCCCCAAGTAAAAATTCCGATGGCGTCGAAAACGACGACAGAAAAAGCGGAAAAATTACTGCCATTGACAAAAATTATGGCGGACCATGATTCGAGAATCGTCCAAAGTATTGCCTCGCTCATGGATATGAAACAAGTCATTAAAGTGGCCAATTCGGACGGTGTTTACCAAGAAGATGAACGGCATTATGCCCGTGTGATTATGATGGCTGTCGCCAAAGATGACACGAGCATGCAACAAGCATACGAAGGACCGGGTCGTTCGATGGGCTTTGAAATCTTTGATGAACTCGATGTGAAAACCTTAGCCAAAGAGACAGCAACAAGTGCCATTACCTTACTTTCAGCCGAAGATATTGAGTCTCAAGTTATGCCAGTTATTTTACACAATGGCTTTGGCGGCGTCATTTTCCATGAAGCATGTGGACATCCACTGGAAGCAACAGCCATCGCCAAAGGCCTGTCACCATTTGTCGGAAAAGTCGGCGAAAAAATTGGCTCTGATGTGGTCACTGCGTATGATGACGGAACGGTTGATAATGCCTGGGGACGTCTGTCGTATGACGATGAAGGTCGCCCCACTCAAAACAATTTGTTGATTGAAAATGGGGTCCTTAAAGGGTATCTCGTTGATTTCAGACGGGGCCGCATGATGGGTGCTAAACCGACAGGATCAGGACGTCGTCAATCGTACAAATTTTCTCCCACTTCTCGCATGAATTCAACATTTATTGCGCCTGGGAAAGATAAAGTAGAAGCCATCATTAAAGACACGAAATACGGATTATTCGCCAAAAAAATGGGCGGTGGTTCGGTTCAACCAGCCACTGGAGAATTTAATTTCGCCGTCCAAGAAGGCTACATGATCGAAGATGGAAAGTTGACCCGACCGGTGCGTGGCGCTACGTTAATTGGTCACGGCAAAGACATATTGTTCAAGATTGACCGAGTGGCGGATAATTTAGAGTTTGGCCAAGGCATGTGTGGATCGATTTCTGGGTCCATACCCGTAGATGTTGGACAACCGACCATCCGCGTTCAAAGCATGACGGTTGGCGGCGCGGGAGGTCAAAAATGAGTTATGAAAAGTGGATTAAATTAGGATTAGAAAAAGGCTTAGAGGATCTCCAAATATTTGCCACCCGTAATCGGTCCTTGAAGCTCACCATATATCAGGGACGGATTGATCAACACGTAGAAAGTGACGTAGAAAGTGTGACCTTACGGGGCATATATGGTGGAAAAATTACCTCTATTAAGTTTGAAAATACGAATACAGATGCCATTGAAACCATGATTGATCGGCTGATTTCAAATGCAAAAGCACTCACCGCGAATGAGCCAGCCATTATCTTTGAAGGCTCTGAATCATACCCAGAAGTTAAGGTAGAATCATTTGATTTTACGCGTGTTCCCATTGCCGACAAGATTCAGCTCGCAAAAGATTACGAAGCGGGGTTGTTGGGACAAAAATTTGTCAAACAAGTTCAATCAACAACGTATCAAGAAACGGAGAATGAAACGACATTAATCAACTCAAAAGGTTTGAAATTACATCGCTCAAACAGCTTTGCATATGCCTACGCAATTGGTGTTTTTGAAAAAGATGATGACATCAAAACGGCCTACGACATTAAATTAGTTAAAGACTATGCGGACTTTAATCTGGCAGACATGATTCAAACGACTTTAGAAAAAGGCTGGGCAAAACTCGGCGGATCAAGCATTTCATCGGCCCAACTTCCTGTTGTCTTTTCAAACGAGAAATTTGGTGAATTACTCGCCACATTCACAACGATATTTTCTGGTGAGTCGGCGTATCGTAATTTGTCACCACTCAAAGATAAAGTAAACGAAGCGATTGCCATTGAGGGACTCTCAATCATTGATGACCCCCTACACCCCGACGCCTACTTCCAAATTCCTTTTGATGATGAAGGCGTTGCGACCGCGCCCATGAATTTGGTAGATAAGGGAGTGTTCAAAGGGTTTATGCACGACTTGAAAACGGCAAGTATCTTTAAAGAAGCACCGAATGGTCATAGTTTTTCGGGCCGTATCTCAACGACTAACATGTATGTGCAACCATCAAACGTGGGGTTCGATGAGTTAATTCAACCCATTGAAAACGGCATCTACATTACAGAACTTGCCGGCTTGCATGCCGGTGTTAAAGCGGTATCAGGAGACTTCTCATTACAAGCCGGGGGCTTCAAGATTGAAAATGGAAACGTAACTACCCCAGTAAAAATGATTGTATTATCTGGAAATTTCTTTAAACTTTTGAACGGAATTACAGGCATTGGATCTGATTTAAAATTCGGTTTAAATAACGTAGGTAGCCCCAGTGTGTTCGTCTCTAGCTTATCGATTGGTGGAGATGATTCCAAAGCTAGTTAGTTTACAAAGTATCTTCAATAAGACTATAATTAAAGCGAATTTTTAGGAGGATTTTATGCCCATTGTATCAGCGAAAGAAATGCTCGAAACAGCGCGTGAAAAAGGCTATGGAGTTGGTCAATTTAACATAAACAATTTAGAGTGGACCAAAGCCNTATTATTAACCGCAGAAGAAAACCAATCACCCGTGATTTTAGGAGTCTCAGAAGGCGCCGGGAAATACATGGGTGGATACAAAACTGTCGTCAATATGGTCAAAGGAATGATGGAAAATTACGCCATTACTGTGCCTGTAGCCATTCACTTAGATCATGGAAGTTATGAAGGGGCACAAAAAGCCATGGATGCTGGATTTAGTAGCGTCATGTTTGATGGGTCTCATTATGACTTTGCAGAAAACGTTGAAAAGACCAAAGAAATTGTTCGCTTAGCCAGTTCAAAAGGGGTCTCTGTGGAGGCTGAAGTGGGCGGCATTGGCGGCGAAGAAGATGGGGTTGTGGGCGAAGGTGAAATTGCCGATCCTGAAGAATGCCGTGGCCTCGCAAAACTTGGAATTAGCATGTTAGCTGCAGGTATTGGAAATATCCATGGCCCGTATCCAGATAACTGGAAAGGCCTAAATATGGATGTCTTAAAAGAAGTCGGAGAAACCACCGACCAGATGCCACTTGTGTTACACGGGGGAACCGGAATTCCTGATGCCATGGTCAAAGAGGCCATCTCTTATGGAGTGTCAAAAATAAACGTAAACACCGAATGCCAACTCGTATTCGCAGAAGCAACGCGTCAATACATCGAAGACGGCTTAGATCTAATCGGTAAAGGTTACGACCCAAGAAAATTACTTGCACCAGGCTTTGAAGCAATCAAAGCAACCGTCAAAGAAAAAATGACGTTATTCAATTCAATTAATCAAGCTTAGGATGTGTCTACTTGCAACAATTCGATGGAATCTTGAAAGACTTTGTCAACTGGAAACTTGACAATGATGACATCATCGATCGCTTTCGCTCTATCGACTCGAAAGTCTACAGACGATTAGAGCCGGTCATAAGTGTATTAAATTACACGTATCAGCGAGCGATATATCACGGGCCTTTAAATGAAGATTTAGAGACCATTTTTCAAGTAGGCATGAATTATTTAAACGAACAATTTTCCGTTATCAAAGACTATTACGTAACGCTCTTTAATCAAAACTGTGAGGCGCTTGAAGAATTTGGCGATCTTGTGAATTACTTATTGTTTATTCATGATTTTAGAAGTGACCTAGAAAAATATAAAAAGGCGATTGAAATGGACGACCTCGATGAACTTGAGACATGCATTGAAGATATGATCGCCCAAAAAGACAACGACTTAGAGTATGCGGAAAAACGATTCACCCAAATTGTCTCAGAGACGGTCGCCATCCTCGATTATGAATACACGAGCGTGGTAGATATATTTTATGAAATCGCCCGTTCGATGGGCATTGGACTGTCTGATGATACGATGAGTATCCTTAGTAAAGANTGGTAAATATGGGATTAATACGAAGCATTAAAAACATTCAAAAGTACGATCCGTCGGCACGTCATACACTGGACATCTTACTCACATCCACTGGGCTGCATGCGATATGGTTATATCGCATCGCCCATTTATTTTGGGTGATTCGTTTAAAACTTATCGCACGCATGTTGATGAATGTCACACGGTTTTTAACAGGCATTGAAATTCATCCAGCTGCGCAAATTGGTAAAGGGTTTGTCATCGATCACGGCATGGGTGTCGTCATTGGAGAATCCACACGGATCGGAGATGATGTGCTGATTTATCAAGGGGTTACTTTAGGTGGCACCGGGAACATCAGTGATACAAAACGGCATCCCACGATATGCAGTCACGTGATGATCGGCGCTGGCGCTAAAATATTGGGGGACATCAAAGTTGGACCCGGTGCACGCGTGGGAGCCAATGCAGTTGTTTTAAAAAATGTCCCAGACGGGGCGACTGCAATCGGTATTCCCGCACGCTTTATTGAAAAAGAAGGCATTACACCACAAGAGTGTTCGTTGACCATTAAAGACGCATAAAAAAGGACTCACCGAGTCCTTTTTTTATGGAAGCGTGGAAGCAAATAGTTCGGTTGATAAATATCGTTCAGCATTTGAGCATGCGATTGTTAAAACGGAAGAACCTTCGGGTAAGGCGAATGCCATTTTGATTGCGGCATACAGATTGGCCCCCGTGGAAATCCCCCCAAATATGCCGGTGTCTTGCGCTAACGCACGGGCTGTCATGTAGGCATCGTCATCGGCAACTTTAATGATTTGATCAATGACGCTGCGGTCAACATTATCTGGCACAAATCCGGGACCAATTCCCATGATTTTATGGGGATTTGGTGGATCTCCACTAATGACGGCCGAATTTAACGGTTCTACAGCAACAATCTGGATGTCTGGATAATAATCTTTTAATGCGCGGCCATTTCCAGAGATGGTGCCACCTGTCCCAGACCCTGCAACAAATGCATCAAGCGTTTTGAAATCGTGGATGATTTCTGGCGCAGTGGTCGTTTCATGCGCACGTGGGTTGGCGGGGTTTTCAAATTGCTTAAGCATCGTATACCCATGCGTGTCCACCAACGATTGGGCTTTGGCCATTGCTCCTTTAATGCCGAGTGATGGTTCGGTTAAGATGAGCGTTGCGCCATAGCCTTGGACAATTTTTTGACGTTCGATGCTGACCGAGTTGGGCATGACAATGACGCACTGTAAATGATAGCGCGCTGCCATCATTGCGAGGCCAATGCCGGTATTTCCACTGGTCGGCTCGATGATCGTATCACCGGGTTTAATCCGGCCATTTTTTAGCGCATCTTCGATCATCGACTTGGCAATTCGATCTTTTACACTGCCTGCAGGATTCATGTATTCCAGTTTTAAATAAACAGAACGTTTGATGGACTTAGAAAGGTCAGTCAACTTGACGACAGGCGTGTGACCCACCAATTCGTCAATGTATTCAACGATCATAGGGGTCCTTTAGTCCGCATGTGGGGAAATAAGATAATGTCACGAATCGAGGGGGAATTGGTAAGCAACATGACAAGCCGATCAATCCCAACGCCAAGGCCACCTGCCGGTGGCATGCCGTGTTCCAATGCTTCGATGTAATCAGTATCCATTTCGGTGGCTTCTAAGTTACCTAAGTCTTTTTCTTTGAGCTGGTTTTCAAAGCGTTTTTTCTGCTCAATCGGATCGTTCAGTTCGCTAAATGCATTCGCATATTCACGGCCCGCAATAATTAGCTCAAATCGGTCGGTAAAACGTGGGTCATCCTGTATTGTTTTGGCCAAAGGACTGATTTCAACAGGATGCCCATACACAAAGGTTGGTTGAATCAACGTGTCTTGTACCGTTTCCTCAAACAGTAAATCGAGTAAATGGCCCAGTGTGTTTTTATGAGGAGGAACCGTGATTCCCGCTTTTTTGACGACGCTTAACGCGTCTTCAAAAGATAAACCATGATCAAAAAAATCAAGGCCTGTCGCTTCTTTTACGGCATCCGCCATATGCAACCGCCGCCATGGTTTCTTCAGGTTGATGGTATGGTCACCATACGGAATTTCAGTGGTCTCAAGAAGCGTCTCTGCGAGCGAGGCAATCATTGATTCAGTTAAATCCATCATGCTCGTGACATCGCCATACGCTTGGTAAAGTTCAAGCATCGTAAATTCTGGGTTATGTCGTGTAGAAATACCTTCGTTCCGGAAAGTACGGGCAATTTCAAATACTTTTTCAAGTCCACCTACGAGAAGACGCTTCAAGTAAAGTTCCGGTGCAATGCGTAAATAAAAGGGCATGTCTAACGCATTATGATGGGTTTTAAATGGTCGGGCCGTGGCGCCCCCTAAAATGGGATGCAAAATCGGTGTATCGACTTCTAAAAACCCTTGATCTTCTAAGAAGTGACGAATGTGTGCAATGATTTTTGAACGCAAAATAAAGGTTTGGCGAGTTGTCTCATTGCTGATGAGATCTAGGTACCGTTTCCGGTAGCGTTCTTCCACATCTTTTAATCCGTGGAATTTTTCAGGCAAAGGCCTTAACGCTTTAGTCAGAGGGGTGAACGCTTCAACCCAAACGGAAAGTTCGCCCATATTGGTTCGCATCAAGCGACCTTCTACACCGACAATATCACCAAGGTCCGCTTTTAAAAACCAGTCGTATTCGCCGTCTTTTAAGCTATCTTTACGCACGTATATTTGAATTTGCCCAGAGGCATCTTGAAGATTGGCAAATCCTGCTTTCCCTTTTCCGCGTTTAGTCATAATTCGACCCGCTACTTTGTANGCAGGCGTTGGTTCATCATGCAACATATCTTTAGTTTTATCGGCATAGATGTCTTGCAATGAGGCCGCTGTAGCAGTGACGTCAAAGCGTTGACCAAACGGATCGAATCCATGGTCTATGAGCTCTTGGAGTTTGTCTCGTCTGACTAATTCTTGATCATTGTATTCATTCATGAGTCACCTCGTTGTAACTATCTAAATATTTGAACATATATTTAGCATCATCTTTCTTCGTAGAGTCTTGAATTTGTAGCACTTCAATTTTAACAATCTTTGGTCCAAATTGCAGTGTTAATTGATCACCAATTGANACATTTGCTGATGCCTTAACAACCTTGTCGTTGATTTGGATGCGTCCGTTATCGGCCATGGTTTTGGCGAGTGAACGTCGTTTGATTAATCGAGAGACTTTTAGATATTTATCAATTCGCATAGTGGCCTCATTCAAATAAAAAGGGTGAAATCACCCTTTTTATTCTTTGGAATCCGGCTCTGGCGTGGTCGCCTCGGCAACTTCATCGTTCGAGGAGGGTGCTTCTTTTTTGGCGTCCGCTTTGAGCTTTTCTTTTTCTCGTTTTCTCTCAACCCAGTCAACGGTTCCTTTTTCAACCAGTTGATCGATGTCTTCTTTGGTCAGTGTTTCAACTTCGAGCAAGGTTAAAGCAATGGTTTTTAGTAGGTCTTGATGCTCTTTGATTGTTTCTGTGGCAAGTTGATATGCATCATCAACTATTTTTCTCACTTCGTTATCAATTTCTAATGCCACAGCGTCGGAGAAACTTTTATCAGATGTATAGTCTCGTCCCAAGAAGACGTTCCCTGAGCGCTGTTCGTATTGAACAGTTCCCAGTGAACTCATTCCGTATTCGGTGACCATCGCCCGTGCAATTTGTGTGGCGCGCTGGAAATCGTTGTGGGCGCCGGTTGTAATTTCATCAAAAGTAACTTCTTCAGCCACCCGACCGCCGAGTAACCCTGTAATTTGGTCCATGAGTCCTTTTCGAGTCATTAAGAAGGATTCTTCCTCCTCAGGGAGCATTAAGTTATAGCCACCTGCCTGGCCTCTAGGAATAATTGTGACTTTATGCACGATATTTGCGTTGTCGAGTTTTAAGCCTAGTACGGCATGACCAGCTTCATGATACGCAATGAAATCACGTTCGCGTTTCGATAAGACTCGTGATTTTTTGGCAGGTCCCATCATGACGCGATCAACAGCTTCGTCAATGTGGTAAATTTTGATTTCTGGTTTATTGGCTCGCGCTGCAAGCAGGGCGGCTTCGTTAAGTAAGTTCTCTAGATCGGCCCCGGTAAATCCTGGAGTCCGACGCGCAATTTCTTCAAAGGTTACGGATTTGTGGATGCGTTTACCACGGGCGTGAACTTTAAGAATTTGTTTCCGTCCATTAATGTCGGGACGGCTAATTGTAATTTGACGGTCGAAACGACCCGGTCTAAGTAAGGCTGGATCTAACACGTCAGAGCGGTTCGTTGCGGCAATGACGATAATGCCTGAATTCGTTCCAAACCCATCCATTTCGACTAGTAATTGGTTTAATGTTTGTTCGCGTTCATCATGCCCGCCGCCAAGGCCAGTTCCCCGTTGGCGTCCGACTGCATCAATCTCATCGATGAATATGATACATGGTGCATTTTGTTTCGCAGTTTTAAACATGTCACGAACACGGCTTGCACCAACTCCGACAAACATTTCAACAAAGTCAGACCCAGAAATTGAGAAGAAGGGAACATTCGCTTCCCCAGCAACTGCTCTAGCAAGCAATGTTTTACCAGTCCCTGGGGGACCAATGAGCAAGACGCCTTTAGGAATTCGTGCGCCTAGCGCGATGTATTTTTTCGGGTTTTTTAAGAAGTCGATGATTTCTGCCATCTCTTCTTTTTCTTCATCAACCCCAGCCACATTTTTAAACGTAGTAGTTTTCCCACGATTAAGTTTTGCCCGACTTTTTCCGAAGTCAAACGCACGGTTGTTACCACCGCTTGAACGCATGAAGAAGGCGATGAACACAACAATTAAAATGATTGGCAAAAGAATGATGATAATGTTCCAGAAGTTATAAGTAGACGCTCTTAAATGGGTATATGGAACATTTTGTTCCGTGGCGAGGACACGCACTTCATCGAGTGTAGCGTTATTGGGAATTTCGACATTAAAGATTGAGCCATCTGCAAATTCACCATTGATGATGAACGATCCAACATTCGCTTCACCACTGATGGGAGTCGATTCAATCTCAGCAACGTTGCCCGCTTCGAGTTCTGCATATAACGATGTGACGTTGATGGTTCTCGGTTCCTCACCAGATTGCGTGAAGGTCCAAATAATCGAGAAGACGAATATGAGGATTAAAACCATGACGACAATATTGCCGATTTGATTAAACTTGAAATTATTGGGCTTGTTCGGTTTCTTTTGTGGATTCAATTTTATTCCTCACTTTCATTTTGGTAGATGGCCGGTTTGAGTGTGCCAACGTACGGTAAATTTCGATACAATTCTTGGTAATCAAGTCCATATCCGACCACGAACGCATCGGGAATGGTGGTGCCAATGTAGTCCGGTTGTAACTGGACTACGCGTCCTTTAGGTTTATCAAGTAACGTCACGACTTTGACCGATTGAGCACCTCGGTATAAAAGCAATGACCGTATCGCTTGAATGGTTTGTCCGGAATCAACAATGTCTTCAGCGAGTATGACATGACGGCCTTTGACGGCGGTGCCTAAATCCTTATTAATCTTAACATCGCCGGTGGATTCAACTCCACCATGATACGATGAAACATCCATGAAATCGACTTCAAGGAAAAAGTCGAGTTCTTTGAGTAAATCACTGATGAACGGGATGCATCCTTTTAAAAGACCAATGATTAAGGGTTTCTTTGAGTGATAATCGGCGGTAATTTCAGCAGCTAACGTTTTAATAATTTGGCCGATTTCTTGTCCTGAGACTAAGATATCTTCGATATCATTGTTCAACATTCATAACCTCGTATATGTATACTTTTTCCTCACACTCAGCGGTTGATTGAGCATAATCAGAGTGCCAAATGTGAATCTTTCCATCGCCAGTTTCTAAAATTGGAATCTGCCGCCTTTGTGCCCACGGAATTTTCTGATCCTTAAACCATTGACTCACTTTCTTATGGCCGTAACTAAAGGAGAGATTATCGCCTTTTTTAGCCGTTCGAACGGTGATTGGAAAGGTGCGCTCATTATAACATAGTTGCAAACGTAATCCGCTATCGTGCGCCCTTTTTTGTTGGGTAACATCCCATTTTAGCTTGTGAGAAATGATCCATGTTCCCCATGCATCAATCAACGTATCTTGGATAAGGCTTTCATCGCTAGAAACAATTGAAATGTGTCCATAGTCGCGAGTTAAGACATACGTCTCATCAATTTCAAAACGTATGTTATCTGAATTTTGGAGTAAACGAGCGTGACACATTGCCCAAAATTTAGCCGAGCGTGGTGACCGCTCAGTGGTTAAGGCCCATAAGTGATTCAACAAGCGCTTTTGCACGGCTTCGGGGGCGTCAAGGTAGTGAGGATTTTTGATGATCAAACGATTATCAACCGATGTGATGTACTCAGAAATCTCAGCATCGATGCGTTCCTTCAATCGGTGCTGGGCTTTTAAAATACGCGCCACAAATCTGGGACGTTCTTGGCGGATAATCGGCATGATACGATGGCGAATCTGGTTTCTTAAATATTTTAGTGAGTCATTAGAATTATCATGCCGATAGGCGATTTCATGCGATTTAATGTATGCGTCAATCTCGCTTTTTGGAATATTTAAAAAAGGACGAATTAACTGGATGCCTTGAACCTTTGAATACGCATTCATACCATGCCAAGAGAGCTTCGAAAAACCACGCAACACTTGAATGAAAAAATGTTCAATTTGGTCGTCTTGATGATGGGCCAAAAACACAAATGTTGTTTCAAACTCTTCCGCCACTTCTTGGTAAAACGCTAGCCGAACTTGATGGCCTGAGTTTTGAATGTTTGTACGGGGGTCAATAAAAGCTCGTTTAACACGAACGGGAAATCCATACGTGTCAGCCATGGTTCTGACAAAAGTTTCATCGGTGAATGCATCGTCCCTTAATTGGTGGTTGATATGAGCTACAACAACATTGAATTCTGCCATTTTTAGGGCATGCAATAAAGCCATCGAATCCATACCACCACTCACGGCACATACGACAGGAATTGACCGATTCCATTGAATTTTTTCTAAGGCGTGAATTAGCGACATAAACACTCTTTCTATACTAATTTAAGTTTAGCACAATGACACGCATGGTGGGGCGATTCTTGTTTTCTATTTACTATTTTGTTTCTCGGTCATGACCATGTAAAATAGAAAGGAAGGTGGATGTTTGAAAGGAGGTCAAGATGTTTAAGTTAAAAGCGCCAAAATCTCAGAAGACTCGCATAAATGACACACTTAAAATCCTTGATAGCGCTGATTACAAATACGTCTTGACAACGGATAAGTCTTTAACAGAACCGAATAAAATTAATATTTTATTTCAAGAAAAAGACTTAGATAAGATAGCCGAGATTGTCGAAACGATTATACGAAGCGAAGATATCCAAGTACAAGTTTTTGACCAAAATGGGCAGAAAAATATCGATTCGAGCGTAATCGATTATTTCATCGTTGAAAGTGATGATGTGATTGCGGTCGTTGGACGCATACGCTATTACGTCAAAATGAAATTGTATGAAATTGAAGAATTGTTACAATCCCGGGCATTCATACGGGTCAGTAAATATGCCATGGTGAATATCAACCAGATTGAATATATAAAGCCTGCTTTGAATTCTAAACTTTTATTACTCATGAAAAATGAAGATAAATTAGAAGTAAATCGTCGGTATTATAAAGCGTTTAAAAAAACGCTTAACATTTAGGTGTTATGATGGAAAACCTTCTCATAAGTATTTTTGAATTTATATATAACAACATCGTCACATTCGGTATCATTGTGACGTCTTTAACCTTGGTGACGATTACGTTAAGACTGGTTTATTTGGAGTATCGATTCAATCAAAAGTTATCCGTTAAAAAAATCTTTTTTGGAGAGCGTCGAACCTTTAAAGTCAGACGTTTTACGGCCCGAAGAATTTTTGCGTTGGTGTTAGCGGTATTACTCATATCTCTCATTTTGGTTCAGGCATACGGCAATCCAATTTCTTACCAAACCAACACGGTCTCAGTAAACAGTCAATCCGATGTCGAAGAGATTTACGAATCATTCTATGAAAAGTTCTTTAGCAATCCATTCGACAGCAATCTTGAAACCCCACTAGATGATGATATTGCCTTTAAAGACGTGCAGTCTGAAACGTTTGACGGTCTTGATTTTACGGTTGATACCCCGCGGTATGTCTATGTACTCAACCGAGTTGGCATTCAAACTTTGGTAATTGATGATCAAGGAGCATCCTATCAGGGAAGTACGGTATTAGATAATCCGGCCTGTGAAATTGAACGCGTCGAGCCTCACGGGATGACATTGATTGATGATAAACTCGTTGTGGTCGGAGTTAAATCATACGGGCAGTGTGTCTCAAGTCCCGCCCCTTATTCATTAAGAGATACGGAGACCATCGTGTATGTGTATGATACCGCTGGTCCGTTAATGCTTGAAGAGACATATACGGTTAGAGGCTACTTGACCGACATGAGTGTGCAAGGAGGAGCCTTGCTTTTAAGTACAAATACATGGGTCCCATTTGCCACAGATAATTTTGACATTAACGACTATCTTCCGTACGTCATTGAAAACAACCGGCAGCGTGAAACGTTGCTTCAAAACATTCCATACATCGAAGGGTCAACCCCCAATGCGTTTGTGACACTTGCAAAAATCGACATCAATACAACGATTATTGATTCGGAAAGTGTTTTAACGGATTATCAAAATGAAGTCTATTTTAGAGACGATGCAGTCATTGTCATGGTTGATCGATTCAATTTTAATCAAGCGAGTGATGTCTTTGAGTTTAGAGATCCAATCGATTCAATCGATACTTCAATCATTCAGTTGAATCATTTTGACGATGACATCTATTACTTTAGAACCCAAGTCGTTCCTGGAGAACGGGTGACCAACGATGCCTTGTTTTTTGTTGAAGAGGGGGTCAAGGTGTTTACGCGAACTTCCCAAAACACCAATTTAATTCATTATTTCACCGATATGTTGCGCTATGATCTAGAGCGCGAGCTAGACTTTTCTGAACCGATTCAGCAAATCGTATTTGAACAGAACCACTTTTATATCAAAACGTCAGCGGATCAGTTAAATTATTATATCTACCGCGATTTTGCAAACGGTGAAACCGTTCAAGTGGCAAATCAAAATGAAGGCTATTTCGGAGATTTGTTTTTCTCTTTAAGCTCGAATCGGCATTTGGCTGTGAGAGTCTTTGATAACAATCGAATTAATTACGAAATATACGATCAACTCCCCGATAGTTTCCTTTACAATTTGAGTTATTTGATTCGTGAAGACTACACTGATATTAACGTAGACATCGAGCAACTCAATAATGCTTCGTTCTCTTATGTCGAACGCGAATCACTGCTGTTAATCCCAACGTATCGTTTAGCAGATAATCAAGAATTGGTTGGAACTAACCGGTTAATTGATATCTATCACCTTACGCGCATCGATAATCAAGTTGAAACTTTAAACATGCGAACCTTGGGGGCCTTTAGTTCACCGTTTAATTACCGAGTCATAGCACTTGATGATTATTTAATTCACATCACACCAGGTGGATTTATTCTCACAGACATAGACGATGTCACAGACATCACACAAACGGTCTTTTTCCCAAATCCTTAATAATTCTTGCATATGCTTTGGGGCTTTGTTATAATTCAACGTGCTTTAAACACTTACTATGGGTGACACCATGGCGGAAGGAGTTTATTATGAAACCAAGCATTCATCCCGAATATAAAAAAGCGAAAGTTGTCTGCACCACGTGTGGGAACGAATTTGAAACAGGATCTGTCATGGAAGAAATCCGTGTCGATACATGCTCAAATTGTCATGCATTCTACACAGGAAAACAGAAATATAAATCAGCAGACGGCCGAATTGATCGCTTTAACAAACGCTACGGTATTGATGATGAAGACACTCCCGAAGAAGGTGCTTAATTGCACCTTTTTTCTTTTGGCCTTTTCTTATTTTGAAAACTGATATAAGATATTTATGTGTGAGGTGAAGCATGGCAAAATCCCGAAAAAACGGTGGTATTGAAGTCATTACTGGCCCTATGTTTGCAGGTAAAACAGAAGAACTTCTAAGACGGGTAAGACGTCTTCAATATGCTAAGAAAAACATCGTTGTATTTAAACCGACAATCGATGATCGGTTTGCTCTGAATGAAGTTGTCTCGCATGATAAAAGTCGTACAAAATCGGTCAATATCATGAAGCCATCCGAAATTTTTGAGCACATTGACGCATTAACTGATATTGTCGCCATTGACGAAATTCAATTTCTCACCGAAGATGTGTTAGACGTTGTCGAGTTTATGGTTAATTCAGGCATTAAAGTCATCGTGAGTGGATTAGATACAGATTTTCGTGGTGAGCCATTTACCTTTATGCCAAAGCTACTCGCCAAAGCTGAATACGTATTGAAACTTTCTGCAGTTTGTGTGAAATGCGGCGCTCCGGCAACTAAGACGCAGCGCATTGTAGACGGAAAACCTGCCAAATACCACGACCCCATTGTCCTCATTGGTGCAAGTGAATCATACGAAGCACGCTGCCGGTACTGCCACAAAGTTTACGCAAAACCTGCTTTAAAAATTGAGAGACCCTGGTGACCCGCCCGGAAGACTTCATGCATGAAGCATTAAATGAAGCGCGCAAAGCGCTAGCACTGAAGGAAGTGCCAGTTGGAGCAGTCATCGTTAAAGATGGCGTGATCGTTGGCCGAGGTCACAATACAAGAAACACTGACTCAAAGATTACCTCACACGCTGAAATTAACGCCATTACGATGGCGAGCGAGTGGTTAAAAGACTGGCGCTTAGAAGACTGTTCCATTTATGTTACACTCGAGCCGTGTGCAATGTGCGCTGGGGCAATCATGCAAAGTCAGATTAAAAAAGTATATTATGGAGCTTTAGAACCAAAGTTTGGAGCCCACGTCTCAACCATTCACGTCTTTGATAGTGTGAATCAAAAAACCGATGTGTTTTCTGGCATATTAGCTCAAGAAAGTGCGCAGTTACTCACAGAGTTTTTCCAGAATATTCGATGATAATATCTCTCATTAAGCATCCTCATTCAATAAGTGTTTATGAACCAGGTCAGGTCAGAAATGAAGCAGCCTTAAGTAAATACCTTATGTGGGTGGGGATGCTTAATGGGAGATGTTTTATTGCAAGGAGCTTTGATGAAAAAATATGTGTTTATAGATTTTGATGGAACGTTGATGCAGCATCAAACAGGGCTCATTCCAACGACTAGCATCGAGGCACTAAAAACGCTGAAAGCGAATGGCCACGTGCCAATTATTGCGACTGGGAAAAACCTCTTTTTACTCGAAGATTTTCCTGCCCGACTTGGCGTTGATCATGTCATTGGATCGAATGGTGCATTTGTCTATTCGATGGGTGAATTAATCCAAGCGAATCCCATGGATGCCGATGAACTAGCTTTGCTCATAGAAAAATTGCAAAACGCTCAGATTGATTACACGTTTTCCAGGCATGATTTATACATTACCCACCAAATGTTTGGGCCTGACATTCGAGAGTTTTCCAAATTATTTAACATGCAAGAACCAGTTGTTGATCCTTCTTTTAATCAATACAGTCAGGTTTATCAACTCAATATATTTACACAAGATGATTTGGACCCGACATGGATTGAAGCGTCATCGTTTCATTTCTTAAGAGCCAGTTTTAATGGCTATGACGTGATTCAAGATGTCCGCTATAAAGAATCAGGCATAGCCTATTTAAAAGAAAAATGGCACCTTGAAGATGACCAAATTATGGCGATTGGTGATGGCCTTAATGACGTGGGTATGATTCAGTTTGCGCATACGGGAATTGCCATGGGGAATGCCCAAAAAGAAGCCAAAGATGTGGCGGATTATGTGACAGACCGCGTTGAGAATGATGGATTAGCAAAAGCCCTTAAACACTTTCGGTTGATATAAAAAGCCTCAGGACACATCGGTGTCCTGAGGCTTTTTAATTGTGATGGTTGCTTGCACTGCGTTGCGTAAATTTTCTATCTGATAATCAAATCCATGCGCTTTTAATATCTCACTTACCAGATACAGTCCAATGCCTGAACTTTTCGATGTGGTCTCATCAAAGGATTCGTTATCACCGCGATAAAATGGTGTCCAAATATTTTGAATAACTGTTTCGTCAAGTGTGACACCGTAATTGATGATTCTAAATATGATGGATTCTTCAGTATCTTTTAACTGAACTTCAATCGTTTCACCATTGGGGGAGTATTTGATGGCGTTGGTCATAAAGTTGGATATGGCACGGTGCATTAGCTTAGGATCTGCTGTAATTTCAATGCTCGAATCAACATCTTCTATATAGTTGAAATTCCGTTGTTTTACAAGCGGGTTGAACTCGCCTTTTAATTGCGAAACCATTTTTGTGAAATCAAATGTTTGTGTTTTTAATGGAAGTTCTTTGGAGTCTAATCGATACACTTCAAGAAGGTCTTGAATGAGAAGTGTTGAGCGGTTGACTTCATCCAATACATTTTGGAATTCCCCTTGAATTTGCTTTTCTGGAATGATTCCGTCAATGATACCTTGTATGGTGACTTGCACAATCATTAATGGCGTTTTGAGTTCGTGTGAAATGGTAGATACCAATTGTTTTTTTAAGTCGACTTGTTGACTTTGATCTTTGTATAATGCCATCAATTCTTGGTTATTTTGATTTAAATTGACGAGTGCGTTTTTCAAGTTTTTGGACAGTGAATTAATGCTTTTAGATAAAGACGTCGCCTCTTTACTTTTGAATTCAAGTGCTTCAGCTTCGAAGTTTAAACTGGAAATCTCCTGTGCGACTTGCTCGATTTTTAAGATTGGATTAGACGCCACTTTTCCGATTCTAAAGCTATATAAAAGAATGAGAAGTAAGGCACTTAAATAGACGTAGTTTTGATAATTTGCCAAGATCGAAACGATGTTTGACGTATTCTGTAAGTTAAAGACGGTTAAAATGTAGTCATCTCCAATTGGATTAATGTAAACCATTGTATTGCGTGGTCCATAACTCGACGCATATCGCCACCCATCATCGTATTCATAAGGCGCTAAATAAGAGCTGGATAGACGGCTTACTTCGAAATTGATGTTGACATCAGTCGCATATGCATGGTTCGTAATATTGGGTATTTCTTGACTAACAACAAACCCGTTGACACTTTGGCAAGTATCTTCCAAACAGACGTTTTCAAATAGTTGTGATTGATTGACAAAAAGAGTTGTAAATACGTAGGACTCGTCATTAAGTGGTTTGATGACTCCAAATACATTGTCATTTCTGCTTAGCAGCAAGTAATCATTGAGGGTCACATTTAATGTATCCCCGGATAAAGAATCATTTATATTTACACTAATTTGTGAAGGATCTGACGGCATCAACTGAAAATTCTCATCAATCATGACGGAGACAGCGTTATTGTTTTGAATGAATGTATCCATAATTGAATAATAATCGTTGTTCGTCACTTCATTCATGTTGGCCACGTATTCTTGATTGGCATTTTCAAACGATGCCAACTGACGCTGTTCATAAAAGTTCGGAAAAAATGTGGCGTTGAGTAAAAACTGGATGACAAAAAACGTGATGAACACAAGAATGATCAACACGGTAATTTGGACAGTTAATGTTTGATTGTAATACATGTTTTTTAGGCGATTAATCATAAGCCTCAAATCGATATCCGACGCCAAAGATGGTTTTTATAAAGTCGCCATACTCGTTTAGATGTTTGCGGAGTTTTTTTACATACGTATCGACCAAGCGAGGATCACCTTCGACATCTTTGCCCCACACTCGGTCAAACACGTGTTCACGCGAACATATTTGGTTGGAGTTTTCAATGAAAAATGTAAGTAATTCATATTCTTTGCGTGCCAGTGGGAGTTCTTGATCATCAAGCTGGATGACTTTACGACGCGTATCAACTTGCAAATGAGGGACTTGAATGTGATGACTTGGAACCGTTTTTTCATGTGAGAAACGAGCCATTAAAGCATTGATTTTTGCCACCAACACCCGCGGATTGAAAGGCTTTGTGATGTAGTCATCAACTTTTAAATCGTATCCTTTTAAAATATCTTCTTCATCAGATAATGCGCTCATCATAATAATTGGGACATCTGACTGAGTGCGTAATTTTTTGGCGATTTCCCACCCACTCATTTTAGGAAGCATGATATCTAAGCAGACTAAATGAAACGATTGTTTTTGAATCGCATCTAGTGCTGCCTTTCCATCAAACGCTTGTGTAACTTCATAATCTTCGTTGGTAAGGTAGTTGTAAATCATTCGATTAATGGTTGGTTCATCTTCCACTAAAAGTATTTTTTTCTTCATAAACATCTCATTTCCATTTTACACATTATAGCGCATTGCCGTGCCGGATAAAAGTTAATCTATTTACTAATTGCTAGACACAGTATAAAATGACCGTGGTGATACTATGTATGATGTAATTGTCATTGGAGCAGGTCACGCAGGCAGTGAAGCATGCTTGGCTAGCGCTAGGTTAGGTAAAAAGACCTTATTGGTGACAGGAAATATTAATATGATAGCGACAATGCCTTGCAATCCGTCCGTGGGCGGACCTGCAAAAGGGATTGTCGTACGAGAAATCGATGCATTAGGTGGAGAGATGGCTGAGAATACAGATGCCACTCAAATCCAAATGCGTCTTTTAAACCATTCCAAAGGGCCTGCCGTACAAGCCCTAAGAGCCCAATCTGACAAAGTGGCGTATTCGAGAAGAATGCGTGACTTGATTTTAGCGCAAGACCATTTAGATACGGTTGAAGCATATGTTGACAAAGTCATTGTCAACAACGGCGTCGCACAAGGCGTTCTTTTAGAAGACGGGCGTCGTTTTGAAGGATCAAGTGTAATTTTAACGACGGGGACGTATATGAAATCGACGGTTTTAATCGGTCATGAACGGACGTCTTCAGGGCCCAACAAGCAAAAACCATCGATGGGACTAAGCCCGCAATTAGAAGCTTTAGGATTTCCGTTAAAACGTTTGAAAACTGGCACGCCACCACGAATTAAAACGGACACAATCAACTACGCAAAAACCGATGTTCACCCAGGGGATTCTGTGCACCGTCAGTTTTCGCACGGTGAGAAAAAACCTTATGACATCGATGCACAATACGACTGTTATCTAACCTATACAAATGACTCAACGCATAACATCATTAATTTAAATCTCGATCATTCATCGATGTTTTCGGGCATGGTTGAGGGGGTTGGACCAAGATATTGTCCATCCATTGAAGATAAAGTTGTGCGGTTTAGTGATAAAAACAGACATCAAATATTTTTAGAACCAGAAAGCGTTGAATTGGATGAAACGTATGTTCAAGGCTTCTCAACATCGATGCCAAGAGACGTGCAAGAAACCATGATTAAAACGATTCCTGGTTTAGAAAATGTAGAAATTACTAAATATGCATATGCAATTGAATACGATGCCATCGATGCGAGACAATTGTGGCCAACGCTAGAGTCAAAACCTGTGAAAGGACTCTATTTTGCGGGCCAAATCAACGGGACCAGCGGATATGAAGAAGCCGCGTGTCAAGGATTGATGGCCAGCATTAATGCCGTGTTAAAAGTCGAAAACAAAGACCCTTTAATTTTACAACGCCACGAAGCTTACATCGGCGTCTTAATTGATGATTTAGTAAATAAAGGAACACTCGATCCTTATCGGCTCTTAACATCACGGGCTGAACATCGTTTGTTGCTTCGACATGACAATGCAGACCGCCGGTTAATGCACCATGGCCACCGCATTGGTCTATTAAATCAGGAAAAGTATGAGCATTATCTGAAAAAAGAAGCGGCAGTTGAACGTTTAGAAAACGCTCTAAAAAATACATTCATTACTCCGAAACCCGATGTACTAGATACGCTAAAATCATATAAATCAGCTCCAATTAACGATAAAATTAGTTTTTATCAACTGATTCGTCGGCCTGAAATAAAAGCCGAATACATCTATGATTTTTCTGAGTTTGAACCGTACGATGATGAGGTATTAAACCAAGTTGAGATCGACATTAAATATGAGGGCTACATCGCAAAAGCTGAAAAGATAGCTGAAAAATTAGCCAAACAAGACAATGTAAAAATACCAGATACATTCCCATATGATACGATTCAAAATTTAGCGAGTGAAGCTAAAGATAAGTTAAATAAGGTTCGCCCATTAACCTTAGGTCAAGCTGCTAGAATCAGTGGCGTCAATCCAAATGATATCGCAGTGCTAAGCATCTATCTCAAACAATTTCAAAAGGATATCACGGTAAAAAGTTCGAGTTAATATCTCGAACTTTTTTAAATCATTCGAAGAGTGATAAAATAACGTCATGAAAACACCTGAAGAATTTCTTCAAAAGCTCAAGCAATTAATGCTTCCATGGACCGATACCTTCGCAGAGGTGTTTGACCAATTTTATTTGGAACTAGTTGAATATAATACGCATACGAATCTTACACGAATATCTTCAAAAGAAGATGTCTACATCAAACATTTTCTCGATTCCCTGAGTCTTATGTCTGTCGATGTTTCCTTAGCCAACCAACGTTTACTAGACATAGGGAGTGGAGCCGGATTTCCAGGTATTCCTCTAGCGATTATGAATCCCACCTTGCATGTAACTTCTGTTGAATCAACGGGCAAAAAAGTGGACTTCCAAAAGCAATTAATCAAGCGATTAAACGTAACAAATGTAACACCGATTCATACACGTGTTGAAGAATTAAAGAATGAAGATTCCTTCGACATCATCACAAGTCGGGCGGTTGCACGATTACCTATTCTAGTTGAGCTTGCCTATCGTCTATTAAAAACGGGTGGATCTATGGTATTTCTTAAGGGGCCTAAACTACAAGAAGAATTGGTATTATCAGAAAAAACATGTGCACGTTTAGGGCTTGAGCTCTCTATCTACCCGATGAATTTTGATGAGACCTCTCGTTTTTTAGCAGTCTTTAAAAAGACAACACACATACCTCTAAAGACTCGTTCGTTTGGACAAATTAAGAAGAATCCACTATGGTGAATATGGAAATTTCAGCAAAAACACGCATGCAAAAGGAAATCGAAAAACAACAATACCGTGCCTTACGTTCTAGCTCGATTATTGCGACGACAATGTTAGGGTTGTACGGTGTTTTTATTTTGGTTCTTTTAATCATCGAACGTATTCCCCCCACTGAAATTGGTATTTACGTAGTTATCTTTATTGGGGTACTTGCGAGTAATGCCTTAGCGATTTTTAATCGTTGGAGTTTAAAAACGCTCATCTTATTAAGTGCTTTAAATGTTGGATTTATATACACCTTTATCACGTATCTTATTTTTAACCAGAGTCTACCCGGCATTTTAGCGAATTTATTCGTTGCATTCACCATTGGGTTTATCTATTTGGATACACGAATTGTCTCGATCAATCATTTCTTGATGACGCTCACAAGTTCTTTAGTCATTTGGATCTTTCCAGAAACACTGGCATTGGTTGACCCGATGAATAGTCAGTTGCTTGTCATTAATTTATCGATCGTACTTATCATGGGCTTTTTATTTGTCTCTGCAGTATTTAATAATCGAGCTAAAAACTTCAACTACATCAAACTCGCTAAATCAAAAGAAAACGAGTACCGCATCATGGATAGTTTATTTGAACTCCAAAATGAAATGATGAACGGGCCNATTGACCGAGATGTGTTTTATCATNACATCGAGCTATTTTTTGAGTCATTCACAAGCAAACTTGAGATGGAAAACATCTTTGCCAAGCGACTTGANTTAATTAAAGACATCGAACGATTAACCGATAAACAGCTCNTNAAAAAATATAAAGACATTCCCTTTGAGATCATTAGTGAATTAAAAAACTTAAGTTTAAATTCCAAACAAAAAATCCGCTATCTTGCATACCGTATTTCNCAAATTAGTGATCATNATAATCGGTCCTTGAATTCGCAAAATGCATTTAATTCNTTTCGCCATTACGATGATTCGGATACTGTGAAAATTATGATTTTTAGTGCCTTCTATATTTATTTTCGACACCAAGATGTTGACCGCGAGAAGATGGATACTGAAGCGTTTATTAGGTGGCTTAAAAAAAGTGGATTGGATGATTTGGTTGAGCCAAAAATACTCAGCTCATTCTATGCATACAAAGATGTCATTCAAACCATCGTAGATGAGGCAATGTCTGGGGTAGAGGTTGCGCTATGAGAGATTTGATTTTAAAAATTCGCAATAGTGAATATTTATCGATAAGCGAAATTTTGTCGATTAAAGTTGGCGCATTATTGATCGCCCTCTTTTTAGTCAGTGCTGTAACCATTCCATTTAGCATTCTTATCAGTGGTGCATCTGGCATTCAAATCGTTGTGCCGGCAGCATTTACTTTGACTTACATTGTTGCATTAGGGCTTTTGTTCACAAACAACCCTCGTGGCTCTATGCACTTTAGTATCTTAAGTTTCTTTGTCCTTGTCGGATCTTTTATTAGCTTTTCGAGTCCACTCTATATTTACTTATTCTTGTTCGCAATACTCAGTGTCATCATTTACTACCAGCAAGGGTTTCCGTTCTTTGTATACGGGACATTGCTCACGTTATTTGGCATTGCGTATATGCTATTTAACGTCGATATATTTGCTGCAACAACATTTCAATCCAATGAAACGTTACAAATCGTGATCTATCAAACGACTTTAGCCCTTTTCTATATTTTCTTTTTACTCTATTTCATCAATTCAGAAGTTGCCAATGATCGGTATTATCAAGAATTCTTGTCATCGAAGAAATATACACAAAGTTATCTTGATAAAATCGTGAGACTAAAAGAAACTAAATTTGAATCAGAGCGATTAGATCCCATTTACCAAAGACCAAGCTTTCAGCAAGCCATTACTGAAATGTCGACTTTTTTAGGCGAGATGAATGGCCACCGTGCAAAAGAAATGCAAGAACTTGTCGAGTTTTATATCTATCTGCATGATGTTGATATTGAGGAAGCCCTCGCCAACAAAAATTTAAAATATAAGACTCGTGATACGATTCGTCAACTACAGAAATACCTATTGAATACGAACAACGAATTCACAGAGCTAGCGTACGAATTAATCGCTGAAACTAAAGAAGGGTTAGATGACTCAATCACAGACTACGCCACGTCACTTGATCAGCTCCTTCGATTTGAAACGGATCGGATTATCGCAAACGCGATGATTTACCGTTATCTCAAGCAAGAAGTCACCCAGTGTGATAAATGGGGAAGAGTTGCTCAATCCTTAGAACATTCAGAAATTAGAGAATTATATGAGTCCAAAGCCATTAAAGAGTATTTAAACGATCGTGATATCGGGGTTTTCATGGATAACGAAGAACTCTACAAAAAGCTTTAAACAAAAAGTTTTCCACATAATACGTGGAAAACTTTTTTTAGAATGGTCTATTTTCTCAGGCGCTCTGTGATAAAATTAATTTACTTTTTAAGGAGTCGTTTAATGGGTAAAGTAGTGGCAATTAGCAATCAAAAAGGTGGCGTAGGAAAAACCACCACATCAGTCAACTTAGCAAGTTCATTAATTGAGCTTGGCAAAAGAGTGTGTCTTGTTGATATTGATTATCAGGCCAATGCCACGACGAATTTAGGCGTCAATCGGTCGAATCTAAAGTATTCTTCGGCCGATATTTTTATGACTCAAGCGGCCGTGAAAGATGTGATTGTCCATATCCCACACTTAAGTATGGATGTCATTCCAGCAAAATTTGACCTGTCAAATGTTGAAGAGGCATTGATTGCGGATGATAATAAGAATTTTATTTTATCGAATGCATTAGAATCCGTGAAGGATGAGTACGACTATGTGATTATCGACTGCCCACCTTCATTAGGTCTCATTACAACGAATGCATTGATTGCTGCAGACTCTGTATTAATCCCTGTTCAGTGCGAATTTTTAGCAATGGACGGATTAACACAACTGCTTAATACCATTCGTTACATTCAGAATAAAAAGCAATACAGTGCTAAGAAATTAGTTATTGAAGGCGTCTTGCTTACGATGCTTGATACCAGAAGTAATATCGGGTATGAAATTATAAGTGAAATCAAAACATATTTCCGTGAGAAAGTTTTTAAAACCATCATTCCTAGAAATGTCAAAGTGGCGGTGTCATCAAGCTACGGGTTGCCAGTCACAGAATTTTCACCCCGGTCAAAAGGATCGGTAAGTTATAAGAATCTAGCAAAGGAATTGGTTGAGAATAATGAGCAAATCTAATCTTGGACGAGGCCTTAGTCAGTTAATGGATGAAAACGCGCTGAATATATCGTCTGACGAAAAGGTGATTGACGTTGCATTAACACAAATTAAACCTAATCCCAGCCAACCTCGTCTTTATTACGATGAAAAAGCATTACACACATTAAAAGAATCAATCATTCAATATGGATTAATGCAGCCAATCATAGTCAAACCTCTTAGAGAAGGATTTATGATTATTGCAGGGGAGCGTCGATATAAAGCGTCCCTGCTCGCTAATAAATCAACAATTCCAGCAGTTGTGCGAGATTACAATACACAAATGGCAGCTGAACTTGCATTAATTGAAAACATTCAACGTGAGGATTTAACCTCAATAGAAGAAGCAGCGACGTACAAGCAACTAATTGAAAATCACGGCTACACGCATGCTCAATTGGCTCAAAAAATCGGCAAGAGCCGGCCGTATGTCACGAACATTATCGGATTATTGAATCTACCTGATGACGTTACTGAACTCGTTTTAAATCGAAAATTAAGCATGGGTCACGCACGTACCTTAAGTAAATTAAACGATTATAAAAAGATTCGTTCATTGGCAAAAAAAATATTGGATAATGGATGGTCAGTAAGAGACTTAGAAGCTCATCTAAGTGTGAGAAATCAAACAGAGACTACAAAAGCAACTACTAAAATAAAGCGAACGTTGAAACTTAAAAATGCGGAAATTAAAGTACAAGGTAAAAAAATGATTGTGAATTTTGCATCAGATGAAGATCTCAATCAGTTCATCAAGGATCAACTCGATGAAAAGTGATGAATTAAAACTTGGCCAAGTACTTGTTATGAAAAAACCACATCCTTGTGGGTCTAACGAGTGGGAGGTTATACGCTTAGGCGCCGATGTGAAGATACGGTGTTTGGGATGTGACCGGATTGTCATGTTGGAACGGATAAAATTAATTAAACGTGTCAAGAAAATCAAAAGCGAGTAATCGCTAAATTAATATACATACGTAATGCTTAATTTTTATCTGTAAAAACCAATAGTTCTCAAATAATTAATAAATAGGTGCCAAGCGAATATGCGTACAAACCGTCTAACTTTAAAAACATTTAAGCAGATGGCCATCTCTTAGGACTAAGAAAGTATAAATAAAGAGCCGGTTAATGTGCTAATATTGGGTTTGTGATGGTTCATGATTTACCCTTCGATATGGGGCGATTTATGGCCATAATACTCAAAAACTCCGAAGTTCTGTAACCGTCATTAAAATAACCTTGCAATAAAAATCGCATTATAATATAATCTTTTATGCGCCTTTTGGAGGGGTAGCGAAGTGGTTAAACGCGGTAGACTGTAAATCTACTCCCTCAGGGTTCGGCGGTTCGAATCCGTCCCCCTCCACCATTATGGGCTGTCGCCAAGTGGTTAAGGCATCGGACTTTGACTCCGACATCGATGGTTCGAATCCATCCAGCCCAGCCATTTTAAAGCAATGTCCGGATGATTAACAAAGACGCCAATCGCGCATTGACAGTACCAATGTATAAGTGTAAAATAAGTTTCGCGTTTCAAAATGGTTAGGGGCCTGTAGCTCAGCCGGTTAGAGCGCACGCCTGATAAGCGTGAGGTCGATGGTTCAAGTCCATTCAGGCCCACCATTTTAAAAACTTAATACCCGGGGCCTTAGCTCAGCTGGGAGAGCGCCTGCTTTGCAAGCAGGAGGTCGGCGGTTCGATCCCGCTAGGCTCCACCATCTCTTTTTTTGGAGGATTAGCTCAGTTGGGAGAGCACCTGCCTTACAAGCAGGGGGTCACTGGTTCGAGCCCGGTATCCTCCACCACGCCGGAATAGCTCAGATGGTAGAGCAACTGACTTGTAATCAGTAGGTCACGGGTTCGACTCCTGTTTCCGGCACCAGAATGAGTCCTGTTAGCTCAGTTGGTAGAGCAACTGACTTTTAATCAGTGGGTCAGAGGTTCGAGTCCTCTACAGGACACCACTTTATTTGCCTGGGTGGCGGAATAGGTAGACGCGTTGGACTTAAAATCCAATGGTCGTGAGACCGTGCCGGTTCGATTCCGGCCTCAGGTACCAACACAGTATTTGCAACAACCGTAACCTAAGCTCGACTGGGAGAGCACTTGCCTTTAGGGCATTGAGGTCTACGGAGATTCCGCTAGGCAGTCCAAACCCAGTACCTAATGTTTGGCGGTGTAGCTCAGATGGCTAGAGCGTTCGGTTCATACCCGAAAGGTCAGGGGTTCGACTCCCTTCGCCGCTACCAAGTATGGACCCGTAGCTCAGTTGGTCAGAGCTGCCGGCTCATAACCGGTTGGTCGCAGGTTCGAATCCTGCCGGGTCCACCAAATATGAAATATCGTCACGGAGGAATACCCAAGTCTGGCTGAAGGGAACGGTCTTGAAAACCGTCAGGGCGGGAAACCGTCGCGGGGGTTCGAATCCCTCTTCCTCCGCCATACAAGTTAAGACCCATATATCGCGGGGTGGAGCAGTCTGGTAGCTCGTCGGGCTCATAACCCGGAGGCCGTAGGTTCAAATCCTACCCCCGCAACCAATTTGGTCCAGTGGTGTAGCGGTTAACATGCCTGCCTGTCACGCAGGAGATCGCGGGTTCGATTCCCGTCTGGACCGCCAATAAGGCTCAGTAGCTCAGTTGGTAGAGCAACGGATTGAAGATCCGTGTGTCGGCAGTTCGATTCTGTCCTGAGCCACCACCCCCCTGTAAAATTAAGCGAAGGCTTAATTTTTTTTTATTTTTTTTCAAGTAAAAACAGGGACTTCTCATAATGGTATTAAGTGAGGAGGGCCGTATGAATCTAAAAAATAATGCAATGATCGGCTTTAATTCACCCAAAGAGTTTTTTGAGTTTTACACATCACTAGGAATCTTACATGAATGGAAAATCGTTACCGGTAAGATGAACGACCGAGGAGAACGTATCGAGAATCGCGGATACGTCCACACCTTGAGAAAGTTATTTAAAGAAAAAAAGTTATTTCGGCGTATGGTATCGATTGCAGAAATCGTCTCATTTCTAGATGAATACCATCTTTTGAAACGCATCTTAGTCACACTCAAGAAAAAACTAGATCCAGAGCAGTACACGTCCCTTAAAATATTTCTTGAATATAAAATCCCGTATTCTAAAAATCGGCGGATAGACATCATTTTTCAATACGGAAAAAAATTGTTGTTATTTGAATTTCGCGTCTCAGCGACTTTCCCAAATCAAAGTGCAATGTGGCAGAAAAAAGAGCTTGAGTTGATGATCTACAAAGAATTTATGATGAATTATCTACCTAAGGACTACCAACTGTATTTGTATGCGTTTATAGGTATGCCAGAATATCATCACAATCAAAAAATCGAAAAACACATCATGTATAATAAGACCAATATAGATTTCTTTGTGGATTACATGATGACGTACTTGTTTGATCAACTGCAACGTCCCGAAGAATTCAATCTACTTAAGGACTGATGATGAAAATATTGCTCACAAACGATGATGGTATTGAGTCTTCTCGCTTACATATTGCAGAAAATGCACTTTTGAAGCTTGGCCATAAGGTGCACGTGGTTGCACCGAAATATGAGCAATCAGCGAAAAGTATGGCGATGACAACACGTGGCGTTGACTATGAAAAAATTGATGATCTACATTACGCGGTCCTAGGAACTCCAGTTGATTGTGTAAACTTTGCCTTACAAGGGTTGAACTTAGTTCCTGATTTCGTTATTTCCGGTATTAATAATGGATTTAATTTAGGCATTGATATCTATTACTCAGGGACAGTTGGTGCAGCTTTCCAAGCGCAATACCATGAGTATCCATCAATTGCGTTTTCAGCGGATTACCGGTTTGATGGAGATCTAAGTGCGGTGTTTACGAAAACCTTGATGAATATTATTGCAGATAATTTACTCGACAAAGCTTATGTCATCAACATCAACTTCCCACCAAATATCGTCGGTGAGTCATATGTAGAAACAACCCCCGTCTCATTTAAATCAGCTCTCGAGGGAACTTTAACTGATAATCACTTTTCTTATCGCCGGCATATTATCGACCAACCTTTAGCTGCGGATACGGATTATTTTAATTACTTGAATGGGCGAATTACACTGTCAAAACTCGCCCTGCGTTTAAAAGATCAAAGGAGTTAGTTGGCATGATTCATACGTTTTCTGAAATTGCGCCACTTCAATCCATCTTGATGCATCGCCCGGGCGCTGAGATTGAAAATTTAGTCCCCCATTTGCTCAGTGAATTTTTATATGAGGATATCCCGTATTTAGCGTCGGCCCAAAAAGAGCACGACGCATTTGCACGCACACTTAAAGATCAAGGCGTTGAGGTTTTCTATATTGAAACACTTGTCGAGGAGGCCATTACTGCAGACAACCGCACTGGTTTAATTGATGCCTACTTGCAGGTTTCCAACATTCGCAATCAAGAAACGCTGGCCCTATTAAAAAATTATTTACAGGCGTTCCCGGTAAACCGGTTGGTCCAAACCATGATTTCAGGCATCTTAATTAAAGAGATTTATCCAGATGCATCCATTGATTTGCAGTCTTTTCATGAAGATGATCCTTTCATTATTTACCCAATGCCTAACTTAATGTATCAACGTGACCCGATGGTGACGCTAGGCAAAGGCGCGATAATTGCGAATTTGTCATCAAACATTCGGGCCAAAGAAGCCTTGCTGCCAACGTTTGTATTTGCCGAGCACCCCAGCTTTAAAGGTGTGAAAGAACACATTTACTTCGATGGAACGAATGATTTTTCATTCGAAGGGGGCGACCTCTTAGTGCTGAATGACGAAACTGTCATCATTGGTATTTCAAAGAGAACCCATCCGATTGCCATTGAGCAACTCTCAATGAAGTTACTAAAGCACAGTGATTTTAAAAAAGTCCTCGCGTTAAAGATTCCAAGGAATCGGGCATTTATGCATTTAGACACGATTTTGACCCAAGTCGATCATTACAGTTTCCTGTATCATAAAAGTGTGTTCGACCTCACCCATGTTTTTTCTTTCACGATGAAACAGGAAACTTTAGAAGTTCATGAATTTAAACAACCGATTCAACACGTCTTGGAAAATGAGCTTCAACATAGTGTCAAGATGATTCAATGTGGAGGCGACGATATTATCTCAAGTGCCCGTGAACAATGGAACGATGGGGCCAACTCACTCGCCATTGCACCAGGAAAAGTCATCATGTATAGCGCAATCAAAATACCAATGATGCCTTAGAAAAAGCCGGCATCGACGTAATAACTATCGAAGCGTCAGAACTTTCTAGAGGGCGCGGAGGCCCGCACTGTCTAACCATGCCTCTAAGACGCCAATAAAAACTTAAAAAAAGGCTTGCATAGGCCTTTTTTATTTGATATATTATTCAAGACTCTGCCTGAGTCACGGCTGTGAAACGGGAGGTTAATGATACACTGGAAGGCGTTGTCTTAAAGTGTTGAAAATTTCCGTGGAGCAAGTCTATACCAGAATATAGGCGAAAGGAGACCATATGCCAGCTCAACAAATTAGAATCCGACTTAAGTCATATGATCATCGTTTACTCGATCAATCTGCGAAAAAAATTGTAGATACTGCACTTAAAACCGGTTCAAAGGTTTCGGGACCAATTCCGTTGCCGACGAAAAAAGAGGTGTTCACGGTATTACGTTCTGTTCACATTAACAAAACATCGCGTGAACAATTTGAACGTCGGACACACAAAAGACTCATCGACATTTTGCAACCAACTCCGCAAACCATTGATAGTCTCATGCATTTAGATTTACCCTCAGGCGTCGATATAATTCTCAAATAACATATTAAAACACTATAAGGAGGTGTCTCATGGCCAAAGGTATCTTAGGAACCAAACTTGGTATGACCCAAGTGTTCAATGATGCAGGGAAACTCGTTCCTGTGACAGTTGTTCAATGTGATCCCAACGTTGTCTTACAGAAGAAAACAACTGAAACAGATGGTTACGAAGCTGTTAAACTCGGTTTCAAAAACAAACGTGAAGCCCTTGTTTCAAAACCCGTCAAAGGTCAATTTACCCAAGCAAATGCAAGCCCTAAGCGCTACATCAAAGAGATTGCAGGAAAAGAACTCAGCCTTTTTGAAGTAGGTCAAGAGATCAAAGTCAACATATTTAATGAAGGCGATGCAGTTGATGTCACCGGACGATCCAAAGGTAAAGGATTCCAAGGGGTCATCAAACGCCATAATCAACACCGTGGACCTATGTCACACGGATCCCACTACCATCGTTTACCTGGTTCAATGGGAAGCATTGATCCGAACCACGTAAGACCTGGTAAAAATCTTCCAGGCCACATGGGATTTGAAATGGTTACCATTCAAAACCTAGAAATTGTCAAAGTAGATGTTCAAGAAAACTTGTTACTCGTTAAAGGTAACGTCCCAGGACCTCGCAAAGGTCTCATCGTTATTAAAAACGCGGTCAAACACGATAAAGAACTTGAGCCATTAAACCCGAATGACTTCGTGGTAGAAGCTGCCGCTGAAGAAGTGGTCGAAGAAACACCGGCTGCCTCTGAAGAGGTACCTGCAGAAGTTGCTGCACCAGAAGAAGCAACTCCAGAAGCTGCTCCTGAAGAATCTGCTAAAGCTGCACCCGCAGACCCTGAAGTTGCCGCTGAAGAAGCGCCGGCTGCCAGTGAAGAAGTCACCGAAGAAGTGCCCGCTGCGAGCGAAGAAGCTCCTGCAGAAACAGCCTCATCTGACTCTGACACTGAAGAAGCGTCAGCCGAGTCAGATGCGGAGAAAAAATAGTGTTTGGTTCGAAGGAGGTCAATCATGCCTAAGTTAGATGTATTAAATCAAGCCGGAAAAAAAGTAACGCAAGCAACATTGAGTGATGATGTATTTGGCATCGAACCGAACCAACAAGTACTATTCGATGTGATCAAAGCTCAGCGAGCTGCGATGCGCCAAGGAACGCACAGCGTAAAAAACCGTGGTGAAGTTCGTGGTGGAGGNCGTAAACCATGGCGTCAAAAAGGAACCGGGCGTGCGCGTCAAGGATCCATTCGTTCTCCGCAATGGAGAGGCGGCGGCGTTGTATTTGGACCGACTCCTAGAGATTACAGTTTTAAAGTCAACCGTAAAGTTAGACGTTTAGCCCTTCGCTCAGCACTCTCAGCGAAAGTGGCAGATCAGAACTTTGTGTTACTTGATGCACTTGCTCTTGAAGCAATTAAAACAAAAACAATGGAAAGTGTTTTAAATCAACTTAACCTTTCTGGAAAAATACTCATCATCCTTGATCAATTGGATGAAAAAGTGTTGCTCTCTGCGCGTAATATTCCCGGTGTCTTCGTCACAACCGCTGATCAAGCAAGCGTGTACGAATTAATGAATGCGAAGACATTGTTAGTTACTCAAGCAGCTGCTCAACGCCTTGAGGAGGGACTTAAATAATGTTAGCTAGTGAAATTGTTAAACGTCCACTAATTACCGAAAAAAGCATGCAACTGGTTGAAACGCTCAATCAATATACATTTGAGGTTGATAAGCGTGCCAACAAAGTTCAGATCAAACATGCCGTCGAAGAATTATTCGATGTCACTGTAACTAGCGTTAACGTAATCAACACGGCTCGTAAACCAAAAAGAGTCGGGCAACACCAAGGCTTTAAGGCTGAGAAATCAAAAGCCATAGTGACACTCAAAGCCGATGACAAAATCGAAATCTTTACGGCTTAGTAAGGTAAGGAGGAATTCAGCATGGCTCTTAAAAAATACAAACCGATGACAAACGGAACCCGCCATATGACCTCCCTTGATTACTCGGAAATCACCAAAACAACTCCTGAAAAATCACTACTCGTAAAACTTAATAAAACTTCAGGCCGAAATAATCAAGGTAAAATCACCGTCCGTCACCATGGTGGTGGGAACAAGAGAAAATATCGCATCATTGATTTCAAACGAAACAAAGATGGGATTCCTGCAAAAGTTGCAAGTATTGAGTATGATCCAAACCGCTCTGCGAACATTGCATTACTTCACTATGCCGACGGGGAGAAACGTTATATTATCGCTCCTGATGGTTTAAAAGTGGGGACGGTTTTGGAATCTGGCGAAGCAGCCGACATCAAAACAGGCAACGCGAAAACACTCAATAAAATTCCCGTTGGTACGATGATTCACAACATCGANTTGTACCCAGGAAAAGGCGGTCAAGTGGCGCGTGCAGCTGGCGCTGAGGCACAAATTCTTGGACGTGAAGAAAAATACGTATTGGTNCGCTTATCAAGTGGTGAAGTTCGGAAGATTTTAGGCACATGTCGTGCAACGATCGGTGTGGTCGGAAATGAATATTACGAACTCGTCAATATTGGTAAAGCCGGCAAGAATCGCCACCGCGGGATTAAACCGACGGTCCGTGGTTCGGTCATGAACCCACTGGATCACCCGCACGGCGGCGGTGAAGGTAGACAACCAATTGGGCGAAAGAGTCCAATGACCCCTTGGGGAAAACCCGCACTTGGTCTAAAAACCCGTAAAAATCACAAATCTAGCGATCGTTTGATTGTTAGAGGCCGTAAGAAATAAAGAGGAGGAAATTAGATGTCACGATCAATTAAAAAAGGCCCATTTTGCGACGATCATTTAATGTTCAAAGTGGCTCAAATGAACAAAGAAAACAAAAAACGTGTCATTCAGACATGGTCACGACGTTCTACCATTTTCCCTCAATTCGTGGGACACACAATTGCGGTTCACAATGGCAAAGAGCATGTGCCAGTCTACGTGACTGAAGATATGGTCGGTCACAAACTGGGCGAATTTGCCCCAACACGGACTTACCGTGGTCATGACAAAGACAAGAAAGCTATTAGAAAGTAGAGGATGAATATGGAAGTTAAAGCTCAAGCTAAAATGGTTCGTATTTCTTCTCGAAAAGTAAAACTTGTCATTGACTTAATTCGAGGAAAATCGGTGGGCGAAGCGTTTGCAATTTTAGCGCACACACCGAAAGCTGCATCTCCGGTAGTAGAAAAATTACTCCGTTCTGCTGTGGCGAATGCCGAACATAACAATAGTCTTAATCCGGATGATTTATTCGTCAAAGAAATATTTGTGGGTGAAGGTCCTACCCTGAAGCGGATTCGTCCTCGCGCTAAAGGGAGCGCATCACAAATTTTAAAAAGAACCAGCCATACAACGATTGTTGTGGCTGAAAAAGCACAAGGAGGCAGCTAATATGGGTCAAAAAGTAAATCCAGTAGGATTACGCATTGGAGTCATTCGTGACTGGGATTCACGTTGGTATGCCAACGAGGGCGAAGTCGCAGATTTACTCCAAGAAGACATTAAAATTCGTGAAATTTTAGAAGACTTTTATGTCAATGCTGCGGTCTCAACCATTCAAATTGAACGGTTAAAAAACCGCGTAATTCTTACCTTAAATACGGCGAAACCTGGGATGGTAATCGGACGTGAAGGTAGTTTAAAAAACGAAGCGATTAAACGGTTATCCAAAGTCACTAATAAATCAATAATCTTAAACGTCGTAGAAATTAAAAAACCAGAACTTGATGCCGTATTAGTCGCCGACTCGATTGCTCAGCAATTAGAAAATCGTGCGTCTTTCCGCCGGGTTCAAAAAATGGCCATTCAACGGGCCATGAGAGCCGGTGCTAAAGGGGTTAAAACGTTAGTGTCTGGACGCTTGGGTGGGGCAGAAATGGCTCGTACCGAAGGCTACTCAGAAGGAAACGTTCCACTCCATACACTCCGTGCAGACATCGATTATGCGTTTTCAGAAGCCATGACAACCTACGGTAAACTCGGCGTCAAAGTATGGATCTATAAAGGTGAAATTTTGCCAGCTAAAAGGGAGGCGGAATAGATGTTAACACCGAAACGTACTAAATATCGTCGCCCCCATCGCGTGTCTTATGAAGGCAAAGCGAAAGGTGGCACTCGTGTTGACTTTGGTCAATACGGCTTACAATCACTGGAAGGTGCGTGGATTACGAACCGCCAAATTGAAGCGGCTCGAATCGCGATGACCCGTTACATGAAACGCCAAGGGAAAGTATGGATGCGCATTTTCCCGCACATGGCAAAAACGAAAAAGCCACTGGAAGTTCGAATGGGATCCGGTAAAGGTGCACCAGAAGGCTATGTGGCCGTCGTTAAAGAAGGGACTGTAATGTTTGAAATTGGTGGTGTGACTGAAGAAATCGCCAAAGAAGCGCTACGCTTAGCGTCTCACAAACTTCCAGTGTCGACTAAATTTATTCGACGTGAAAGTGGTGATGCATAATGACTGCGCAAGAAATTAGAGACATGGAAACAGAAGCCATTGTGACAGAAATCTCCAACCTTAAGCGGGAACTATTTGATCTGCGATTCCAACAAGCGACAGGTCAACTTACTAACACGGCACGTATCTCAACCTTAAAGCGAATCATTGCACGAATGAAAACCATTCTCAATGAACGTCATGAGCAGTAGAAAGAGGCAAACATGGAAAGAAATCAAAGACGTGTTTTAATGGGAACCGTAGTTTCCAGCAAACCTGACAAAACCATTTCAGTGCTTGTCGAAAGCTACAAAGTTCATCCTATTTATAAAAAGCGTGTAAAACAATCTAAAAAATTTGCGGCCCACGATGCTAATAATCAAGCAAAAGAAGGCGATTTTGTAAAAATTGTGGAAACTCGTCCACTCTCTAAATCAAAACGTTTCCGTTTACTTGAGGTTTTAGATCGTCCCGCCATTCAATAGTCGAGGAGGTCAAACTTATGATTCAACAAGAATCGCGTCTTAGAATCGCCGATAATTCCGGTGCCAAAGAAGTTTTGACAATTAAAGTCCTCGGCGGCAGTAAACGGAAATATGCATCGATTGGTGACGTCATTACGGTCACCGTGAAACAAGCAGCGCCTGGAGGGCAAGTTAAAAAAGGGGAAGTCTTAAAAGCAGTCATCGTCCGCACGAAACGTTCTGTACGTCGTGGTGACGGTAGCTACATTCGCTTTGATGACAACGCTGCTGTAATTATCCGGGATGATAAATCCCCCCGCGGAACACGGATCTTTGGTCCTGTCGCCCGTGAACTCAGAGAAAAAGGGTTTATGAAAATCGTTTCATTAGCCCCTGAAGTATTGTAAGGAGTCTTCCATGAAAATACTTAAAGGTGATAAAGTTCGCGTCATCAGTGGAGCGAACCGCGGAAAAGAAGGCACTGTGTTAAAAACATTCCCGAAAGACGATACCCTCATCGTCGAAGGGGTCAATACCATTAAGAAACACACCAAACCGTCCCAAGCGAACCCTGACGGAGGCATTTTGGAGTTTGAAGCACCCATTCATGCGTCCAACGTCATGTACCTCGATGGGAAAGAGACCACTCGGATTGGCTTAAAAGAAATCACCGATACCGTCAAAAAAGAGAAAGTGACGCGCAAAGTTCGCTTTGCGAAAAAATCAGGTGAGGTTCTTGACTAATCTCAAAGGAGTTAGAATCTTATGAATCGCTTACAAGAAAAATACCAAGCATCCGTTAAACCAGCGATGATGAAACAATTCAACTATGAGTCTGTGATGCAGACACCAAAAGTTGAAAAGATCATTATTAATATCGGGGTTGGCGATGCCATTAACAACGCAAAAGCACTCGATGATGCCGTCGAAGAATTGACGCAAATTGCGGGTCAAAAACCGGTCATTACGAAAGCAAAAAAATCGATTGCAAACTTCAAATTACGCCAAGGCATGGCCATTGGCTGTAAAGTGGATTTACGCGGCGTGAGAATGTACGACTTCTTAGATAAGTTAGTCAGCATTGCATTGCCTCGGGTTCGAGATTTTCAAGGGGTCTCAAAAAAATCCTTTGATGGCCGCGGGAACTTCACGCTGGGTGTCAAGGAACAATTGATATTCCCAGAAATTGATTACGATAAAGTCAACCGCGTGCGGGGGATGGATATTGTGATTGTAACCACGGCACATACAGACGAAGAGGCCCGTTTCTTATTGCAAGAACTCGGCATGCCTTTCCGGAAATAATTCAAGGAGGTAAATCATGGCAAAGAAATCAATGGTTGTGAAACAAAAAAGAACGCCGAAGTATTCCGTTCGAGAATACTCCCGATGTGAACGTTGTGGACGTCCCCATTCGGTGTATCGGAAATTCAAATTATGCCGAATTTGCTTCCGCGAATTGGCATACAAAGGACAAATCCCTGGTGTTAAAAAGGCCAGTTGGTAAGACTAGGTAACTTGGAAGGAGGCCAATTAATATGGTCATGACAGATCCGATTGCGGACATGCTTACACGCATCCGTAACGCAAATCAAATGAAAAAAGAAACAGTGACAATGCCTGCTAGCAAGTTAAAACAACAAGTCTTAGATTTGTTGCGAGCCGAGGGGTACATCACCAACGTCTCACTTGTCAAAGGCGAGCGCTTTAATGACCTTAAAGTGACGCTTAAATATAACCAAAACGAACGTGTCATCAAAGGATTGAAACGTATATCAAAACCCGGCTTACGTGTCTATGCACCAAGCCAAGAAATTCCCAAAGTCCTAAACGGGCTAGGCATCGCCATTCTCTCGACGTCCAAAGGCTTAATGACAGACCGTCAAGCACGCCGTGACAACGTCGGAGGCGAAATCCTAGCGTACGTTTGGTAGTCAACCTAAGGAGGATAAAATGAGTCGTATCGGAAAACAACCGGTCGTTTTACCTGATGGGGTGACCGCCACAATTGACGGGCAACATGTCGAGGTAAAAGGACCCAAAGGAACTTTATCGTATGACGTGCATGAATCCATTGCGGTTAAACAAGATGGAAACACGCTTGTCTTAGAGAAAAAATTAGAATCGAATCTTGTGCAAGCGCTGTTTGGAACATCCCGAGCGCGCGTACAAAATTTAGTAACTGGGGTCAGCGAAGGCTATAAGAAAGAACTTCAAATGGTCGGCGTTGGGTATCGGTCCCAAGTGCAAGGAAATACGCTCGTCGTCAATGCCGGATATTCAAATCCTGTTGAAATGAGCATTCCGTCTGGCATTGAAGTCGCGGTAGAAAAAAATACCCAGCTTTCGGTGTCCGGCATTGATAAACAATTAGTCGGTCAATTTGCGGCCAACGTTCGCGCCATCCGCAAACCCGAACCGTACTTAGGTAAAGGGATCCGTTACGTAGATGAGTATGTACGTCGTAAAGAAGGAAAAACCGCTAAGTAACGGTAGGAGATTGATATGATTAAGAAAATTTCACGCAATACACTGAGACAAAAACGTCATTTCCGGATTCGTCAAAGCCTCCATGGAACGAGTGATCGTCCAAGGCTCAGCGTTTACCGCTCAAACAAAAACATTTATGCGCAATTGATTGATGACTTAAACGGAGTCACCCTAGCAAGTGCGTCATCCATGAAAGACGTGAAAGCGAAAAGCTTAACGGTGGATGTGGCCAAAGAAGTGGGCGCAGCCTTAGCGAAGAAAGCCTTGGATAAAAAAATTAAAGCGGTCGTCTTTGACCGCAGTGGTTATTTGTATCACGGACGGGTCAAAGCATTAGCTGAAGCCGCTCGTGAAGCCGGATTGGAATTTTAGGAGGTATGTCGATGCAAAACAAAAGAAGACCCCGCAGAAGACGGGAAGAAAACCCATTCGAAGAACGCGTCGTCAATATCAACCGCGTCACAAAAGTTGTCAAAGGGGGCCGTCGGTTCCGTTTCTCTGCCCTCGTCGTCGTTGGCGATAAAAAAGGACGTGTCGGATTCGGTACTGGGAAAGCTCAAGAAGTCCCTGACGCCATTAAAAAAGCCATCGAAGCCGCCAAAGCTTCCATGATCAAAGTGCCGATGTACGGCTCGACGATTCCCCACGAAATTACGGGAATTCACGGTGCTGGCCAAGTCTATTTAAGACCGGCATCACTCGGGACTGGAGTCATCGCAGGAGGCCCTGTTCGCGCCGTCTTAGAAGCGGCTGGTGTGAAAGATATTCTCTCGAAATCACTTGGGTCATCAACCCCGATTAACATCATCCGTGCCACGATGGATGCGATTTCTAAATTACGGAGTGCCGAAGAAGTTGCACGGACCCGTGGTTTGACCACAAAGGAGATCTTACACTAATGAAAGAGCTCTCGATTACCCTCTCAAGAAGTATGATTGGGACACTCCCCAGACAACGTAAAACGTTGCAAGCATTGGGACTTAAAAAAATGCATCAGACCGTCATTAAAGGAGACTCACCAACTGTGCGTGGCATGCTTAAAACAGTTGCCCATCTCGTCACGGTTACCGAGCAATAGGAGGGCATTATGAAATTACATGAACTCACCCCTACGAAAGGGTCGACTCACGCGAAAAAACGCGTTGGTCGCGGCCATGGGACCGGCAATGGAAAAACTGCAGGTGCCGGCCATAAAGGACAAAAAGCACGCTCTGGTGGAAGCCTTCGTATCAACTTTGAAGGGGGCCAAACACCAGTCATTAAACGCTTGCGTAAAATGGGCTTTAACAACCCGACACGCAAAACGTATACAACGGTCAATATATCGGTCTTTAACCGGTATGAAAAAGGCACTGTGGTAACCCCGGAAACGCTACTAGAAGATAAAGTCGTCAAATCAATTGCGAAAGCCGGACTAAAAGTCTTAGGCCAAGGCGAACTGAAAGACGCTGTCACAGTCAAAGCGCATAAATTTACCGGTTCTGCAGTGGCGAAGATTCAAGCAGCTGGCGGCCAAGCAGAGGTGCTCTAATGGATACGTTGCGCGCCGTTTTTGACAGCACGAAAGTCCGCAATAAGATTTTATTTACGCTCGCCGCTTTTTTAGTATTTAGAGCTGCGACGTACATTACCATTCCGCTTATCAACCCGGAACAAATCCGTCAGTTTTTTGAAGCACAAGGTGGATTCATCGGCATCATTGATGCGTTTACGGGCTCAGCATTATCGAACTTCTCGATCATCGCCTTAGGCATTGGGCCTTATATTACGGCGTCCATCTTGATTCAATTACTGCAAATGGACATCGTGCCAATCCTCAAAGAGTGGTCTGAAGAAGGCGAGACAGGTAAGCAAAAAATTAACCAATTGACTCGCTATTTAGCGATTGCGCTTGCGTTTATTCAAGCGCTTGGCTTAACGTATGGGTTTGCTTTAACCGGCAATACCATCTTTGATATCGGTGTTGAACCAACATTCTTCACGTATACCTTCTTAGCCGTGGTGATGACCGCAGGCACCGCATTCTTATTNTGGTTGTCTGATCAAATCACATTAAAAGGCATCGGCAATGGCACGTCGATGATTATTGTCGCCGGAATTATTTCTGGACTTCCAGGCATGTTTACCTCACTCGGCCAAGAATATCTGGCAGGTGCCACGTCTGATTTAGGCAGTTACTTAACCTTTGCGGTCGTCGTCGTACTGTATTTACTCGTCTTAGTCGGTGTGACAATTATGACTGCTGCAGATCGTAAGATTCCCATTCAGTACGCCAACCGTCCAACCAGTTCAAAAACAACGGGTCGTCAAGGATCGAATATTCCCATTAAGATTAATTCATCCGGTGTTATTCCAGTCATTTTTGCGGTGACGATTCTCTCCTTACCGCAAACGCTATTGTCATTCCTACCGGAATTTGCGAATTCCCCGTTCGGCACGTGGGTTGGAGAATTCTTCAACTACCAACGGCCACTTGGATATTTAATTTATGCCATCTTAATTGTATTATTCACCTTCTTTTATTCTTTCATTCAAATTAACCCAGAAAAAATCGCCAAAAACTTGCAGCAACAAAATGCCTACATCCCAGGCGTTCGCCCAGGATTAGAAACGGAAAACTACGTATCAAAATTACTGTTCAAAATTACCGTCGTAGGTGCCCTTTATTTATTGGTGGTGGCGTCACTTCCAATCTTTACCGCTGTCATCTTCAACTTGCCGAGTTACGTGCAAGTGGGCGGCACAAGCTTACTCATTGTCGTTGGGGTTGCCATTCAAACGACCCAACAAATAAAAACCGACTTGCAGGGACAAAACTACAGCGGCTTCATTAAATAGGAGGCGCGCATGAAACTCCTGATGATGGGACCTCCAGGTGCCGGAAAAGGAACGCAAGCAAAAAAAATTGTCGGAGATTATCACTTATCGAATATATCGACGGGTGAAATGTTTCGCGACTCGTACCGAAAAAAAGAATCGTTAGGGCTGCTCGCCATGGAGTTTATCCGGGATGGGCACCTTGTGTCGGACGAAATCACCATTGAAATCGTCCGCCGCCGATTGTTCGAAAGCAATAAAGAAAAGAACTTTTTACTCGACGGCTTTCCACGGACGATTTTCCAAGCTGAAGCACTTGCTGACATGCTTGACGTAATGCAATCGAGTCTTGATGCAGTCATCCAAATTGTCGTTTCCGATGACGTGATTTTGACCCGTATGGTGGGACGTCGGTCGTGCTCCATATGTGGGGCAACCTATCACCTCGACTTCAAACCGCCCAAGGTTGAAAACGTTTGTGACAGTTGCGGTGGGGTCCTCTATCAGCGTGAAGATGATAAGCGTGAATCGGTGAAAAACCGGTTAGACATTTATAAAATCAAAACACAACCGTTAATTGAGTATTACAAATCCCGTGGCCTTCTTTATGAAGTCGACGGTGAAAAAAGTTTTGAGGGTGTGTATCAAGAAATTAAAGCAGTACTCGAAGGACTCGCATGATTGTCTTAAAAAGTCCGCGTGAAATTGCCCTCATGCAAGAAGCGGGTCGCATCGTCGCACTCGCTCATCAAGCGGTGAAAGCAGCGATTCAACCAGGTGTAACAACGGCTGAGATTGACGCGATTGTTGAATCGGTCATTCGAGCTCATGGAGCCACGCCATCCTTTAAAGGGTATGGCGGCTTTCCCGGAAGTGCCTGCACGTCAGTCAACGACGAAGTGGTTCACGGCATTCCTTCACAGCGCCCCTTAAAAGAAGGTGACCTCTTCAAGGTCGATATCGGTGCCTTTTATCAAGGGTATCACGGAGACTCCGCCTGGACGTACGCCGTGGGGTCAGTATCGAGTGCCGCGCGTCAATTGATGGACGTGACCGAACAGTCACTGTATGCGGGGTTAGCGGTCGCGAAAGCCGGTCAGTACTTATCCGATATTTCACACGCCATTCAAACGTACGCAGAAGATCGTGGGATGAGTGTAGTTCGCGAATTTGTCGGCCACGGAGTCGGTAAAGAATTGCACGAAGCCCCGCAAATCCCTAATTATGGGGTACCTGGCAGAGGACCGAAGTTAAAACCTGGCATGACTTTAGCCATTGAACCGATGATCAATACGGGAAAAAAAGAAGTGAAAGTCTTAGCCGACGGCTGGACTGCCGTGACGCTTGATCAGTCACTCTCGGCGCATTACGAACACACGATATTAATTACCGAAGACACACCTAAACTGCTCACCATCCTTTAAGGAGGCGATTCAATGGCCAAAGAAGAAAAAATAGAATTCGAAGCAAAAGTGGTTGAAGCTCTTCCCAATACTCAATTTCTCGTTGAATTACCCAACGGACACAAGATCAAAGCTCACGTTTCAGGTAAAATCCGCATGTATTACATACGCATTTTACCTGGCGATCGCGTCACAGTGGAGATGTCTCCCTATGATTTAACACGTGGGCGCATTACCTACCGTCACAAATAATTGCAAGTTGCCAAAGGAGGCGCATCGTTATGAAAGTAAGACCATCCGTTAAAAAAATGTGCGACCAATGTAAAGTGGTTAAACGCAAAGGCAGAGTTATGGTAATCTGCTCAAATCCCAAACATAAACAAAGACAAGGTTAAGGAGGCCAACCATGGCACGTATATCAGGTGTAGATATTCCCAACGATAAGCGCGTTGTAATTTCATTGACCTATATTTTTGGCATCGGAAAAAGTACGTCACAAAAAGTACTTGCTGCGGCCAATGTATCGGAAGAATCGCGCGTCAAAGATTTATCTGAAGAAGAGCTCAAACGGATTCGTGAAGAAATTTCCAAAGTGAAAACTGAAGGGGATTTACGGCGCGAAACCGCCCTCAATATTAAACGACTTCAAGAAATCGGCTCATACCGTGGAATTCGTCATCGCCGTGGGCTTCCCACGCGCGGACAAAACACGCGGAACAACTCAAGAACCCGCAAAGGGCCACGTCGTACTGTTGCGAACAAGCGGAAATAGGAGGATTTTATGGCTGTAAGAAAAGGCGCACGTAAACGCCGCTCGAAAAAGAATATTCCAAGTGGTGTCGCCCATATTCATTCAACATTTAATAACACGATTATCACCATTACGGACCCTCAAGGTAATGCGGTGTCCTGGACAAGTGCCGGCGCCTTAGGCTTTAAAGGGTCGAGAAAATCGACGCCTTATGCCGCACAAATTGCGTCCGAAGCATGTGCTAAAGCGGCGATGGACCACGGCGTACAACGCGTTGATGTGACGGTTAAAGGGCCTGGACCTGGTCGTGAAGCCGCGATTCGCTCCCTGCAAACCGCTGGCCTGAATATTACATCGATCAAAGATGTAACCCCGGTCCCGCACAATGGATGCCGTCCTCCGAAACGTCCTCGAGGATAAATCCATTCAACCAATTTTAGGAGGTTTCGCAATTTGAAAGACTTAATGTTTGAAAAGCCCTTTATCAAAGTCTTGGATGGTGAGGCATACGACAGTGTCACAAAAAGTGGATTTGAAATTTCTCCACTAGAACGTGGCTACGGCATTACGCTCGGTAATTCACTACGGAGAATTTTATTATCATCACTCCCGGGTGCGGCCATCGTGAACTGTCAAATCGACGGTGTTCAACATGAATTTTCTGCCATTGAAGGGGTCGTTGAAGATGTCACAGGCATCGTCCTTAACTTAAAAGATGTCATATTGTCCATCGATAACGCCGATCCAGACGTTGAAAAAATATTAGAAATTGAAGTCAAAGGTCCCAAAGTCGTCACTGCGGGCGACATTCATGTCCCCGATGATGAAGTTAGCATCGTCAACCCTGACTTAGAAATCGTCAATGTTCAATCCGGGTCGTTCCGGATGACGATGACGGCACGCCGAGGCATTGGTTATGTCGGTGCAGAACAAAATAAACGCTTTAATAAAGCGGTCGGTGTCATCCCTATTGACAGCATCTACACGCCGGTTACTCGCGTGATGTATGACGTGGATAAAACCCGTGTGGAAGATCATGCCGACTTAGACAAACTCATTTTAGAAGTCGAAACCAACGGTTCTGTGAATCCGCAAGAAGCGATTGGAATGGCGGCTAAAATGATGATTGATCACTTAAATGTGGTCGTTGAATTATCTGAGCTTGACCCCGAAGAATCCTTCATGATGGAACGGGAAACCGCTCAAAATTCGCAAATCTTAGAAATGCAAATCGAAGATCTTGATCTGTCCGTAAGAAGTTACAACTGCTTGAAGCGCGCCGGCATTAATACCGTTGACGAATTAACGCGCAAATCGGAAGAAGACATGATGAAAGTTCGAAATTTAGGGAAAAAATCACTGAAAGAAGTGAAACAAAAACTCAACGATCTTGGACTTTCACTCGCCAGATCAGCGTAGGAGGAAATCATGACTGGATATACCAAACTAAATCGCCGTTCAGACCAACGAAAAGCGATGCTTAGAGACTTAGTGACACAATTGATTGTGCATGAACGCATTGAAACAACGTATACCAAAGCCAAAGAACTCAAACGGTTGGCGGACAAAATGGTGACACTCGGAAAGAAAAATACGTTAGAATCGCGTCGCCAAGCTGCTAAAACTGTTCGTTTCATTTCCGCAAATGACGACAAATTTGCGCTTCAAAAACTATTTGATGACATTGCCCCTCGCTTTAGCGAACGTAGTGGTGGGTACACCCGCATCTACAAAATGGGCCCTCGTCGCGGTGACGCGACCGAAATGGCCATCATTGAATTTGTTGAATAACATGGATAATGCGAGCAGAGATTGCTCGCATTTTGTCTTTTAGGAGGCGTGTGTGCCGTTAATTGAACTGCAAGACGTGTCTTTTAGTTACGGAAAAACACCGGCGATTGATCAGCTATCCTTAACCGTTGAAGCTGGCGAATGGGTAACCATCGTGGGCCCGAATGGAAGCGGTAAGTCGACCCTTGCCAAACTCCTAATTGGGTTGCTTAAGACCCAACAAGGGACGATTCAAGTGGCCGGTGAAACATTGGATGAGACAACCGTCCAAGGCATCCGTGAAAAAATCGGTATTATCTTTCAAAATCCTGACAACCAATTTGTCGGGGTGACTGTGAAAGATGATATCGCTTTTGGGTTGGAAAATTTAAGTGTGCCGTATGAGGAAATGCTTNAACGGATTGATCATTACAGCAAGGCAGTCGGCATGGACGCATATTTAGACAAAGAACCCTCCCAACTGTCAGGGGGTCAAAAACAACGCGTCGCGATTGCAGGCACGCTGGCCATGAAGCCAGAACTCATCATTTTTGATGAAGCCACGTCAATGCTCGATCCGACCGGCCGTCAGGCGATGTTAGAGATCATGCACGCCTTGAAAGCGTCCGGAAAAACAATCCTTTCAATCACCCATGACTTAAAAGAAGCATTACCCGCTGACCGTGTCTTAGTGATGCACGAAGGACGGCTATTAAAATCTGGCACTCCGCGCGATATATTACGCGATGAGCCACTGCTAAAAAAAGCCCGTCTCACGCTTTTAGAACCATTTAAGTACATGAATCAACTGGCGAAGAAAAAACAGCTCACCGACGAATGGGAGGCGTTATTATGGCAATCCGCCTTCACACTGTAAGTCATACGTACACGGCCATCAACCAACCCGCCGTGCACGCCTTAAAAGACGTAACCTTGACGATTGATGCCACGGATGAATTTATCGCGTTGGTCGGGGAAACGGGGTCTGGAAAATCGACCTTGGTGCAGCACTTTAACGCGCTGATGGCACCGACTTCTGGGACCGCTGAATTATTTGACGTAACAATCACCGCCGAATCGTTTAAAGATAAGTCGATTAAAAAGACGCCGATTCGCAAACGCATCGGCCTCGTCTTTCAGTTTCCTGAATATCAACTGTTTGAAGAGTCTGTCTTAAAAGACGTTGCGTTTGCGCCAAAAAACTTTGGCCAAAGCCAAGCGGACGCGGAAGAAAAAGCCAAACATGCGCTATCTTTAGTGGGGCTGGATGACACCTATTATGCGCGCAGTCCATTCCATTTATCTGGCGGTGAAAAAAAGCGCGTATCAATTGCTGGAATACTGGCCATGGAGCCTGACATTTTAGTGCTTGATGAGCCAACCAGTGGGCTTGATCCACAGTCACAAAAAATGTTGATGGACGTATTTGAATCTATTCAACGTACCACGCACATTTCCATCGTCTTTATTACGCATGACATGAACTGGGTGGAAGCCTACGCCAAACGCGTCCTTGTGATGCAGTCGGGAGAATTGGTCTTTGATGGAGCGCCAGATGCGCTATTTAATCATCCTGAGCTGAGCGTCTGGAAAATGGACCTCCCCGACCGGAAAAAAGTTTTAAATTATCTGCAGAGTCAATTCAACTTGCAAACACCCATGGACGATTTTACGCAATTACTCAACGCCATAAATGGTGAGGGTGACCAATGAAAAATATCGTGATTGGCCGCTACATCCCAGGAGATTCGTTTTTGTACCGAATGGATCCACGGGTCAAATTAATTGCCCTGTTCATCTTGTTTGTTGCGGTTTTTGTCATTGACGAGTTACTCGTGATGGGACTCGCTTTGTTAGGTATTTTAGTCTTACTCCCACTCGGTAAAATTAGTTTGAAAAAAGTCTATTTCGGCTTACGTCCGCTTTTATTTTTACTCATTTTCACGTTTGTCTTTCAAATATTATTCAACACGCAAGGGCGCTTATTAGGCACATTACGATTAACATTTGATCCCTTGAATGTGGCGTTATCTGTGGGGATATTTGCCGCATGGCTCTTCTTAAAACGCTTTACGTCTTTTACGTTTATTAGCTTCTTAGTCATGGTTGCGGGCGTATTAACTCTACTTTCACAACTCACCTTACTTGCCTCATTTGGCTCTTTCACCATCGCCATTTACGAAGAAGGATTACTGTTTGCAATTTTCATCTTGTTAAGGCTCGTAATCATCGTCACCTTATCAACGATTTTGACGATTACCACGAAACCCACCGATTTAAATCTCGGTTTAGAACGCGTCTTAAAACCACTTAAANTCATTCGAGTGAACACCGAAGAAATTGCCATGATTATCGGTATTTCCTTGCGCTATATCCCGACTTTACTCGATGAAGCAAACAAGATTATCTTAGCGCAAGCCAGCCGCGGGGTCGACTTTCAAGAAGGAAAGATTAAAGACAAAGTCGTACAGATTATCTCGCTGTTAGTTCCGATGTTTATCATTTCATTTCAACGGTCTGATGAGCTCGCCAACGCCATGGAAGCGCGTTGCTTTGTACCGGGGAAACCTCGTACGAGACTCAACCAACTGACATGGAAACCATTAGATACGGCTGTCTTAGTCGTCACACTGACCTTAATGATCGTCTCCATTGGAGTCCGGATTTTATGGTAAGTGACCCGTTTAACACATGGCTGGACGACCCACAGCGTATCCAAGAAGCTCTCAGTGAGACAACCCAACTGTTAAACGAGGCATATGACCCTGTATCAGTGGCTGACCTTTACCGTCTATTCGAAGATCTAGATCGTCCCCACGTGATGGTCTATCAAGAATTTTCCCGCACCGTTATAAGCGACGGGACTCGAACGTTACGGCTCGCATTTAAGGGGGCGTTACTGAGCCGGGTTGATCTTCTCAAGGCCCCTTTAAAAACGTCTCGCATCGCCATTCAGTATGGCTATGATGGGACCCTTTATAAGGGCTCACAAATTCAACCCAACGTGCCGACAATTACCGGGCAAATTGAATCAATTCTCGGTCATCTGTTTCAATCAGATATTACGTTACATCCAGCGTCACGAACGGATGCCGGTGTCCACGCAAAAGCCGCAACGGCTCATTTTGACGCTCCGTTTAACATGGCAGCAGATAAATTACTGCGGCTGATGAATCGCATGGCGCCCAGTGATTTAGTCATCCACCACGTGCAAGAAGTCACCCCGTTTTTTCACGCGCGCTACGACTTACTTACAAAGACGTATGCGTACACATTATCACGGATTAAACGCGTCGAAACGATGCACAAAGTGAGTGTATTTGAACCGTTAGACATCGTTCAATTCACCGCCAACATTCAAGCATTTGAAGGCACTCATGATTTTCGGAATTTTGCCAAAGTGGATGCTTCAACAAACACGGTAAGAACGATCGAATCAATTGACATTCATGCCATTGATGACGACACTTACCGAGTCACCTTTCACGCGTCAGGATTTTTAAGACACATGATTCGGATGATTATTGGAGCGGCCCTTGAGTATTCACTGGATGCCATCCAAAATGCCCTGGCGCATCCTGAGACGCCTTCCCAAAAAGTGCTCGCCCCAGCCGAAGGCTTAATGCTCGTATCCACAGACTATTAAAAAACGCGGACTCTAAGTGTGAGAATCCGCGTTTTTTTGTGGCCAATTTTTAAGCGTGCGCTTGAACGATTTTTTCAACTAAGGCATCGGGTACCTCTTCATACCGCACAAAGGCTCGCGAGAATGATCCACTGCCTTGGGTCATGGCTTTCAAGTCAACGGTGTAGGAGACAATTTCTGATTCCGGGATTTCCGCTTCAATTTTTTGGCGGCCCCCTTCCAGAGGTTCCATGCCAAGCACCCGGCCACGCCGTTTATTGGCATCCCCCATGACTTCCCCGACATACTCATCTTTGACAATCACGTCAAGGTGCATGACGGGTTCTAATATGGTTGGTTTGACTTGGTCCAGTGCGTTTTTAAAAGCGAGGTTTGCGGCCATCTTAAAGGAAATTTCATTGGAGTCCACATCGTGATAGGCGCCGTCATACAAGACCGCGCGCACACCAATGACTGGGAACCCAGCTAGGGGGCCTTTTTGGAACGTTTCTATGAGGCCTTTTTCAACCGCTGGAAAATAGTTTTTTGGAACGCTTCCACCGTGGACTTCTTCGGTGAATTCAAACGCTTTTTCATTGGGGTCCATCGGCTCAAATCGCATTTTGACAACGCCGAACTGACCGGCTCCCCCGGATTGTTTCTTGTGGCGTCCCTCGGCGTCCCCTTTTTTCTTAATGGTTTCTCGGTAGACAATTTTTTGATCGCTCGTGTCAACTTCTAATTTATACAAGTTTTTCATTTTATCTACGATGAACCCAATATGGGTGAGTCCTTGACAGCCAATCAGTAGTTGGGCGGTTTCTGCATTTCTGACGATTTCTAACGAGGGGTCCTCAAGCTTTAATTTGGCCAATACCGTCGATAGTTTATTATCGTCACTCGTATTTTTAGGGTGAATGCCCACGTACATGGTCGGCGTTTGTAAGGAGGGTCCTTTATAGATGATAGGGGCTTTTATGTCAGAGAGCGTTTCGCCGGTTGTGAGTTCTTCAACTTTGGCGAGGGCGCCGATATCTCCAGCCTTTATTGAATCAACGGGGAGTTGTTCTTTACCGCGCAAGGTAAAGAGATTGCCGACTTTAATTTTTCCACTGTCGCCAACGCGAACTTCCATTCCAGTTTTTAAGACTCCAGAAAATACTTTGATTAAACTGACTGCACCCATAAAAGGGTCAACCGTTGTTTTAAAGACGTACGCAGACAAGGGTTCATCATCAGATGTCGGCCGTGAAACGCTTGAGTCATCGGTGGGATCAACGCCCGCTTTAGGTTTCAAATCATTGGGGGCTGGCATAAAGTTTTTAATAATATCAAGTGACGCATTGACGCCAATATCATGACTGGCAGACCCGAAAACAACGGGTTTTAAATCACCGTCCAATACGCCTTTTCGTAACCCTTCATAAATCTCTTCTTGGGTCAGGGCTTCCCCCGCAAAGTGTTTGTCAAACAAGGCTTCACTGGTTTCTGCGACCGATTCAACAATTTTTTGTCTAAGTGGTTGAATGGCATCCATAAAAGCGGGTTCAATGTCTTGAATTTGACTCGTATTTCCTGCGTGAAGTTTTTCGTTCATATCGACTAAATTGACGTACCCTTTGAATGTCTCATCTTTAACAACCGGCCATAAAAAGGGAACGGCTTGATAGCCAATGACGTCACGCAGCGAGTCGATGATGGTTTCGAACTTGACGTTTGGTTGATCCATCTTGTTGACATAAATAACGGTAGGAATGTTGCGTGTGTTGAGTTCGTTTAGCACCCGTTCTGAGCCGATATCAATGCCTTTTGTTCCATCGATCACTAATACAGCACCCTTCACGACACTCAACGCTTGGTAGAGTTCATTGACAAATTCTTCATTGCCCGGAGTATCGAGGAAATTGATTTTAAAGTCGCCGTGTTCCACAGGAATTAAACTGGTTGAAAACGACGATAATTTAGCCTGTTCTTCAGGCAAGTAATCACTCGTTGTTGAGTGCGCTTCAATCGTCCCTTTCTCAGGCTTTGTCCCGGTTAAATAAAGGACTGATTCTAAGAAACTGGTTTTCCCTGTTCCGGTGTGTCCGACCACAGCAACGGTCCTCATTTGATTGACATCATAGGGGTTCATAGGCGCATCCTTTCCGATTTTTAATCAATGAAAATAGATAATGTATGCCCTTACATTATAGCAGTATTTGAGTGGGCGTAACAGTCTAAAATTGAAGGATTTTCATGACTGAGCGAAAAATGTGGCAATAAATGATAGTATAATGAGCGTATGCAATCGCATTTGAAACTAGAAAGAGGCCCCCATGTCCAAGAAACGATTTATTACGTTTGAAGGCCCCGAAGGATCTGGAAAAACGTCGGTTATAAAAGAAGTTGAAAAAGCCCTAAAGACGCAAGGCATCGATGTTTGTGTGACCCGTGAACCCGGCGGGGTGGCACTGAGTGAACGGATTCGCTCATTGCTTTTAGACTACGTGGATGAAGCGATGGATGCAAAGACTGAAGCCATGTTATTTGCGGCGTCTAGACGCCAGCATGTGGTCGAAGTCATTCAGCCCGCTTTAGCTAAAAATCAAGTCGTTTTGTGCGACCGTTATATCGACTCATCACTTGCCTATCAAGGCGTTGCACGAGGCTTAGGTATCGAAGAAGTGTATGCCTTAAACCTGTTTGCAATCGAAGAGTTGATTCCCGATATTACCTTATTCATTGACGTCAAACCGGATGTTGGGTTAGCGCGTGTTCGGTCCAATCAACGGGAGATGGACCGACTCGATTTAGAAACGGTAAACTTTCATCAGAAAGTCTATGAGGGCTATTTACAACTCGCCGAATTAGAACCCGAAAGAATCAAAGTGATCAACGGTGAGCAGCCGATTGAAGACGTCGTCAAAGACGCCTTAAAAGTGATTCAGCCGGAAGGATAAATTCGTGGCAGTTCCTGCAGCACATGCACTACATATAGAGCCTTTAAATCGTTTAAAAAAAGGACTTGCTAAGTCCCGGCTTTCGCATGCCCTTATTCTTGAAGGTAGCCGCGACGCATACGTCCAAGATTTGGCCTTGCATATGGCCACTCACATATTATGTGACGGNCAAGATGTCACCACTCAAGCACCGCGTGTATTCAACTTCACTCATCCAAACGTGAAAGTCATTGAATCACCAAAGCAAACCATTGCNAAAGATGACATTATCCAACTGCAGCATGATTTTAATCAAACAGCCTTGGAAGCTGGCCCCAAAATTTATGTGATATTTGACGCGGAAAAAATGAATGCTCACGCGGCCAATGCATTACTCAAATTTTTAGAAGAACCGCATGCCAATATTTACGGAATCTTAGTCACCCACGATGCCTTATCACTATTACCAACGATACTCTCGCGCAGCCAGGTAATCAGCGTCCAAGCCGCCACGTTCAAATCCATTGAGAATGCCTTGCTAGAGGCGGGATATTCGTCGCAACAATCGGCGATTGCCGCGACCCTTTTTCACGATGAAACACGCGCTAAAGATTTCTTAGAAGACACGCAAATGCAAAGCATGATTGCGCATATTCCACCGTTTTTGGCTGCCGCCCATACCACCCAATCCTTGCTCAAATTGCTGCGTGATTATTGGCCTGATTTAGACCGAGATAAACACGGAGTTTCGCATATTTTAGACATGATGATGCTCTATCTTAAAGATGTAATATATGCTAAACTTAACCTGAGTCATAAAGCATTATTTAGCGATTCAATATCACTACTTGAAGAGACGGCTAAGCATTATGAGAGCGCTCAATTGATTGCGATGTGGTCAGAAACGTTAGCGTTTAAAGAGAAACTTGACCGCCCCATTCATTTAAGTTTAGCACTTGATAATTGGGCGTTAATGATTGAAAGAGGCGATGTCATTTGAAAAAAAATGTCATAGGAATTCGGTTTCAACCGGTTGGTAAAAAATACTATTTTGACCCCCAAGATGAGACGTACGAATCGGGGGATAAAATTGTCGTAGAAACCGTCCGTGGAATGGAACTTGCAGAAGTCATCGAGCCAGACAAAGTGCTCGTTGATGATCCTTTATCAAATACGATTAAACCGGTTTTAAGACGTGCCAACAAAGATGACATTCAGGCGTTTGAAGATAACCAAAATGCAGTCCCAGAGATTTTGGAAAGTACGCAGTCATTGATTCAAAAAAACGACCTTGAGATGAAACTTTTAAATGCATCATACACCTTGGATCGTTCGAAATTATTGATCGAATTTTATGCGGATGGCCGGGTGGATTTCCGGCACCTTGTGAAGGATTTAGCTCACCAATTTAGAACGCGTATTGAACTTAAACAAGTTGGCTCTAGAGATTCTGCGAAGCATCTTGGAGGCATTGGACCTTGTGGGTTAATACTCTGCTGCAATACTTTTTTAGGAGAGTTTGATTCGGTGTCCATAAAGATGGCAAAGAATCAAAACTTAGCCTTAAATCCTGTAAACATCTCCGGGCTTTGTGGGAAGTTACTATGTTGCTTAAGATACGAAGATGACATGTACACTGAAGGCCGCAAAGGGATGCCCAAAGAACACTCCATTGTTCAAACTCAAGATGGATCTGGCAAAGTTTTATCGATGAACATATTGGAGCGAACCGTTCGGGTTTACATTGAAAAAAAAGGAGTTCACACAGTCTCAGTTGACGACATAATAAAGACGCGTGATACCCAATAAATGGCGCCCATTGACACACATTATTTACTTGGCATGAATCAACTGAAAATTCAGCAAGACTCAGATTATCTTCCATTTTCTCTGGATTCAATCTTACTTGCTGATTTTTTTACCGAAAAAAAACGGATGAAATCAGTCATTGATTTGGGGACGGGTGCGGGTCCGATTCCGTTGTATTTAACGACCAAAACCGATCTGCCAATTACCGGAATTGACATGCAAGAACCACTCATTCAATTGGCCCAAAAAAACGCTGAGATCAATGGACTGTCCTCCCAACTTTCCTTCCAAGTGACAGACATCAAGACCGTCAAAAAGTCGTTTAGTGCCCAGTCTTATGACGCAGTCCTTGTGAATCCTCCTTTTTTTAAAATGCAGGAAAAAAGTCCGCTTAATGCGCAGCCAAAAAAACAAATGATGCGCCATGAAACACACGTAACATGGGCGGATATCGTGCAAGCGGCCAAGTATCTTTTAAGCAATCAAGGCGACTTTTTTTTCGTCCACCGCATCGACCGGTTTACAGAAATTTTAGACACCCTAAAGCAGCACGATTTTGCCTTAAAGCGACTCCGCTTTGTCTATCCAAAAGCGTCAAAAAATGCGACGTCCTTTTTAGGGGAGGCCCGCTTAAAAGGGGAAGCTGGATTACGCTTAGATCCCCCTTTGTTTGTGCATCAAGACGACGATGAATACAGCCAAGAAGTTCGCCAAATATTTCATTATGAGGAGCGTGTATGACAGCTGGACACTTATACATTGTCGCCACGCCAATCGGTCATTTAGACGATATGACTGTGCGTGCCATTGAAACTTTAAAAGCGGTTGATCTCATTTACGCTGAAGATACACGAACGACCAAAAAGTTGCTCAACCATTACTCGATATCCACACGTGTAGACAGCTATCATCAACACAATGAAATGGAAAAAAGTGCCACCATTATCGAGCAATTAAAGGCGGGTAAATCACTGGCATTGGTATCCGATGCTGGGACCCCAAGACTCTCAGATCCAGGGGACCGGTTGTTAGAAAAAGTGTATGAAGCGGGACTAACCCCAACGCCCATCCCTGGTGCGTCAGCGTTGTTAACAGCTTTAGTTTCGAGTCCATTTCCAATTCAAGAGTTCACCTTTATCGGCTTTATCCCCACGCAAAAAAAAGCGCAAAAAGCGTTGTTTAATCGTCTCCAAGAAAGTCCGGCGTTGCACATATTTTACGAAGCACCCCACCGAATCAACAAAACGCTCAAAGCCTTGTATGAAGGGTTCGGTAAACGGCCTGTGTATATCGGCCGAGAATTGACTAAAAAATTTGAAGAACACACGCTTTTAACACTCAGTGAGAGTCTTGAATTAGAGGCTCCCAGAGGCGAATATGTTATCATAATGAAAGGCAATCAAGCGCCTCTAGAACTGGATGATGATTACATCGCGCACATCGAATTGTTGATGGCTGATGGGACCAGTGAAAAAGACGCAATTAAGCACGCTGCACACGCTAGAAATCTCCCTAAAAATACTGTCTATATGGCGTACCAACGGCATAAGAAAGAAGGCTCGGATGGCAATTAGTAAAACGTTTTATATTACGACGCCCATTTACTACCCCAGTGGAAAACTGCACATTGGGAATGCGTACACCACGCTCTATTGTGACGTGTTAAAACGGTATAAATCCTTGCAAGGATTTGATACGTATTATCTAACCGGCATGGATGAGCACGGTAAGAAGGTGGAAACCAGTGCCCAAGACGCCGGTGTTCCGGCGCAAGATCACGTCGACCGAATTGCCGAGGAAACCAAAAAATTATGGACGCTCATGGACATCGAATACGATGATTTCATCCGAACCACGGAAAAACGTCATAAGACCGTGGTACAAACCTTTTTTGAGCAATTACTCAAACAAAAAGACATTTACTTGGGGCATTACGAAGGCCATTATTGCATGCACTGTGAATCGTTTTTCACCGAGACGCAAGTTGGCCCCGATCACATTTGTCCCGATTGCGGCCGACCCACCCAACTATTGAAAGAAGAAAGTTATTTTTTAAAACTAAGTAAATACGCAAAAAAACTTCATGACTACATCATCGAACACCCTGATTTCATTCAACCAGAATCCCGTCGCAATGAAGTCCTGGCGTTTATCGACAATGGGCTCAATGATTTGAGTGTCTCCAGGACGACGTTTGACTGGGGAATTAAAGTCGTATCCGATCCGAAACATGTCGTATATGTCTGGTTAGACGCCCTGACCAATTACATTTCAGCATTGGGCGTGTTAGACGATGAACCGCACCTTTACGAAAAGTATTGGAAAGGCGACGAAGTCTTACACGTCGTGGGGAAAGATATTTTACGGTTTCACGCCATTTACTGGCCCATTATGTTAATGGCTTTAGACATTCCGATTACTTTCAAATTGTACGCCCATGGATGGTACATGATGAAAGATGGCAAGATGAGCAAATCAAAAGGTGGCGCGATTTATCCAGAAACTTTTATTAACCGCTATGGACTGGACGCGATGCGCTACTACATGATTCGTGAACTGCCATTTGGCAGTGATGGCTTATTTGCGCCAGACGCATTTTTAGAACGGACCAATTTTGATTTGGCCAATGACTTTGGGAACTTGTTGAATCGCTCGGTCGCCATGGTCAATCAATACTTAACCGGGCAAGTCACGCAAAAAAATGCTCAGACCGCATTTGATGCTGATCTCGAAGACCAGCTTGCACACACAGTGATCGCTTATGACAAGGCGATGGATGCATACAATCCAGCTGCCGCGTTGCAAGAAGTATTCACGCTTATTTCAAGAGCCAATAAATACATTGATGAAACCACGCCTTGGGTATTAGCCAAAGACGAGACGCAACACGATGTGTTAGAAAACGTCCTCTATCATTTAATAGAGAGTCTTAGAGTCATTGGGATTTTACTCATTCCTGTAATGCCAGAATCATCCCGCACATTGTTTGGGTATATCCATGCAGACGAGGCGCATCAAACATTTGAATCTCGCGTCTTTGGGGCGCAACCACTATTTAACGTTGAAAAGAAAGTGACTCCACTGTTCCCAAGACTCGATGTAAAAAAAGAGTTAGAGGCTTTGAAAACCCCAGTAGAAAAACCTGCTGAAGCTGAGGCTGAAACGGAGAGGACCCCGATGATTGCCATCGATGATTTTGCTAAAATTGATTTACGGGTGGGCGTAGTGACTGCCTGTCGGGCGCATGAAAATGCGGATCGGTTACTCGTGTCTACCGTTGACCTTGGTGAAGAAACCCCTCGACAGATCGTCTCAGGCATCTCGAAATTTTACACGCCTGAACAGATGGTCGGAAAAAAAGTCATCGTCGTGGCCAATTTAAAACCGGTCACCTTACGCGGGGAACGCTCAGAAGGCATGTTGCTTGCGGGCTCAAATGCGAAAACCTTAGAAGTGGTCGAACTAGAAACCTTAAATCCTGGGGATTCAGTTCGATAATCCATAAATGTGATTGACATATGCCGAGCGCTAAGCTATTATATTGTCCGGTACATTTTTAACTCCACACGAATTAGCCCTCACAATAAAAATTAGGAGGCTGCTATGAAAACATTCATGGCTAACAAAAGCACGGTTGACCCTAAATGGTTGGTCGTCGACGCCGCAGGCCAGCGCCTCGGTCGTATTTCCACAGAAGTTGCTTCCTTGTTGCGAGGCAAACACAAACCTACTTATACGCCTCATGTTGATACCGGCGATTACGTCGTCATCATCAACGCGGATAAAGTAGAACTAACCGGTAACAAATGGGATCAGAAGAAATATTATTCACACTCTCAATATCCAGGCGGACTTCGCGAGATGAGCGCCAGAGTGATGCGTACTAAATTCCCAGAACGTTTGTTGGAGAAATCCATCAAAGGCATGTTACCCAAAGGAACACTCGGCAAAGAGATGTTCAAAAAATGTTTTGTATATGCGGCTGATACGCATCCCCATGCGGCTCAAAAACCTGAAGCATATACGTTGAAAGGTTAAGGAGGCAGTCATGGCAAAAGAAGTCATTTATCGTGGCACAGGCCGTCGTAAACGTTCCATTGCTCGCGTCTTATTAAGTCCCGGCAGCGGAAAGTTTGTCATTAACGATCGCTCATTTGAAGACTATGTTCCCTCAGCGGCCATCCGTTTGGATGTGTCACAACCTCTCACACTCACAAGCAACGAAGGAAACTTCGACATTTCTGTGAACGTTCAAGGAGGCGGCATTAGTGGACAAGCCGGAGCCATTCGTCTTGGCATCACACGCGCCTTATTGGAAGTAAACCCAGAATACCGAAAAGTCTTAAAACCAGCCGGATTAATTACACGGGACCCCCGTGTTAAAGAGCGGAAAAAATACGGTCTTAAAAAAGCCCGTCGCGCTCCTCAATTCTCCAAACGTTAATCAAGGACCTTTTCAAAGCACGGTGCGAACCGTGCTTTTTTTATGCTTGAAGGGGCCCAACAAACGTACTATAATAAAGACCGTTCAAAAGGAGGCTTACATGCCAAACCGCGTTAGATATGCGCCGAGTCCCACGGGATTTTTACACATTGGGAATGCGCGAACTGCTTTATTCAATTACTTATTTGCTCGCAGCACCGGCGGCACGATGATTGTGCGAATCGAAGACACCGACATCGCGCGAAACGTCGATACCGGCGTCGATAATCAACTCGATATGTTGAAATGGCTGGGAGTGACGTGGGATGAATCCATTGATCAACCGGGCGATTATGGCCCATACCGCCAACTTGAACGATTGGACCTGTATAAAAACGTGGCCGACACGTTGTTAAGTCAAGGGGTGGCTTACAAATGTTATTGCACCACCGCCGAACTGGAAGCAGAAAAAGCCGAACAAATGGCTCGCGGTGAAGACAAATATCATTACTCACGCAAATGCTTGCACGCCCCAGAGCAAGATAAACCATACGCCATCCGTTTTCACGTTCCAGAAGGTCAAACGTATACGTTTAAAGACGTCGTTAAAGGTGAAGTCACTTTTAAAAGTGAAGACATTGGGGACTGGGTAATGGTCAAACAAAACGGTATTCCAACTTATAATTTTGCCTGCGCTGTGGATGATCATTTAATGGCAATCAGTCACGTTTTAAGAGGCGAAGACCATATCACGAATACCCCTCGCCAACTGATGATTTTTCACGCCATGAATTGGGCCGCACCGACGTATGGCCACATGACCCTCATCGTGAATGATGCGGGGAAAAAATTGAGTAAACGAGACGGCGACATCTTGCAGTTCATCCAGCAATACAAAGACTTGGGCTACGTGCCAGACGCACTCTTTAACTTCATCGCCTTACTCGGGTTTTCTCCAGGTGAAAAAGAATTGCTGACGCCGGATGAATTAATTGCTGCGTTTGCGCCCGAAAAATTATCCAACCACCCCGCCACATTTGACACACAAAAACTGACCTACATCAATCACCAATATTTAAAAGCGCTTGATTTAGCGACCTTTAGCACCTATACAACNCCGTTTTTAGACGCCGCACAGATCACCGAAGGTAAAAGTGACGAATGGATTAATACCTTGCTCAGCGTCTTTCAAGAGCGGACCACGTATGGCCAAGAAATTGTCGCCTTAAGTAAAGCTTTTTTAACGGGCGAATACGTCTGGGACAGTGCGATGCAAGCACTCATGCAAGAAGAAAATGTAAATGCGTTGCTTGAGGCGTTTAAAAGGGGCTTAGAAAGCACTAACTTTACGCCCGATCTGATTCGCGATGTGATGAAAGAAAGCGGCAAAGCTACCGGCATGAAAGGCAAGATGTTATTCATGCCATTAAGGATTGCGACCACGGCATCTATGCATGGACCTGAACTGCCAAAATTGCTGTATTTATTGGGCAAAGACACCGTCTTAAATCGTTTAGAAAAAGCCCTTGAATGGACAGCTTAATCGCTGCTTAAACGTGTGATATAATACACATATATTTTTAATTAAAGGAGATTTTTCGCAAGTATGACAGGTACTGTTAAATGGTTTAATGCCGAAAAAGGCTATGGGTTTTTGACCGACGATGAAGGTCAAGATATCTTCGTGCACTACAGCGCAATTAACGCNGAAGGGTTTAAAACCCTGAACGAAGGTGAAAAAGTCACGTTCGATGTGAACGATAGTGATCGAGGCCCACAAGCCGCAAACGTTGAACGCGTAACCGAATAACAGGGACGACTGAGTCCCTGTTTTTTTTCGCCCTCAAATGGTCCGTGTGATACAATAAGACTGACTTTCAGAAAAGGTGATATCATGCGAATTTTCAACACGTTAACGCACTCTGTCGAGCCCTTTAAACCGATTCACCCTGGCACCGTCAACATGTATGTGTGTGGGCCGACTGTGTATAATTTCATTCACATCGGGAACGCCCGTCCGGTGATTTTTTTTGATGTGGTGAGACGGACCTTTGAATATTTGGGGTACACCGTCAATTTTGTTTCCAATTTCACCGATGTGGATGACAAGATCATTACCCGCGCCTAAAGAATTAGAAATCGATGAAATTGCCTTAACTCAAACCTTTATCAAAGCATTTTTAGACGATGTAGAGCGCCTTGGATCGACCACGAAATACTTGGCTCCCAAAGCGACCGAATACATGCAGCCGATCACAACCTACATAGCTCAATTAATTGACCAAGGATTTGCCTACGAAGTGGATGGTGACGTGTATTTTGACGTCAAAAAAAGCCCGGAATATGGCATACTTTCGAACCGGCAAATTGATGAGCAAGAACTCGGTTCTCGCATTGCCGTCAACGATAAAAAGCGACACCCTCTTGATTTTACGTTGTGGAAAAAAACAACGGAAGGGGTCAAGTTCTCTTCTCCTTGGGGAGAGGGTCGCCCTGGATGGCACACCGAATGTGCAGCAATGATCGATGATATCTTCGGAGAAAAAATTGACATTCACGGGGGCGGTGCCGATCTCGTGTTTCCCCACCACGAAAACGAAATTGCTCAAGCCAATGCCTTGCATCACCATCATTTAGCAAACATTTGGATGCACAACGGGCATTTACAAATTGATGATTCCAAAATGTCGAAAAGCGAAGGCACCGTCATTTACGTGAAAGATCTCACCGTTGATCCGATGGGCTTTCGGCTGTTGACGCTCGGCACGTATTACCGGGCACCCCTGATGTTTAACGATGAAACATTAAACACGTATACCAATGAATGGGAGCGGATTAAACGGACGTACTCACAAGCATTTTACGCCCTTGATCTGATTGAAATGCTCGATAGTGAAGCTAAAAATTATCCGGACATTGAGATTTTACACGACCGCTTTATCGACGCAATGACCGATGACTTTAATACGGCCAACGCGCTCACCCACCTGTATGCACTCGTCAAATTGCTCAATCAAAAAATGCGCGAAGAAGACGCGTTTGACATTATGTTGGCCGCCTTTAATAACTTAAAAATCATGTTCAATATTTTGGGCTTAAGAATCTCATTAAAGCGGCTTTCAAAAGCTGACCGTCACATGTATCATGCCTGGAAAGACGCCCGTAAAAACCGTGACTTTGACCGGGCCGATCAACTCCGCGAAAAACTCTCGGAGCGCGGCATTTTATCGTGAATGGATTAAACGGTGCTGCCCTTGCGTATCTGGGAGATGCAGTCTTCGAACTGGAAATCCGTAAGCTGATGGTGGAAGCCGGAATTCATCGCCCACAAAATCTGCATACTCACGTCGCTGAGTTAACAAGCGGCAAAGCACAAGCGTGGGCGTTTAGTTTGATTGAATCAATGCTCAATGCGCATGAAATTGGCTTTTTCAAACACGGCCGCAATGCCAAGTTGTCCAAAAAGAGTCGACGCGCATCGATGCAAGAGGCCCATACATCGAGTGGCTTTGAAGCCATTTTTGGCGGTCTTTACATGCAAGAAGACACCGCCCGAATTGCCCAGTTATGCCGCCATATTGTACAGACGAAACATCCCGAATTTTTCGCAAATTAAAGGCTTGAAATGCATGCTATGATGAGCCCAAAGGAGCCGTATGATTGTTTATGGTAAGAACGTGGTTGAAACGTTACTCACTCATCCACATCGCCTGAACCACTTGATCATCCAAGACGACATCACAAGCGATCGACTGAATGCGTGTGCTGTGCCTATCACGCGCCTTAATAAGCGTGACTTAGTGGACCAATACGGAGAACAGACGCAAGGCTATGTGGCCGATATTTCACCACTTCCGCTCGGCACGTTAGATCAGCTACTCGCACGTGACCCATCACGCATCGTAATCCTTGATGGAATTATGGACCCCCACAATTTTGGGGCAATTATCCGTAGTGCCAAAGCATTTCGTGCCGATGCCGTCATCATTCGCAAAAAACGGACCGCCCCAATTACCGCCACAGTGTACAAAGCGAGTGCAGGATTAATTGAGACGTTACCGATCATTCAAGTGGCAAACATTCATCAGACCCTTTTAACGCTCCAAAAATCAAACATTTGGATTTATGGACTGGCCGGAGAAGCGACACTCTCACTCAGTGATGTGACGCCCGATGCAAAAATGGCATGGGTTTTAGGCAGTGAAGGCGATGGGTTATCGGCACTCGTCAAAAAGACGTGTGATCAGCTGGTGAGGATTCCCATGCACGATGAAGTTGAATCATTGAATGTGTCCGTAGCCGCCGCCGTTGCTTTGTTCCAGACATCCTAAGAAAGGGATTGGCATGCATCGATATCAGAACGATTACGAAATCATTTATCTTATCCGGGAAGGAGACGATAATGCATTTCAGTTTATGGTATCGAAATACCATCCGTTGATTGCTAAAAACATTCGTAAGTTTCACCTGGCATACATGTACGACGACATTTACCAAGACGCATTGATGTGCTTGCATAAATCCATCTTTGCGTATGATCCAACCTTTAAAAAGACGTTTACACGGTATTTTGAGCTGAACTTAACGCGGATGATGATTACGACCATTGCGCGGTTAAAGCGGCGAACGTGGGCCCATCAAATGCACGAAGATGCCCTTAATTATCGGTGTCAATCCACTGCGTTAAAAAGCCCTTATTTCAAGCTTTATTTAGAAGAAATTAAAGCCTGTTTAACGCCCAAAGAGTATGACGTATTTTGCTTGAGCGAAATCCAACGAGCGAGCGTCCAATTAATCAGTGAAAAACTCGGCTGTGAAGAAAAGTCTGTGTATAATACGTTGTACCGTGCAAAGCGCAAAATCAAGGCGCTTTATGACGATGAAGTTTTTGACAAAGCAAAGAATTTTTGATACATTTATTATTTGCAAGTGTAAAGGATAAATAGGATGAAGAAAAAAATCATTCTTGCCTGCAGTGTGTGTGGCAAGCGAAACTATTCGGTGGATGCCAAGAAAGACTCATCCACACGACTAGAAGTTAAGAAGTATTGTCCGCATTGCAATCAGCATACCTTACACAAACAAACCATTTAGGAGTCGACGATGGCCGAAGAAAAAAAATCATTTAAAGTATTAGAAATATTACGACGCGAATACCCATTTGAAGGGGTATTGCTTGCCATGCTCGGCGGATTAGTCCTCGTGCTTGGTGTCTACATTTTTGAAGGTGAAGTGCTCCAAGTCACGTTGACTGATTGGTGGATTTTCAATGCCCCATGGAAGATCACAACCTTCTCGATAATCATCATGTTGATTGGATTAAGTGCGCTGGTATACGCTTTAGCACCATTCTTCTTACCTGGACTTAAAGAGATGAATAAAGTGTCGTGGCCAAACCGCGTGATGACCAACAACTATTTAGCACGTGTGTTCGGATTTTTAGTATTCTTAGCCGCTGTGTTTATCGTATTTGACTTTGTGCTGCAACCCATTTTCGACATGCTCTACCAGTTAGGAGCGTAAAGTGGCGGATTTTTATTCCCAAAAAAATTGGTACATCGTTCAGACGTATTCTGGTCTAGAAAATTCAGTCAAAATGAACTTGCAACGACGAATCGAAACCATGCAGATGGAAGACAAAATCTTCCAAGTGGTAATTCCTGAAGAACTGGCCTATGAAAAAAAAGCCGACGGAACGATGAAAGAAAAAGTCGTAAAGATTTATCCTGGGTACGTATTTATAGAGATGATCGTCACCGATGATTCGTGGTTTGTCGTCCGTAACACTCCCGGCGTTACAGGGTTCTTAGGATCATCTGGAGGCGGGACTAAACCGATTCCTCTAGGGCCTGAAGAAATTAATCCGATTCTCAAAAAAGCAGGGCTCATGGCGACGCCAAAATTAAACATTCAAATTGGCGAACAAGTCCGCGTCGCAGCCGGTCCATTCAAAGATCAAATCGGTACCATTGATGAAATCGATACTGAACGCAGTGTCGCAACCATCTTAGTCGAGATGTTTGGACGGCCAACACCGGCTGAACTCGGCTTTGATGAAATTGAAAAATTATCGTAATTATGGCTTGTAAAACGACGCAACCTAACATATAATTTTCAAGCATGCCTTAATCATTTAAGGCGTTACGCGTGGAAGGACATAATGTCTGTTGACCACATCACGATACAAAGGAGGTATCATCGTGGCTAAAGAAGTGAATTCCGTTGTTAAATTACAAATTCCTGCGGGTAAAGCGAATCCTGCTCCCCCGGTTGGACCTGCGCTCGGCCAAGCCGGCGTCAACATTCAAGATTTTTGTTCCCAATTTAACGACCGCACGAAAGACCAAATGGGAAATGTGATTCCTGTTGTCATTACCGTGTACAAGGATCGTAGTTTCACCTTTGTAACTAAAACACCACCCGCTTCAGATTTAATTAAAAAAGCGGCTGGCGTGAGCAAAGGCGCAGGCGAATCTTCAAAAGAAGTCGTCGGTAGCATCAGTAATGCGCAATTAACCGAAATTGCAGAAACCAAAATGCCCGATCTCAACGCCAATGATATTGATGCAGCAAAAAATATCATTGCCGGAACCGCCCGCAACATGGGCATTGAAATAAAAGGCTGATTCCATTTAGTTGTTGACTCAAACAGCTAAATGTGGGAGGAAGTTTTCTGTTAGACCACATTTAGGAGGAACCCATGGCACACAAAGGTAAAAAATACAGTGCTGCACTAAGCCAAGTTGATCGCGAAAAAGCCTACACACTCAAAGACGCGGTGGCTTTGGTTAAAAAAATCTCATACGAAAAGTTTGACGCAGGGGTAGAAGTTGCCCTTCGCTTAAATCTCGATCCAAGACAAGCTGAGCAAAACTTACGTGGGGCATTCGTACTTCCCCACGGCACCGGTAAAACTAAACGCGTCGCAGTTTTCGCGCAAGGCGAAAAAGCGAAAGAAGCTGAAGAAGCTGGCGCCGATGTTGTCGGTGGTGAAGACTTGGCTGAAAAAGTACTCAAAGGATTCTTTGAATTCGATGTCGTCGTCGCAGCCCCAGATATGATGGCTGTTGTCGGTAAATTGGGCCGCACACTCGGACCCAAAGGCATGATGCCAAACCCGAAAACCGGAACCGTCACCAACGATATTGCGAAAGCAGTGAGTGAAATCAAAGGCGGAAAAGTGTCATACCGCGTCGACAAAGTAGGTAACATGCACAGCTTAGTCGGAAAAGTCTCATTCAGTGCTGAGCAATTGGAAGAAAACATCGCCACATTTTATGAAACCATGGTCCGCGCCAAGCCGCAAACGGTTAAAGGCGTATACATTCAAAACTTTGCAATCTCAAGCACCATGGGACCGGGTGTCAATATTGACCCCGAAAGTATTACACCTGCTTAACAATTGAATAACCCACGCGTCTAAGACTTAGGGGCATATTGCTTAATTATCCTGACGAGACAAACTTGGAAATCCCATCCACTTTTGTCTAGCGCAAAAGTGGGTTTTTCATGGAAAATTTCATGAAAAGGAGGAACCGATGTCGCAAGCAGCTATTGAAAAGAAATCGCAAGAAGTCGCAACACTTGTAGAAAAAATGAAAGCAACCCCCGCTGTTGTGATGGTCAACTATCGAGGTTTAACGGTGGAAGAAGTGACCGAACTTCGCGGTCAACTGTATGACAGTGACTGCGAATTAAAAGTCATCAAGAACAACATTACACGGCGCGCCGTAGAAAGCTTAGGCTATGACGGAATCGTCTCAGATTTGGTCGGACCCAACGCGGTCGCATTCTCAAATTCAGACAGCGTCGCCGCAGCCAAAGTCTTGTATGAATTTGCCAAAGATCACCCAGCGCTTGAACTCAAGTCAGGCATTGTGGATGGCGAAGTTCTCTCACTCGAAAACATTCAACAATTGGCACAAATTCCATCACGCGAAGCATTACTTACCATGTTTGCAGGCGGACTCATTCAGCCCATCAAACAAGTCGCAATTGGTTTAAACATGCACATTGAAAATCTCGAAAGCACCCAATAAGGAGGCCACTCATGGCAATGAAAAATGAAGATATCATAAAAGCATTAGAAGAAAAAACACTCTTAGAACTTAAAGAACTCGTCGACATGATGAAAGAAACATTCGGCGTTGATCCAAGCGCAGTTGCAGTCGCAGCACCTGGTGCTGGCGGCGGAGCAGATGCAGCACCAAGTGAAGTAAGCGTCATCTTAAACAATGCAGGCGGCGGTAAAATTGGCGTCATCAAAATTGTTAAAGAATTAACTGGCTTAGGCTTGAAAGAAGCTAAAGCACTCGTCGACAACGTGCCTTCACCGATTAAAGAAGGCATTAGCCCAGAAGAAGCCGAAGGCATCAAAGAAAAACTTGAAGAAGCCGGCGCGGTTGTTGAAGTTAAATAATTTCATTCGAACAAGGGTATGAATAAACCTGAGACTTGTCTCAGGTTTTTTGCCCGTTAAAATGAGGTCATTATGTCCCATTATTACGATGCGTCTCCGACGACACCGACCGATCCTTTTACCTTTGAAGTCACGTGTTTCGATACACGATTTACATTTCATTCAGACCGGGGAGTGTTTAAAAAAGACGGCTTAGATTTTGCCAGCCGATTACTCATCGAACATGTTTCAGTTGAACCGGCAAGTGAGTGTTTAGACTTGGGGTCAGGAAGCGGCGTCATCGGGCTCATTTTAACGCGCCAGTACAATCTTCACATGACCGCGGTAGATATCAACGCGCGGGCTGTAGCACTCACTGAAAAGAACGCCCAGCAATTACACGTTCCAGTGACTGCTGTGCAAAGTGATGGATTCAATGAGGTCCAGGAACAATTTTTTGATCACATATTCTCAAACCCGCCCATTCGCATCGGGAAACAAGCGATGTATGCGTTGTTAAGTGATGCGCTTGCGCATCTTAAAGTAGACGGGTCACTGTGGGTAGTCATGCATAAAAAACACGGCGTGGAATCATTTCAACGAAGTTTTGCCAAAGACGCCGATATCAAAGAAGTCATTCGCAAAAAAGGATTTAGGCTTTTAAGGCTTAAGCGGAGCCGTTGACGATTTGACGGTCTTGTGCTAAACTTTTAAAATGCGATAAATTGCGCTTTTTTGCATTTTACACAGATTTATAAACTAAAAATTGGGGTGACACATTAGTGGGTTATAAGCTAGTTCAATACGGTCGAAAACGCGAGAGAAGAGACTATTCGCGCGTTAAAATGAACATTGATTTACCGAACCTGATTGATGTCCAAACCCATTCGTTTGAATGGTTTGTGAAGGACGGGTTGCAAGAATTATTTGATGACATTTCTCCCATCGAAAACTTTACGGGAGATTTGGAGCTTTATTTTTCCGGCTTTGAGTTTGCGGACGAAAAGCATACATTAAGAGAGTCCAAAGACAAAGAACTCACCTACGCCAAGCCGTTATACGTCAATGTGAAATTGGTGAATAACCAGACGGGTGAAATTCAAGAACGCAAGATTTTCATGGGCGATTTTCCGTTCATGACCGATCGTGCGTCTTTTGTCATTAATGGGTCAGAGCGAGTTATCGTCTCCCAAATCGTCCGTTCAGCGGGCGTTTTTTACTCCGTTGAAGTCGATAAGAAAACTCTCTCACGCCGCTATTTAGGCCAAATCATTCCCAACCGTGGGGCTTGGCTTGAATTCGAAATGGACGCCAAAAATAATCTTTATGTCAAACTTGACCGTTCGAAAAAGATCCCTTTAACGACGCTCTTAAGAGCGATTAACCTCAACGATTCAAGTGTGGTTCGGGAATTATTCACCGGATCTGAATACTTGGACCAAACGTATGAAAAAGATACAACCCATTCCCCGCAAGAAGCGATTTTAGAAGTCTACTCAAAACTTCGTCAAGGTGAAACTGCCACCATCGACGGGGCGATGAACTTCTTCGTTTCGCGTTTATTTGACGCAAAACGCTATGAACTGGCGGGCGTTGGACGCTATAAAGTCAATAAAAAACTCGACGTATTAACCCATCTTAAAGGCAAAATGCTCGCCAAAGACATCACGGATAAAAAAGGCAAAGTCGTCTTTGAAAAAGGGACTGTTTTAACGTGGGAAATGCTCGACAAATTAGACAAAAACCGGGCTTGGATTAGACGGCCTTTACCGGGCGTTTTAAGCGCTGATTTAGAATACGATTACACCGTTCAAAAGAAACTGTTGGATGGGAATCCGTACCTTAAGTACTTAAGCGGGGCTGAAAAGCTTGAAATGATTCGCACCCAAAGCTATCCAACTGTTAAAGAGGCCTTCAAAGGATTCTTGAAAAAAGAAGGGGTCAGCGAAAAAGCCTACACCGATAAAGAAGGAAAAATCAAAGTTCAAGAAGCGAAAGACGCCCTTGAAGAAACGTTAAACAATCCCGAACTCGTCTTAGATATCGCAGAAATTGAAGTCGTTGAGATCGCCCACCAAAACGATCAAGACGAAATGGTTACCTTAAAAGTCATCGGCAATAACTCCGAAGAAACGCGTGAACATATTGTTGCCAGCGACATTGTGGCAAGTATCAGTTATTACCTCAATTTATTTGAGGGATTTGGTCGTCTCGATGACATCGATCACCTCGGCAACCGCCGCTTACGTCTAATTGGTGAATTGTTGAAAAACCAATTCCGAATCGGCCTTTCTAAACTGGAAAAAAATGTCAAAGACCGGATGAGTACCAAAGACATTGATGATGTGACTCCGAAAGACTTGATTAATATTCGACCACTCACCTCATCGCTCAAAGAATTTTTTGGGTCATCCCAGCTTTCTCAGTTCATGAGTCAAACCAATCCACTTGATGAAATTACCCACAAACGCCGTATTTCAGCCCTCGGTCCAGGCGGGTTAACCCGTGACCGTGCGGGCTTTGAAGTCCGCGATGTGCACTACTCGCACTACGGCCGCATTTGTCCGATTGAAACCCCTGAGGGTCAGAACATCGGGCTGATTAACTCGCTTGCAACGTACGTGCGGGTCAATCAATTTGGATTTATGGAAACCCCATACATTAAAGTCGAAGACGTAGCGGTTAAGGGCGTCAATAAAAAACGCATTACCGATGACATTCAATACATGAGTGCCGATGAAGAAGAAAATTACACCATTGGTCAGGCGAACATTGTCGTCGATGACGATGGATTCATCGTCGAAGACCAAGTGGTCGCCCGCTATTATGGTGAAACGAACTTAGTGCCGCAAGCAGAGATTGAATTTATCGATGTCTCACCGAAGCAGATTGTCTCGGTATCCACCGCTTCAATTCCCTTCTTAGAGCACGATGATGCAAACCGGGCACTTATGGGTGCCAACATGCAACGACAAGCAATTCCGCTTTTAAAACCCCGTTCCCCATTAGTTGGAACCGGGATTGAATTCAAAGCAGCTCAAGATTCAGGGGCGTGCATCGTGACGAAGCACGCAGGAACCGTAGATTATGTCGATGCAAAACTCGTCGTGATTCGCCGTGGCAATAAAAAAGATCGCTATGATTTAACGAAATTTGAACGCTCCAACCAAGGCACAAACTTGACCCAACGTCCGATTGTCTCAAAAGGGGACAAAGTGGAAGTCGGCGATATCATCGCCGACGGCCCAAGCATGGAAAACGGTGAAATGGCTCTCGGCCAAAATGTCGTCGTCGCTTTCATGACATGGAATGGGTACAACTATGAAGATGCCGTCATCATGAGTGAGAGACTCGTGAAAGAGGACGTCTACACGTCCATTCATATCGAAAAATACGATGTCGAAGCGCGTGATACGAAACTTGGTAAGGAAGAAATCACCCGAGAAATCCCCAACGTTGGGGAAGAAGGTCGTCGCTTCTTAGATGACCGAGGCATCATTATTCCAGGTGCTGAAGTAGACGAAGGCGACATTTTAGTCGGTAAAGTGACTCCAAAAGGACAAACTGAACCGACGCCAGAAGATCGTTTACTCCTCGCTATTTTCGGTGAAAAATCACGCGAAGTGCGCGATACATCCTTAAAAGTCCCGCACGGCGGTGGGGGAATTGTCCAATCAGTGAAATACTTTAGCCGCGCCGGGGGCGATGAAATGCCACCGGGAGCGAATGAAATCGTTCACGTATTTATCGTCCAAAAACGGAAAATTTCCGAAGGCGATAAAATGGCTGGACGCCACGGAAATAAAGGGGTTATCTCAAAAATACTCCCTGAAGAAGATATGCCATACCTGCCCGATGGAACCCCAGTTGATATCATGCTTAATCCACTCGGTGTCCCCTCGCGGATGAACATTGGCCAAGTCTTAGAAATTCACCTTGGCATGGCTGCAAAACGCTTAGGTGTTCACGTGGCAACGCCCGTATTTGACGGCGTTCAAAGCGACGATTTAGAAGCCATACTTAAAGAAGCCGGCATGCAATCGACCGGTAAAACACCCCTTTTCTCTGGGCAAACCGGTGAGAAATATGACAACGACGTATCCGTCGGTGTGATGTACATGATTAAGCTCGATCACATGGTCGACGATAAATTACACGCCCGCTCAGTCGGTCCATACACCTTAGTCACGCAACAACCCATGGGTGGTAAAGCCCAAAATGGTGGCCAACGCTTCGGTGAGATGGAAGTTTGGGCCTTAGGGGCTTACGGGGCCGCGTATACCTTGCAAGAAATGTTAACCGTGAAGAGCGATGACATTATCGGCCGGAACAAAGTATTTAGAGCCATTGTCGATGGAAAATCCATCCCAGCACCAAGCCTTCCTGAATCATTCCGAGTATTAACCCGTGAGCTTCAATCCCTCGGTATATCGGTTGAGTTGATCAACCGGACAACGGGACTTAACGAAGCGAACAAATCATTGGTCGAAGATACCGGATTAGAAAACTACATTGACAAATACGGCTTCAACGCTTAGGAGATGATGCTATGAGCCAAAAGTATTCGCATTATAAAATCCGAATCGCCTCCCCTGAAGAGATGTTAAATTGGTCATTTGGGGAAGTCGAAAAACACGAAACAATTAACTACCGGACCTTAAAACCAGAACGTAAAGGGCTCTTCTGTGAAGAGATTTTCGGTCCAACGAAAGACTTTCAATGTGCCTGCAACAACAAATCTAAACGCTCCAGCCAATCGGGAAAAAAATGTCCGATTTGTGGGGTTGAATACACTGAATCAAAAGTCCGTAGAGAGCGCATGGGCCACATTAAATTGGCCGCACCGGTCGTTCATACTTGGTTCTTAAGAAATTCCCCATCACGTATTGCCACCTTACTCGACTTAAAAAGCAAAGACTTAGAAGAAGTGGTGTACTACGCGTCTTACATCGTGGTCGATAAAGGCGATACTGATTTGCAAAACATGCAAATTCTTTCAGAAGCAAAATATACGGAAAAACACCTTGAGTACGGCAATCGTTTCAAAGCCTTAAGCGGTGCTGAAGCGGTTAAAACCTTATTGAAAAAAATCGACTTAGAAGACGAGGCGTATCGCTTACGTAAAGAATTGCCGTCTGCGTCAAAACAAAAACGTGACAAAATATTAAAACGCCTAGAAATCATCGAAGCGTTTTATAAATCTGACAACAAACCGGAATGGATGGTCATGGACATTCTTCCAGTCATCCCCCCAGAATTACGTCCCATGGTGCAACTTGACGGTGGCCGCTTTGCGACAACCGACCTCAACGATTTATACCGCCGGATTTTAAACCGCAACAACCGGTTAAAACGTCAACTTGAACAAAAAGCACCTGATTTGATTACGAAAAACGAAAAGCGGATGTTGCAAGAAGCCGTGGATGCGTTGATTGATAATTCAAAACGGGGCCGTAAAGTCGTCGTTGAGAAAAACCGCCCCTTAAAATCACTGTCCGATATGTTACGCGGTAAACAAGGACGTTTCCGCCAAAACTTACTCGGTAAACGGGTCGACTACTCAGGCCGAAGCGTTATTGTCGTGGGGCCTGATTTAGAGATGTATCAGTGTGGTCTCCCCAAGGAAATGGCACTGTCACTGTTTAAACCGTTTGTCATTCGCGAATTAATGATTCGTGAAATTACGTCAAACATTAAAAGCGCGAAAGCGATGATTGATCGCAGCGATGCAAAAGTTTGGAATGTCTTAGAAGACGTCATTAAAGAGCACCCTGTCTTGCTTAACCGGGCTCCGACCTTACACAGACTCGGAATTCAAGCGTTTGAACCCAAATTGGTCGAAGGAAAAGCGATTCGCTTACACCCCTTAGTTACCACCGCCTTCAACGCGGATTTTGATGGGGACCAAATGGCCGTTCACGTCCCATTGTCCGAAGAAGCCCAAGCCGAAGCACGGGTCTTGATGCTCGCATCCAACAACATCTTGAACCCGAAAGATGGCAAACCGGTCGTCACCCCGTCCCAAGATATGGTCTTAGGAAACTATTACTTAACGCTTGAACGGGCGCATGAAAAAGGCCAAGGCAAAGTATTTAAAGATTCAAAAGAAGCTTTGCTCGCGTTTGATAACCAAGAGATTTCCTTGCACGCTGTCATCGCGATTAAAGCGTCATCTTTAGGAAATGCACCGCTGACTGAAACGCAACGTCAAGGCTATTTAATGACGACGGTTGGGAAACTCATTTTCAATGAGATACTGCCGCGTTCATTCCCATATATCAACGAACCAACGGTTGAAAACTTGGAAGAAGAAACACCTGATTCGCATTTCTTAGCGAAGGGCTCAAACATCCCTGAGATTATCCATCACAACGCCGATTATCACGCGAAAACCGAAGCTTTGAAACACTTAAAAGCGGACGGAACGGATGACGCGGAAATTAAACGCTTAGAAAAAGAAGTGAAGGCGCTTGAGAAAAAAGGTGCACGCCATTTAATTGAGCCATTCCGTAAACGGTTCTTAGCGCTTGTCATTTCCCGGGTCTTTGAAGACTTTAAAATTAACGAAACTTCAAAAATGCTTGATAAGATGAAAAACTTAGGCTTTAAATATTCGACGTATGCCGGCATTACCGTGAGTGCATACGACGTTATGCCTTACACGCACAAATCCGAGGTCATCACCGGTGCATCGACGCAAGTTGATCGCATTCAAACCATGTTTGACCAAGGCTTACTTACCGACAAAGAACGTCGTGGATTGGTCATTAAAGAGTGGGAAAAAGCGAAAAACCTCATTCAGCAAGGCCTGAAAGATGAACTCACCAAAGAAAACCACATCAACATGATGAGCGACTCAGGCGCCCGGGGGAATATTTCCAACTTTACCCAACTCGCCGGGATGCGTGGTTTGATGAGTAAACCATCTGGAGAAACCATTGAACTACCGATTAAAGCGTCATTCCGTGAAGGATTAACGATGTCAGAGTTCTTTATCTCCACGCACGGAGCCCGGAAAGGGTCGACCGACACCGCCTTAAAAACGGCCGACTCGGGGTACTTAACCCGCCGTTTAGTCGACGTCAGCCAAGACATCGTCATCACCCAAGACGATTGTGCGACTAATCGCGGAGTCATCGTCAAAGACATCTTTGACAATGACGGCAAAGTAATCGTGACGTTATCAGACCGCTTAATTGGTCGCTACTCCCAAGAAACAGTGTCTCACCCTAAAACGGGTGAAGTTCTTATTGAAAAAGATGGCTACATCACTGAAGAAATTGCCAGAAATGTTGAGAAAGCGGGCGTTGAAACCGTGAAGATTCGATCGGTTCTTACGTGCCATGCGGATCACGGCGTCTGCGAGAAATGTTACGGCCGTAACTTAGCGACCGGGAATAAAGTCGAAGTTGGGGAAAGTGTTGGCTATATTGCCGCGCAATCCATCGGTGAACCCGGGACCCAGCTGACGATGCGGACATTCCATACCGGCGGGGTTGCCGGGGCGGATATTACGCAAGGTCTGCCACGGATTCAAGAACTTTTTGAGGCAAGAACACCTAAAGGGAAAGCCATCATCGCGGAAAGTTACGGAACCATTACAGACATTGAACAGATTGATGAACGTTACAAAATCACCTTAAAAGGCGATTTGAAACCGTCTCAAGAAGAGCCGACATTCTATCAATATGAAACCAATAGTGGGGTCACATTGAAAGTGTCAGAAGGCGATCACGTGACCGCCGGTCAGCAATTGACTGAAGGGTCGATCGACCCGAAACAACTTTTAAAAGTGACCAACGCCGAAACGGTTCAACAGTACATCTTGGGTGAAGTTCAAAAAGTATACCGCGCTCAAGGGGTGGAAATTTCCGATAAACACATCGAAATTATCGTCCACCAAATGATGCAAAAAGTGAATATTATTGTCTCCGGAGACACTGAGTTACTTCCGGGTGCTCAAGTGTCCTTGCGTCAGTTCAAAAAAGCCAATGAAGCCGTCATGGCCGACCGTAAAAATCCTGCCATCGCGCGTCCTGTGCTCTTAGGAATCACCCGATCAAGTTTACGGAGTGAATCCTTCTTGTCTGCCGCATCCTTCCAAGAAACGACCCGTGTCCTCACCGATGCTGCCATCCGTGGGAAAGTCGATGACTTGGTTGGACTGAAAGAAAACGTCATTATCGGGGGCTTAATTCCTGCCGGAACCGGTATCTTATCGCACTCCTATTTTGATTATGAAAAAATCGAAGTGGAAGACGATGATTTCTCGGGCGATCCGCTGTATGAAGAAGTCTCTGAAGCACCCGCCGCTGAAGTTGAATAAAGCGCTTAGATTCGCTTGACAATCCAGCTGAGAAATCCTATAATCATATTCGCGTGTAAAACAGTTGGGTCATTCGTTGACCCCTGTTTTCATCCCCGTTTTGATACACACGGAACTGTTGTAAGAAAGGAGGAGCTTTATGCCCACAATGAATCAATTGGTTAGAAAAGGTCGTACATCGAAAGGTAAAAAGAGTAAATCCCCAAGTTTGAACATGGGATTCAACTCGTTGAAACGTGAATATACATCAACCATGAGTCCGCAAAAGCGCGGTGTATGTACCCGTGTTGCGACGATGACTCCAAAGAAACCTAACTCTGCGTTACGGAAATATGCGCGGGTTCGCTTGACCAATGGTGTTGAAGTGACAGCCTACATTCCGGGAATCGGCCACCAACTTCAAGAGCACAGCGTCGTCTTAATTCGCGGCGGTCGTGTCAAAGATTTACCGGGTGTTCGCTACCATATTGTTCGTGGCACACTCGATACCACAGGCGTCACCGACCGTAAACAAGGTCGCAGTAAATATGGAACCAAGAAAAACGCGTAATTAAACGCAGAAAAAAGGAGGAGCCAAGATGCCTCGTAAAGGTCATATAGCCAAAAGAGACGTCCTCCCTGATCCGATTTATGATTCAAAATTGGTGACAAAACTCATCAACAACATCATGCTCGGTGGTAAAAAGGGAACCGCTCAAAATATTTTATACAATGCATTTAAAAAAGTTGAGGAAACAGTCAACAAACCCCCCTTATCGGTGTTTGAAGAAGCCCTCAAAAACATCATGCCAACGTTTGAAGTGAGAGCCCGCCGAATCGGTGGTCAAAACTATCAAGTCCCAGTTGAAGTCAGAGACGAACGCCAATATACCCTTGGACTTCGTTGGTTGACGCAATATGCCCGCTTAAGAAACGAAAAAACCATGGAAGAGCGTCTCGCCAAAGAAATTATGGACGCCGCCAATGGAGTGGGTGCATCAGTGAAAAAACGAGAAGATATGCACCGGATGGCGGACGCCAATAAAGCCTTCGCGCATTACCGCTGGTAAGAAAGGAGATACGTATGCCTCGTAAATATACCCTCGATAAGACCCGTAATATCGGCATTATGGCCCATATTGATGCGGGAAAGACTACCACGACTGAACGTATTCTCTTTCATACTGGACGCATCCACAAAATTGGAGAAACCCACGATGGGGCGTCCCAAATGGACTGGATGGCGCAAGAACAAGAACGAGGAATTACCATTACCTCAGCCGCGACGACCGCGTTCTGGAAAGATCACCGGGTTAATATCATTGATACGCCTGGTCACGTCGACTTCACCGTTGAAGTATCACGTTCATTGCGTGTCCTTGATGGATCAGTCGCCGTATTAGATGCTCAAGCCGGCGTTGAACCGCAAACCGAAACTGTGTGGCGCCAAGCCACAGAGTACCGTGTTCCACGGATAGTCTTTGTCAACAAAATGGACAAAACAGGTGCGGATTTTGCGTATTCGCTGCAAAGTATCGAAGAGCGCTTAGGTGTGAAAGCACCAGCGATTCAATGGCCCATTGGAGCGGAAGATGATTTCTCTGGAATCATTGACCTCGTTGAAATGAAAGCCTATCACTTCGACGGCGGACCGGATGAAATCCCTGAAGAGATTGAGATTCCAGCTGAGTTAAACGATACGGTCAATGAACGCCGTGAGCTATTAATCGAAGCCGTCAGCGAGTACGATGACGAATTGATGATGCTTTATTTAGAAGGCGAAACCATCAGCAATGCCCAACTGAAAACAGCGCTGCGTAATGCGACGTTGTCGGTGGAATTTTTCCCCGTCTTGTGCGGCAGTGCCTTTAAAAATAAAGGCGTAAAATTGATGCTTGATGCGGTTATTGATTACTTACCTGCCCCTGTTGATGTCGCAGAAATCAAAGGCTTGATGAAATCAGGCGATGAAGTCGCCATTGAAGTGAAAGACGAAGCGAAATTTGCTGCGCTTGCCTTCAAAGTCGCAACGGACCCATTTGTCGGCCGATTGACATTCTTCCGCGTCTATTCCGGCGTGTTGAAAAAAGGCTCATATTTAATTAATACGACCAAAGGTAAAAAAGAACGGATTGGACGGCTCTTACAAATGCACGCCAACCACCGGGAAGAAATTGACGAAGTGTACGCCGGAGATATTGCGGCCGCTGTCGGTCTTAAAGATACGTCGACTGGTGACACCCTCGCCGATGAGAAATATGACATTATTTTAGAGAAAATGGTCTTCCCAGAACCCGTGATTAGTGTCGCGATTGAACCGAAATCACGCGGTGACCAAGACAAGATGGGTGTGGCGCTTCAAAAACTGGCCGAAGAAGACCCAACGTTTAGAACATATACCGATGAAGAAACTGGCCAAACGATCATTGCGGGGATGGGAGAACTTCACCTCGATATTATCGTCGACCGGATGAAACGTGAATTTAAAGTTGAAGCCAACGTTGGAGCACCGCAAGTGTCTTACCGCGAAACCTTTACGAATGAAGCTGAAGTGGAAGGGAAATTCGTCCGCCAAAGTGGGGGCCGTGGACAGTATGGACATGTCTGGATTCGATTCGAACCGAATCCCAATGAAGGGTATGAATTCGTCGACAAAATCGTCGGTGGGGTCGTCCCTCGTGAATACATTCCAGTGGTCGATAAAGGGCTCCAAGAATCGATGGAATCCGGCATTTTAGCGGGCTATCCGATGATCGATGTCAAGGCCACATTATACGATGGGTCTTACCACGATGTGGATTCCTCAGAGATTGCCTTTAAAGTGGCGGCTGGCCTAGCTTTAAGAAAAGCCAAAGACCAATGTAAAGCGATTCTCTTAGAACCGATTATGAGCGTCACCGCCATCACCCCCGAAGACTACATTGGAAACGTGATCGGGGATTTAACGTCCCGTCGCGGTAAAATTGAGTCACAAAATAAACGCACCAACGCCCAAGAAGTCGTTGCCAAAGTGCCTCTGTCTGAAATGTTTGGGTATGCCACATCATTGCGTTCGAATACGCAAGGTCGTGGGAACTACAATATGCAATTTTCACACTACGAACCCGCACCGAAATCCATCGCGACAGAAATTATCGAAAAGCGCTCGGTTAGGGATTAGACTTGCATTCCCCTAGGGAATGCGGTAAACTATTTTTGATTGTAATCAAGGAGGAAAAATCAAATGGGAAAAGCTAAATTTGAACGGAATAAAATCCATTTAAATGTTGGAACCATCGGTCACGTAGACCACGGTAAAACAACACTTACCGCTGCTATTGCAACAGTACTTCACAAACGTGGAGTCGGTGAAACAAGTGCTGCAACATTCGCGTCAATTGATAATGCACCAGAAGAAAAAGAACGGGGTATTACGATTAATACATCGCACATCGAATATGCGACTGACAAACGTCATTATGCGCATGTTGACTGCCCAGGTCACGCCGATTATGTGAAGAACATGATCACCGGTGCAGCTCAAATGGACGGGGGTATCTTAGTGGTATCCGCCGCCGATGGACCAATGCCACAAACGCGTGAACACATCTTACTTTCCCGCCAAGTCGGGGTGCCTAAACTCGTCGTTTTCTTGAACAAAGTAGACATGGTCGACGATGAAGAACTCTTAGAACTCGTGGAAATGGAAGTCCGTGATTTACTCAGCGAATATGACTTCCCAGGCGATGACATTCCAGTCATCAAAGGGTCCGCGTTAAAAGCCTTAGAAGGCGATGCAAAATACGAAGACTCGATCTTAGAACTCATGCAAAATGTCGATGATTACTTCGATGATCCTGTACGTGAAACTGACAAACCATTCTTGATGCCTGTGGAAGATGTTTTCTCCATTACAGGTCGTGGGACTGTAGCAACTGGCCGTGTTGACCGCGGAACGGTTAAAGTTCAAGACGAAGTGGAAATTGTCGGAATCAAAGCGACGCGTAAATCCGTCGTTACCGGCGTTGAAATGTTCCGTAAATTGTTGGATCAAGCAGAAGCTGGCGACAACATCGGAATCTTACTTCGCGGGGTTGACCGGGAAGATATCCAACGTGGCCAAGTTGTATCAAAACCTGGCAGCGTAACACCGCACACGAAATTCCGCGGTGAAGTATACATTCTTTCTAAAGACGAAGGCGGCCGTCATACGGCATTCTTCTCAAACTACCGTCCTCAATTTTATTTCCGGACCACCGATGTGACTGGCGTCATTGAACTCCCAAGCGGCGTTGAAATGGTCATGCCTGGTGACAACGTAGAAATGACGGTGGATTTAATTCACCCCATTGCCTTAGAACAAGGCACAAAATTCTCCATCCGCGAAGGTGGTCGTACCGTTGGTGCGGGCGTCGTCGCAGAAATTATTGAATAATTGCTTCATTCGGAGTGCCGACAGGCGCTCCTTTTTTTTGGCCCTCGGTTTAATAAATAGGCCCTAGCGTGTATAATAAAACCGAGGATTTTATGATGATAGACACACACGTCCATTTGAATGTTTCACCGCTTTTTGAAGAGGCCGATACCTATATCCAAGCCGCCTTTGACGCGGGCGTCGAGTCGTTTATTGTCGTCGGTTTTGATCCCCAAACGATTCCCCCAGCCATCGCGCTGGCCGATCGTCATCAAACCGTTAAACTCGCCTTAGGCTTTCACCCAACGGTCGTCCATACATTAACCGACGAAGACTACGCCATGCTAGAGGCATCGCTCAGTCATCCTTCGGTCCGGGCGTTCGGGGAAATTGGCCTTGATTTACACTGGGATAAATCCCATATAGAGAGTCAAATTACGCATCTTCATCGCCAGCTCAAATGGGCTCAATCACTCGATTTACCGGTCGTCATTCACATGCGGGATGCGACGCAAGCGACGTATGATATTTTGCAGCAATATGCCCCGTTAAAAGGGGTCATGCACTGCTACTCAGGGTCCCTTGAGATGGTGCCACAGTTTCTTGATTTAGGCTTACATATCGGCCTCGATGGACCAGTCACTTTCAAAAACGCACGGGTGCCTAAAGAGGTCGCGAGCGCCGTGCCACTTGACCGCTTACTTTTAGAGACGGACGCGCCATACTTAGCGCCCCATCCGCATCGTGGGAAGACCAATCAACCCGCATATTTAGACCTTATTGCCGACGAAATTGCCCGTTTAAGGGGCACCTCCAAAGCGACCATCATTCGTGCAACCACCCATAATGCTCAGGCATTATTTAATGTATAAAATCTTAAGGAGGCTTCCATGATTCAAGTGATTAAAGAGCGCCATTCTGTCCGGACGTTTGAAAATAAAACAATCAGTTTAGACGACGAAAAAATCATTCAAAAAGTACTCGATGATACCATGCAAGAAACCCCGCCTTTTCAAACCCCGGTGAAGCTTTATTTCCTCAGAAATAAAGACGCCCATTCCCCGGAATCGAAAAAGGTCGGAATGTATGGCTACGTGAAACACGTGCCGGCCTACATTACAGGCAGTACGCAAAACACCAAAGAAGGGTTACTCGATTTCGGATATCTCTTTGAAAAAGCCGTGTTAGAACTCGTTAAACGAGGGTTCGGGACCGTCTGGCTCTCCGGTGATTTTGATAATCAAGACTTAGAAAACTTTGCCCGTGCGGGGGATGTTGTGCCAGTCATGGCCCCAGTTGGGTATCCAGGCTACAAACAAAGTCTTAAAGAACGCTTTTTAAGAATGAAACAAGAAGCGTCTGACCGGAAAAAGCACGAAGACTTATTCGGGGTCAAAGACTTTAATTCGCCCGTAGAAAAAAATCATCCATACTACGAAGTGTTAGAGCTCGTTCGCTTAGCACCGAGTGCGCTTAATAAACAGCCATGGCGTATTTTAGTCGATGAAGATGTCTTTCATTTATACTTACAGCGAACTGAAAAATTTCCAGCGCAAGCTGCCGATTCTGAAATGATCAATATGGGCATCGCCATTCGTCATATTATGATTGGCTTAGAATCCTTGAAACACTCAGGCACCGTAGCCATCGCCGACAGCGCTCCGCGCCCTGAAGGCTTGGAATATGTGGTGTCCATTCACGTCAACTAAATGAGGAAAAAATGAGTTTAACTGCAGGAATCGTCGGTTTGCCCAACGTGGGTAAATCGACGCTTTTTAACGCCATTACAAAAGCCAGTATCTTAGCGGCCAATTATCCGTTTGCAACGATTGAACCCAATGTCGGCACTGTCTTAGTACCCGATGAACGGTTGGAAACCCTCGATGCAATGGTGAGTCCCAAGAAAAAAGTCCCCACGACGTTTGAATTTACCGACATCGCGGGACTCGTGAAGGGGGCCTCAAAAGGGGAAGGCTTAGGCAATCAATTTTTATCACACATTCGTGCAGTCGATGCAATCATTCATGTCATCCGGGCATTTGACGATGCCAATGTGACGCACGTAGATGGCTCGATTGACCCAGTCCGTGATTTACACACCATCCAATTAGAACTCATTTTAGCCGATCTTGAGTTAGTCAGTACGCGCTTACCAAAAGTCGAAAAGAAAGCCGCTTTAAAAGTGGACGAAGATGCCGTCTTAGAGCATCAGCTATTAAGTCGGGTTAAAACATTGTTAGAAGCAGAAAAGCCCATTCGTTTAGCGGAATTTTCCGCCGATGAAATGAAACGATTGAAAGGCTTTGGGCTACTCACTTCTAAACCGATGCTGTATGTATTAAACGTCTCAGAAGACCAACTCAAAGCGTTAGATACGTTAGAATCCTACCAGTCACTCAAAGCATTTGCGGCGAGTGAAAATGCGGATCTGACGGCGCTTTCTGCGCAAATTGAAAGTGAGCTAATCGGGTTTGACGAGTCAGAAAAACAAGAAATGTTGGAGGCCCTTGAGTTAGAAAAAAGTGGGCTGGATGAACTGATTCAAAAAAGCTATCACGTGTTAAAGCTCCGGACGTTTTTTACCGCCGGTGAAAAAGAAGTGCGGGCGTGGACGTTTAAAGAAGGCATGACCGCAAAAGCATGCGCGGGTGTTATTCACTCAGATTTTGAAAAAGGCTTCATCCGGGCAGAAACCGTTGCCTATGATGACTTTGTGACTCACGGCGGTGCACAAGGCGCCAAAGAAAAAGGCGTGTACCGCTTAGAAGGTAAAGAATACGCCGTGCAAGACGGCGATATATTGCTCTTTAGATTCAACGTATAACGGAGGCTTTATGCAAGTAACCGTCGTTTCAATCGGCCATGAATTACTCATGGGAAAAACGCTTAATCGCCATTTGGTGACCATTGCGCGGGCGTTAAAAGGCATCGGCTTATCGATCACGGAGGGGCTCATTTTACAAGATGACCCAGTGGCCATAAAAAAAGAACTTTCACACATCGACAGTGACGTGCTGATTTTCACGGGGGGACTTGGTCCGACGCCGGATGATCTCACGAAAGAAACCGTGTGTGATTTTTTTGACATCCCCCTTGTCTTACACGAGCCATCCCTCGAACAGATCAAAGCGCAGTTTAAACGCTACAATAAACCGATGTCCAAGACGAATTTAAAACAGGCCTATTTCCCAGAGTCCGCCACGGTCATTGAAAACCCGCAAGGGACGGCACCTGGGGCGATTTTTCATGTGCCGAATGGGCCTTGGGTGGTCTTATTACCAGGTCCACCCGTTGAACTCAATCCAATGTTACCGGTCGTCCGGCGCTTTTTCAAAGACGAATTCAAGTTAGAGATTTATGAAGATGGGTACTTAGTCGCCGGCATTGGCGAATCGGAAATGGAAGAACGACTAGAGGGCCTTTATAAAGCCCACCCAGACGTCTACATTGCGCCCTATGCGGGGAACGGTGAGATTCAATACTTCTTCACGTCCCATTCAAAAGCCGCCTTAGACGCCGCCATGGACGCGTTTAAATCCCGGGCACTTCCATACATTATGGGGCCGTATCAAACGACGCTTGAAGCGTTGCTAATTAAACGCCTCACAGAGATTGAGGCGACCATTGCGGTCGCTGAATCGATGACCGCGGGCATGGTGACGGCTAGACTTACGGATATCCCGGGAGCATCGAATGTACTCAGAGAAAGCCTGATTGTCTATTCAGATGAAGCGAAAATGAAGTATTTGAACATTCCAGAATCCCTATTGGTTGAAAAAAGCGCCGTGTCATTAGACGTCGCCATTGCGATGGTTGAGGGATTACATACGTTAACTGGCGCCGATTTATGTGGGTCAATTACGGGGTATGCGGGACCTGGTGCGGACGTTGATCATCCTGTTGGGACTGTTTATATGGCCGTTAAATACAAAGGTGAAGTCACCACACGCTCCGTCACATTGCAAGGCAATCGGTCATTTATCAGAGAACGCACAACCGCCTTTTTACTTCACATGTTATTAGAGAGGGTGATGGACCGTGGGAATTAACATCGAAAAAGCCACCTATGCAGGCATTCCCTATTTAACCTATGCCAACGAGACATCGAACCGGCTATTGTTTGTGCAACACGGCATTTACGGCAATAAAGAAAAGTCACTCAACTTGCTGGGNGTGCCTTTTGCGAATGCTGGGTATACCGTCGTGGCGACGGATGCACGAATGCACGGTGAACGTGGAGAATATCCGTTCATAGAAAAAACCCAACCGATTGGTGAAATGACCATGCCGCACATCATTCACGATACGGCGCAAGACATTATCCGCCTCTTTGAAGACCGTTTTTCACACTTTGAAACGTTTGATTATTTAGGCATATCTATGGGCGGAATTATTGGCTTTCACTTGTTAACGCTGACCCGCTCTGTTGATCAGTTTTACGGCGTGATTACGACGCCTGATTATCAATCATTGGTTGACCTTGCACACCCTAGCCACCGGGCCGAATATCCTGAGTTATCACTCAAAGCGCGGGCAAAGATGGAAGCTTTAAATCCAGCACTAAGACCCGAAGAAATGCACTATCAAGCGATTAAAATGTTTCATGGTGTGGATGATGATACTGTCCCGTTATCGGGCGTCCAGGCGTTTTATGACGCGCATGCATCAAACGCGGTTAGCTTAGAAACATTCCCCACCGATCACCATATTACAAAACCGATGTTTGAAGCCATTTTAAAACACGTCAAAGCCGCCGTATAAAGAGTAGCCTCACACCTTGAGGTGTGATATAATANTTGTCGCGTGTAAAGTCACGCTGAACAATCCTTGCTGCATCTCGCATGCAGCCCATGTCCAAAAGGAGGTAAACTATGCAAAAGTACGAAATTATGTACATCATTCGCCCCAATTTAGAAGACGAGCCGCGCCAAGCTCTCATTGAAGAACTCAGTGGGATTTTGACAAAACTTGATTCAAAAGTGGTTAAACTGAGCGAATGGGGCCTGCGAAATCTTGAGTACGAAATTAAAGATTTCACCAAAGGGTACTATGTCGTGTTAGATGTAGAAGCCACAGAAGCGGCGCGTGCAGAATTCGATCGCATCATTCGCATTAAAGAAGATGTGATTCGTTACCTGATTATTCGCGACGTACGCTAGGAGGCAACGCATGATTAATCGAGTCGTTCTCGTCGGCCGCTTAACACGCGATCCCGAACTGAGAAGAACCAGCAATGATATCCCTGTGGTATCGTTTACCGTGGCGGTTAACCGTCCGTATGCGAAAGCTGACAGTGATCAACAAGCAGATTTCATCAATTGTAGCGCTTGGCGCCGGCAAGCTGAAACGGTCAATCAATATTTGTCCAAAGGCAGCTTAGTGGGAGTCGAAGGGCGCATTCAAACCCGCAACTATGAAGATGCCAATGGCAATAAACGGACCGCGACCGATGTCGTCGCCGATTCCGTCCAATTTTTAGAGCCCAAAGGGTCGAGTGGCGGAGCTTCACGGCCGCAAAATAGTCCCTATGACTATCAATCGAATGCCAACGCATCTGCGGACCCAAAACCGTACAAAGAAGAACCGATCATCGATATTCCCGATGATGATCTACCCTTTTAAGGAGGATACATATGCCGAGAAATCAAGGTTTCCGTAAGCGTCGTAAAAAAACATGTTTCTTCACGGAAAATAAAATTACATACATCGACTACAAAGATGTTGAATTGTTAAAACGTTTCATTTCTGACCGTGGAAAAATTTTACCAAGACGGGTGACAGGCACCAAAGCTGGCTATCAAAAAGATTTAGCGATCGCCATCAAACGCGCCCGCCATATGGCATTATTACCATTTGTTAAAGACTAATTGAAAGCCCCTTACAGACGTTCTGTAAGGGGCTTTTTTTTCGGCATAAGTTGATCGGACAAGACGACGTCTTTGGCAATTTCCATGGCTTTTTTGATGGCATCGGGCAGTGAAAACTCTTGCTGGAAATGCCAAAGTGCCGTAGCAAATCCATCGCCCGCTCCATCNGAATCGATGGGGACGACGACCTGAGCGGGCAGAAATGTTTGACAGTCTTTTCCGTCATACCAAGTCACCCCTTTTTCCGCATGCGTCATGACCACGGTACGGGCCGATTTCACAAGTTTTCGACCGAGCCAATCTTGCGTATGTTTGGACATATGAGCGCCTGATAATGTCAGGCTATGAGCCTTATTAATGTAAGGAAGCATGAACGGATTTTCGCCGTCGTAATCATGCAAGTCTACCCAAATATTTGGATGCTCAATCGCACTGACCCACGGTTCAAAGGCCCCCGAAAGCTCTAAAAATAAGACGTCTGTTTCTTTAATGAGTAATATGACGTCACTCGGTAAAGCCTTATGAGGNGTCAGACCAGGGGTCGTAAAAATACTGATTCGATCATCATGGGGNGCTAANAGATTTGTGTGTTGCACGGTAACATCTTGCGGATGGTTTGGCGGTATCCAATGGGGTGTCACCGACGTATTTTGAAAAAATGCCCGAATCATCTGTCCAGCGTCGTCATTCGCAATGGTCGATACGAGGGTAACGTCATGGCCTAAGTAATCAAGATTCAGCGCTTTACCTGCCGCACTTCCGCCGACACGTCGTTTGACCGTGTCGGCGAAATGGGTGGTTTGAGCAGTGATTGATTGGCTGAGGTGAATCACCGTATCGATGCTCACATCCCCAATTACGAGGGTTTTCATTGAGCTGATTTCGGGGTAATGGATTTAATCCAGTAAATAAACGGTGTATCGATGAGGGCAACAAATAATTTAATGAGGTAAGTTGTGATAAAGATGTCAAAGACAATGGCAAATTCGAAAACGCCTAAGAAAGCGATGGGGACGAAAATAACGGTATCAATCAATTGTGAGGTGGCGGTTGAAAATATATTTCGCACGTATAGTTTCCCATCATCTGGAGATTTTTTCTTAATGTATTGGAACAAGTAAACATCCAACCATTGAGAGAGCAAGTAAGCAATTATACTCCCAAGTGCAATCCGTGGAATCAATCCGAATATGACGCTAAGTGCATCGTGGACATCCCCAGACTGCGGGGTAAAGAGTAAACTCATCTGCATGACTAAAACAAAAAACAAGAGGCTTACAAATCCGATAATGACGGCTTTTTTGGCTTCTTTGATTCCGTATTTTTCACTAATCGCATCGGTGGCTAAGAAGATCGAGCCATAGGCAATGTTGCCGAGGGTCGCGGTTAAGCCGAAGAATTCGATGGTTTTTGTGACTTGAATATTGGCGATGACCGCATTCATGGCAATCCAGGCAAACAGTCCTGTTAACCCAAAATATTTATATACAAAGCCAAGTGCAGTAAAGTTTACAAGCGCCAGCGCAATCCATAATAATTCATTCATGGTCGTACCTCACTTCTATCTAGGTTCACCCAATTTGAGCGTCATCACTATGATATAATAAACCCACTCAAAATCACGAGGAAAGTATGAAAAAAATCACGAATATTTTCATTGGTCTAATCAGTCTATCGCTTTTAGCCGTGGGCATCGTCTATCGCGATGAACCCGTCTTTTTTTGGACACTTTCGACCAATGCGGTTGTGATTTTCCTGATGTTATTCGCCATGCAAGCCTTGTCAAAGAATCAAGCGACCAAAGTGCGTCGCTTGGAAAATCGATTGTTAACGAAAGACAAGCAAATCCGGCAAAAAAAAGAGATTGAATCGCACATCCTTTATTACCATAGTATCGGCGTATTATTGTTAGAAAACGAAGATACCATCGTCTATTCAAATAAAATCATAAACGATTTATTTGGGATGACCCTCCAAGGGAAGCAACTTGAACTGATTCACCCTGCGTTGTATGAAGGGATTAAACGCCACCCCGAAACGCGGCCTGTTGTTTTAATTAATTCCCAACAATTTGAAGTGGCCTACGTCCCCACCCGAAAAACGGTCTATTTATCACCGGTTACTGAACGCGAATTATTGCGTCAAAAAACCATCGACGAAACCCCGTTTATTGGGTATTTTCAATTCGATCAAATCGAAGAAACGTTGGATGCGCTTGATCGGCAAGAGCGAAACGCATTGTTGAATGAAATGCTTGGGTCGATTGAAACGTGGGCCAAACCGTTTCATTTTCAAGTGGTCGCGTTAAATGAGCGAATCACGCTTGTCATGGGATACCGCAAAGAACTTAAAAAAGCGATGGATGAAGACTTTAGTTTTCTCAAAGATTTGGCTGAAATTGGTCAGCAACGTGAATTGATTTTGACGGTCAGTGGGGGCATCGCCCTCGCCTCAATTCCATTTGATGAACTCTCCGATATCGCCGACCAAGCGATGAATACAGCCGTCACCCGTGGGGGCGATCAAATCGTTTTAAACGAAGAGGGTGAAACGCTCAAATATTACGGAGGGAATCCCCAAAACCACGAGAAAAGAACGCGTATCGCAGCGCGTATCCATGCGCAAAAACTGTCACGTTTGATGGACCAAGTCGACGATGTGTTCATCGCTCCGCACCAACACGCCGATACCGATGCAATTGGGGCTTCCATTGGGATTTTAAAAATGGCGGAGGCGATGAATAAAAAAGTAAAAATTCTCCTTGATCCGTATGATGTTACTGAAAGCGTTAAAAAAATCCTCGCACTGATGGATGATACGAGTCCTTTAAAAAATGCGTTTACGACGCCGTATGAGGCGATGGCCGGTAGTCATCATGATTCCTTACTGATTTTAGTGGATCACCACTCGGAGGGTCAATTGCTCTCCACCAAACTCATTCAAACCTTCCAACGGTACGCGATCATTGATCATCACCGCTTACTCGATGATGCGCTGACCAATGGCCAGTTTATGTACTTAGAGCCGTACGCGTCATCGACCAGTGAATTGGTCGTCGAAATGATCAAAGTATTTCAACCGAGTACCGGGCTTTCGCCCTTAGAAGCTACCATTATGTTGTCGGGGATTATTGTTGATACGAATAATTTCTTACACCGCACGGGCTCTAGAACTTATGAGGCGGCCGGCTTACTAAGAGCGTACGGGGCCGACTCGCTAAAAATCAACAACATTTTAAGAGAGTCAGCGGATGTGGTACAGTTAAAGGCCAAGTATGTGGCCAGTGCAGAAGTCTTCTTGGGACGATTTTCCATGGTGGTCATCCCCAATCACGAAATCATTGACCGGACGATGCTTGCGAAAATCGCCGATGATCAACTGAAGATTAGCCACATTGAAGCAAGTTTTACAATTGGCCGGCTTAACGATAAAATAATAGGCATTAGTGCGCGTAGCGTCGATCGTTTCAACGTCCAAGAAATGATGGAACAAATGGGCGGTGGCGGTCATTTAAATAATGCGGCGACCCAAATTGAGGCACCGCATGTCAAAGATGTCAAAGCGCAAGTCATTCAAGCACTCGATGCATTTGATAAAGAAGGTGAAACAATGAAAGTGATTCTCCTTAAAGATGTGAAAAACAAAGGCAAAAAAGACGAAGTCATTGACGTCGCGGCCGGCTATGGCAATTATTTGGTGAGTTCCAATCTTGCAAAGCCCGCAAGTGATGAAAATTTAGATGCTTTAAAAGCGGCTCAGGCGGAACGTAAAGAGGCAGAAATCAAAGCCCTTGCAGACGCTAAAGCACTCAAAGAACGCATTCAATTTAGAGCCGTTAAGCTCCCTTTAAAAGTGGGCGATAGCGGTAAATTATTTGCCAAAGTCAACACTAAAATGATTGCCGATGCCTTTCAAGATCAACACGATTTAAGCCTCGATAAACGGAAGATTCAATTGTCCCAAAAAATTGACGCACTGGGCACGTATAAAGTGGACATTAAACTGCATAAAGATGTCAGTGCAACCTTTGAAGTGATGGTAACTGAAGAATGATGGAAAACCGTACTCCGCCCCAATCTGAACAATCCGAACAAGCCGTATTAGGGGCGATATTTCTCGATGAATCAGTCATAAAAACACTCGTCGACAAATTGTCGATTGAGGATTTTTATGTCTTACGCCACCGCATCATTTTTGAAGCGATGGTGGACATGTTTGAGTCGGGGATTAAAATTGATTACCGGACGTTGCCGGATTATTTAGCCACCCGCGAATTACTCGCTTCAGCCGGTGGTGAAGATTATATTTTTGCACTCTCTGATACGACCCCTTCGGTGGCGAACTTAGAGTACTACATCGACATCGTCAAAGATAAATCAATCATTCGTCAGATGATTGAAACGACCAAACAAATTGCCGATGATGGGTTTAAAGCGTCCGATATGGCCAGTTTTATTGACGATGCAGAAAAACGAGTCTTTGACGTTGCCTCATCAAGACGAACCAGTGGCTTTGTGAAAATTGCCAATATTACCGAAGACGTGATTGCAAAAACCGAAGCAGCCAAGCAAGCTGATGGGCACATTACGGGGTTAGACACGGGATTTGAAGCACTCAATGAATACACACTCGGGTTGCAAGATGAAGAGCTATACATCATCGCCGGACGTCCGTCGATGGGGAAATCAGCCTTCGCGTTAAATGTGGCAACCAACGTGACCAAAGCCAATCCCGATGCGCATGTCGCCATCTTTTCTTTGGAGATGGGTGTGGAACAATTGGTCGGTCGGATGCTATCCAGCGAAGCCCGCGTATTGTCGCAAAAAATTAAAATGGGAAACTTATCAACCGCCGAGTGGGAACAATTATCACTCGCCTCAACCAAACTGTCTAAGCTCAACATCTTATTCGATGATTCAGGCACCGTAAAAGTCACAGATTTGCGCCAGAAATGTCGGAAATTAGCCCAAGAAGGCCGGCTTGATTTAGTCGTCATCGATTACTTGCAACTGCTCAGTGCCTCACGGCCAAATCCTAACCGTGTCCAAGAAGTCTCAGAAATCTCTAGAACGCTTAAAGAAATGGCAAGAGAACTGAAAATACCAGTCATCGCCTTATCTCAGCTATCTAGAAATGTCGAAAACCGTACCGATAAACGTCCGATTATGGCCGATTTGAGAGAATCAGGCTCGATTGAACAAGACGCCGATGTCATTTTCTTCTTATACCGTGATGACTATTACAATCAAGAGTCGCAGTACCCAGATCAAGTGGACGTCATTATTGCGAAAAACCGTTCAGGGGCCACCACCAACGAAGGGATTCCTTTACTCTTCAAGAAAGCCTATAGCTCCTTTAAAACATTGAAACGGTCCGTTCCTGCATCGGATACAATTCCTGATATTACGTAATGCGCGCCCCTGGGCGTGCTTTTTTCTGGATGTTTGATAAAACAAAAGTCCTATACTATAATAGTGCGGAAACTGAGGTGAAACTATGAAAGAGCGTCTCGACGCGATTGTCGCGCGCTACCAAGACATTCAAACGGCTCTATCTCAACCCGACATTGCCACAGACATTGATCGGATGACGAAACTCTCCAAAGAGTTGAGTAGCTTAGAGCCCACGGTCGACGCGTACAATACATACCAAGACTTAGAAAAACAACTGGCTGATCTCAAAGAAATCACGACGGATGAAGACCCGGAAATGCGGGAATGGGCGCACAGTGAAATGCCCCCGGTTAAAGAAGCCATCACGAAGCAAGAAGCGTTGCTGCAAAAACTACTCGTCCCCAAAGATCCCAACGATGACAAAAACATCATCATGGAAATACGGGGGGCTGCGGGCGGAGATGAAGCCAACATTTTTGCCGGCGATTTATTTCGCATGTATACCAAATATTTTGAACATCAAGGCTTCAAATATGAGGTCATTCAAGCCGTTGAAAATGAAGGCGGTGGCTATTCACAAATCGAACTTTCGATCACTGGAAATGGGCCTTACAAATACTTGAAATATGAATCGGGAGCCCACCGTGTGCAACGGGTCCCCCAAACTGAATCACAAGGGCGTGTGCATACTTCAACCGCAACCGTGATTGTCTTACCGGAAGCTGAAGCCATTGATTTTGAACTCGACATGAACGAACTGCGCATCGATACTTACCGCTCCAGTGGAAACGGCGGTCAAAGTGTTAATACGACCGATTCGGCCGTCCGCATTACCCATGAGCCGAGTGGCACCGTGGTTACCTGTCAAGATGGAAAAAGTCAACACGAAAACAAAGCCACCGCATTACGCGTTATGCGTTCTCGGTTGTATGATCAGTTGCAGCAAGACCAATTGAAAAAAGCCGGCGATGAACGCCGCAGTAAAATTGGAACCGGCGACCGAAGTGAGAAAATCCGGACTTATAATTACCCGCAAAACCGCATTACTGATCACCGGATTGGCTTTACAATTCAGCAATTAGACCGCGTCATGGAAGGCAAACTCGAGCCAATCATTGAGGCATTAATTGACGAAGAACTTGCCCGAAAGTTGAGTGGTGAATAATTTGCCAAGTTATAAAAAAGTGCTTCAAGTTAACGAAAACTACGCCCGCGATAATGGCAAAGAACCGTCTGCCATCAAACAATTACTCATGCATCATGGGCCGTTAACAGCCACCGAATATTACCTCCGGCAAGCTGATGCGATGGATGATGCGAACTACCAAGCATTTTTAAAAGACGTCGACGCCTACATTAAAAATGACGTGCCGGTCCAACACCTAATTGGCTATGAAATATTTTTTGGTCATCCCTTTAAAGTGAATCAAGACGTCTTGATTCCTCGGTTTGAAACGGAAGAACTGGTGACCCACACACTCGATTACATCGATACCTTTTTTTTCCATAAAAAGTTACGTATCGCTGACATTGGGACGGGCTCAGGTTGTATTGGGTTGACCCTTAAAAAAGAATCCCCAGAGCTCTCTCTTACGTGTACTGATATTTCTAAAAAAGCGTTAAAAGTGGCCGCTGAAAATGCGCAGGCATTGGATGTGGATGCCACCTTTTTAGACGGAAACATGTGCGAACCATTAGGCGGATTAGATAAATTTGATATCATTGTTTCGAACCCGCCCTATTTAAAAGACACCGAGCCCATTGCTCCAATCGTCAAAGATCATGAACCAAGCGAAGCGCTTTATGGCGGTGTTGATGGGCTGGTCTATTACCGGCAGTTGTTCAATACGGTCGAACCCATCTTGAATACCCCCTACATGATTGCTTTAGAGCATGGGTATGACACAGCTAAACCCATTCGTAAATTAATTAAAAAAACACTCAAAGATGTCACCATCGTGCAGAAGAAAGATATGCAAGGGCGCGATCGGATGACATTTGTTTTTAAAAAATAATGAAGTGAGGATTTCTGGTTGAAAAAACTTGTTATCGTTGAATCACCCTCCAAATCAAAAACCATCAATCAATATCTTGGAAGTGACTATGAAGTGATGTCTTCAAAAGGTCACATCCGAGATTTGGCGATTGCCAAACAAGGCGGTCTTGGACTCGATATTGACAATGGATTCGAACCCATATATACCGTTATCAAAGGGAAAGAATCGATGGTCTCAAGTCTCAAAAAAGCGGCTAAAAATGCTGATGAAATTTATCTTGCGACTGACCCCGACCGCGAAGGAGAAGCGATTAGCTGGCACTTGCGCGAAGTCTTAGGGATGGATGGCAAGCAATATTTCCGAGTCATCTTCAACGAAGTGACACGGGACGCCATTGAAGAGGCATTTAAACATCCTAGACCCATCGATGATGGATTAGTCTCGTCACAAGAAACCCGGCGTATCTTAGACCGTATTATCGGCTTTAAGCTATCCAAACTTTTACAAAACAAAATCAAATCTAAATCTGCAGGCCGTGTGCAATCGGTCGCTCTAAAGATTCTCGTTGAACGGGAAAAAGAAGTGCAAGCGTTCGTCCCAGAAGAATACTGGAAGATCAAAGTGGATTTTCCTGGGTTTGAAGCAGAACTGCGAAAAATCGATGGCAAAAAAGCCAAACTCCCCGATCAAGCCGCTGCGGATGCAGCGGTGGCCAAACTGACGGGCGAATTTTTAGTGTCCCGCTATGAAACAAAAGATCGCAAACGGGCCAGTAAACCAGCTTTCATTACGTCCACCTTACAGCAAGAAGCTTCGAATAAACTGAGCATGACCTCGCAACGGACAATGATGGTTGCGCAAAAGCTTTACGAAGGCATTCAACTCGGCGATGAAACAGTTGGTCTGATCACGTACATGCGAACTGATTCAACGCGCTTATCCCAAACGTTTGTCGCCCCAGCAATGGCGCATATTAAAGAGTCTTACGGTGACAAATATGTGGGGACTCCCAAATTTTCCGCTTCCAAAAATGCCCAAGACGCCCATGAAGCCATCCGGCCGACGTCGATACAGCGGACGCCTGAATCATTAAAATCAATTCTCTCAAAAGATGAATATAAGATTTACCGGTTGATTTATAGTCGCGCGGTTGCCTCACTCATGAGTAGTGCAGTCATTAAAGGCACCACACTTGATCTAGAAAATGCAGGCATGCTGTTTGAAGCCAAAGCTCAATCGCTCGATTTTGATGGGTATTTAAAAGTGTATGGCGATTACGAAAAAGTGGAAACAACGATTTTACCACCGTTTGATGTGAATGATCACTTAAAGGCGACGCAAGTCACGCCGTCTCAACATTTCACGCAACCACCGCCCCGGTATACGGAAGCCAAGCTCATTAAAACCATGGAAGCCTTAGGCATTGGCCGACCATCCACGTATTCACAAACCGTATCGACCTTGAAAAAACGAAACTACATTGCGATTGAAGAGAAAAAATTCATCCCCACCGAGCAAGGCATCTTGACGGTTGATAAGTTGGATGATTTCTTCAACTCAATCATCAACGTTGACTACACGGCCCAAATGGAACAATTGCTGGACGACATTGCCTCTACCGGCAAAGATCATTTAAAGGTTGTGGCAGATTTTTACAATGAGTTTACGCCATTGGTCGATAAAGCCAGCAAGGAAATGAAGAAAAAAGAACCGAAATTAACGGGTGAAATGTGTCCGAAATGTGGCTCACCCATGGTCTTCAGAGAATCCCGTTACGGAACCTTTGAAGCGTGCAGCGGATATCCCGATTGTAAATACATCAAACCCACAGGCGATGAGCCCAGTGAACCTGTGAATACGGGCATTAAATGCCCGGTCTGTAAAAAGGGTGACATTGTTGAGCGGGTTGCCAAAAAAGGCCGCAATAAAGGCAACGTCTTTTACGCGTGCAACAACTTCCCAAAATGCAAAACCATTCTAAAAGGAAAACCGACTGGCGAATACTGTGAAAACTGCGATCAACCGATGGTCGAACTGGATGATGGTAGCATTGTCTGTAATGATGTCGAAGCCTGCAGCGGCGGGAAAGAAGCGCAAAAAGAGGCGCCCGTATCCTAACTTGAATAAGTTGAATGAATTATCGAATAATTTTTAGGTCATTTTATTGACAACCTTAAAAGTGCTTGCTATTATTAAGGTGCAATCGAAAGATTGTAGACTTATCCCTTACATAGCATGGTGAATAATAAAACTATTATTCACACATCCCCTTCCTTAAATCCGCCGAAAGGCGGATTTTCCCTTTTTATGGGGATTTTTTATATGCTATAATTGACACGCTATGGGAATATTTAAACGATTATTTCAAACGAAAAAAGGTGCTGAAAAAGCGCGCAAATATCAAATGGGATTGCAGAATACCACGCTATCTGATGAGTCTTTGCGGGCCCTTTTTAAATGGCCGATCAAGGATGATTTTTACAGTGAATTAGAAGAAACGCTGATACTTGCTGATACCGGAATGAATACAGCTTTAAAAATTAGTGATGATCTCGCTAAAGCAGTTAAAAAGAAACGTGTGGATTCTACGGATGCCTTGAAAGAAGCCTTTGTTGAAGTCATGCGTACCCGATATATTCCGGTTGAAACTCTCGGTAATCACCACTTTGAAGTGCATTTTATCATGGGTGTGAACGGCGTTGGTAAAACCACGACCATCGGTAAACTTGCGCACCGCTATCTCGCAGAGGGCCACTCAGTCATGGTCATTGCAGGGGATACATTTAGAGCCGGTGCAATTGCCCAGTTAAAAATTTGGGCTGACCGCACTGGCGCGGCTTTTTATGCCAAAGACGCCTTATCTGATCCGTCTAGTGTGGTCTATGAAGGATTGGAAAAAGCGAAAGAACTGGGTATTGATAAAGTGCTTATCGATACCGCTGGAAGATTACACAATAAGCAAAATTTGATGCAAGAACTCGAAAAAATGGTCCGCGTGGTCAAACGCTTTGATGAGTTTGCCCCCCATCAACGCTGGCTCGTCTTGGATGCAACCACGGGCCAAAACGGCATGGCTCAAGCCAAAGTATTCCATGAGGTGGCCGATTTAAACGGCATTGTCTTAACGAAAATTGACGGGACAGCCAAAGGTGGTATCATCTTCGCCATTTATGATCAGTTTTCCATTCCCATTCGGTATGTTGGACTCGGTGAATCGGTCGACGATCTTGAACCGTTTGATATTGAGAGTTATCTAGCTGGATGGCTCGGGGAGAGTTTTTAATGGATGCGACGCGTTTGTCATATTTATCCCAGTTATACGATTTGTATCATCCGTTACTGACCGATAAAAAGCGGTCGATTGCTGATGCCACGTTTACGAGAGATTTATCACTCAGTGAGATTGCCGAAGCGTTAAAGATCTCACGGTCTGCCGTCCAAGATCACTTGCAAAAATCAATCGCAAAACTTGAAGAGTTAGAAGCATCACTGGGATTTTTAGCCCTCTTAAACCAGCAAGAATCGCTTTTAAATGCGCTGGAAAAGACGTCGCTTTCAGACGCTCAAAAAGCGCTCATTAAACAATTGAAGGAGGTGATTTAATGGCATTTGATTCATTAGCCAGTAAACTTCAAATGGCCGTCCGCCGGGTGACCGGTAAAGGCCGCTTAAGTGAAAAAGACATCGAAGGCATGTTACGGGAAATTCGCTTATCGCTCCTCGAAGCGGATGTAAACTTAAATGTCGTTAAACATTTTTCCGCAAAAATAAAAGAGGAAGCACTAGGTGCCCACATTCTCAAAGGTCTCAACCCGTCCCAACAAGTTATCAAAGTCGTCAAAGATAACTTAACTGAAATGCTTGGCGGCAGTGAAACGCCATTTGTTACAGACACCAAAACAACCCGCGTTATCTTATCGGGTCTGCAAGGGTCTGGGAAAACAACATCGGCCGCCAAGCTCGCAAGTTTTATGGCCAAGCATCACGCAAAAACTCCGTTACTGGTGGCGCTTGATGTGTACCGACCAGCTGCCATTGATCAGTTAAAAACACTCGGTGAAGATTTAAACGTTCCCGTTTATGAAGAAGGCACGGACGTTGACCCCGTCATCATTGCTAAGAATGCGTTAAAATATGCCGATAAACATGGCCATGACGCGTTAATTTTTGATACCGCAGGCCGGTTACACATTGATGAGTCGATGATCGATGAAATCAAAGCCATTCACCAAACCGTTAATCCGACCCACGCCTTTTTAGTGTTGGATGCGATGACTGGACAAGATGCCGTGAATGTGGCGAAACATTTTGCCGATCACCTTACGTTAACAGGTGCCGTTTTAACGAAATTTGATGGCGATACACGAGGCGGGGCCGCGCTTTCCCTTCGCCATGTGGCAGCTGTTCCGATTGTCTTTATGGGGGTTGGCGAAAAAACGAGCGATCTTGAGAAGTTCTATCCAGAACGGATTGCTGAACGCATTCTCGGGATGGGCGACGTATTAACTCTCGTTGATAAAGTCAGTGAAAATGTCTCAGAAGCCGACATGATGAACATGATGGAAAAAATGACATCTGGCCATTACAATTTTGATGACTTTTACAAGCAACTGAAAATGATTAAACGCATGGGCTCTATTGGGGGCTTAATGAAACTCATTCCTGGCATGAATAAAATGCTTAACAGCGCCAATGTGGATGAATCGCGGCTGGCGTCGATTGAGGCACTCATTCAATCGATGACCAAAAAAGAGCGCAAAGATCCAGGCCTGATAAAAAAAAGTGCCAATCGCCGGCGGCGAGTCGCACATGGGTCGGGGCGAAGTGTGGCTGATTTAAACCGGCTGATCACCTCGTTTGATCAGCAAATGCAAATGGTCAAACGCATGGGGTCGATGGATCCGTCGGCGATGGCCCAAAATCCGGGAGCCATGATGCCCAAGCAAAAGGTTAAAAAAGGAAAAGGAAAAAATCGAGGAGGCTTTCGCTTTTAAGCCTCCTTTTTTAATAGCTGATCGAGATGATACTCGATGGCGTTTTCTTGATTCGATTTCGGGGAGACGATATCGGCAGCCGCTTTAGCGGCAGGATGGCCATTATTCATGGCAATGCCGAGGCCGGCCCATTTCAACATTTCAATGTCGTTATGACCATCACCAAATGCGATGGTATCAGATTGTTTAAATCCTAAGTAACTTGAGACCCCTTTTAACGCCTCTCCTTTATTGGTTTTTGGGGTAAATATTTCGATGACATCGGTCTCATCATTCCCCCAGTTCCTTGAGAGAATGATGTCCCGGTAATGGGCATCAATGTAGGCTTCGATTTTATCTCCGTTGCCTTTATTCGCTAGAGCAATAAAGCCATTAGTTGGACCCGGAAGTGTCTCTTCAAAAGGGCCAACAGTCAACGTTGAAAATTCATTTAAATGTAAAAACGGATACAGATCTTTATCGTCTGCGAGTAAATACACATTGTCTTGAATCTCACAAAATGCATTCGTAATGAGTGATTCGTTGGCTTTGAAAATGTTTAACACCGCTTCTTTATCCAACCAGATGTGTTGGTCGGGAAACGCAGGATCGTGTTTGGACGTAATGATTCCACCGTTAAAATTAATCAGCGGTGTTTGTAACTGCAATGCGTCATAAAAGTGATCACTGCTACGAAACGGCCGACCAGTGGCAATCACCACGGTGTGTCCAGCGGTTTGAACGTTGAGTAAATAGTCCCGGGTTTCGTCTTTAAGCGTATACCAGTCATAGAGCAATGTGCCATCTAAATCTAGAGCAATGAGTTTTTTTTGCATCGCGTCACCTCAGAAAGTATTATCGCACAGCCATCCATCTGAGGCAATGCGCCGCGCAGAGAACTCAGTCCTCTGTGATATAATTTTACACGGAGGATGGCGTGTGATAATTGATTTTCAAACCGTGCTTAGCTTTATTATTGGACTCGCGTTCGGGATGGTTTTATTTACGTTGTTGTATACCGTATTCTTCGTTCGAGGATTGCGAATTAAACCGACTCTAAACGCGCAAGACCCCATGGCTGAGAGTACCTTAAAAGCAGCGTTAAAAGACGCGACTGATCGCATGCTTGAGGCTCAAAAGGCTGATGGTTTTTTTGATGCATTTATCGATTCATCCAAAGCATTGACCGAAGAGATTGCTGTGTATTACTACCCGGAGTCACGGCACCCGATGATGGAACTCTCCGTGGAAGAACTGTTACAACTGGATGATTACATTCACGACCGGATTGCCAAAACCTTGAATAAGGGTTTGTTTAAAAATGTTAAACATGTCCGCGTTGCCAAATTCATGGAACTCATTGACTTTAAACGCAAACTTGATAACCAAAAATGGATGAAAGTCCTATCGGACCGACGGACTCGAAAAACGCTGGAAGCCACACTCAGTGTGGTCAACGCGTTCAATCCCATTTATTGGTTTAGAAAACTAGTCATTAAAACGAGCATTACCGCGCTCAACCGACAAATTGCCAAAACGATGTTGGCTGTAGTTGCCGAAGAAACAAGTCGAGTGTACTCGAAAAGTGTGTTTAATGAGACGATTGATTATGACTTAGTGGAGCGCGAAATCAAACGATTGGATGAGGCGATATCGGATGAAGACGATTAATACGTTACACGCCTACGAAACCGCACTTAGAAATGGCTCCAAAGAAACAGTGATCATTTTTTATTCGACTTGGTGTCCCGATTGTCATCGATTAGAACCGTATCTAGATCGCTTAGAAGCCGTCTTTGAAGACATTGATTTTTACTACGTGCAACGCGAGAAAGTTCCGCTAATCGCAAAACATTTAAATATCTATGGGGTTCCGAGTGTTTTATACTATGTGAAGGACGAACTCGTAGATAGCTACATTGATCCAACCTATAAATCGCCAGGCATGATTACGCATTTCATTGCTGAGGCGCGAGAAGGGAGACTTGCCGGTGCTACGCTTTAAATCCAAATACGTCAAAGTTCCGTTCAGTCGAACCGCGGACGACAGCCCNTTCAAAATATTCCATATATTGACCGATGAAGAAAAACGTGTCTACAAAAAAGACCGATTTGTCTCACCGATTTTTGGGACGCACGTCAAAGATGAAGTGGTCATTCCAATCATGGAAAAATCACCCACGAATATGGACAAACTCGATCCCTTCCGAATCAAACCAAAAATGACCAACGAAGAACGCATTAAAAAGTATGGGACCGCCTATCCAGAATTTGATGTTGTCCACGGGAAAAATTTATCAGAAGCATTGGAAGATCAAGATCGTAAGCGCTCAAAAAGTAAAGAGCCCCATCCATCATTTGCCGCAGTGAGTGATGACCCCCCTGAAGAGCCCGCGCAAGAAGTGGCAGACTCTGGACTCGCCAAAGATGCCCCATTAGATGCGCACATTCAACATTACATCGAAGAAGAACGCCCAGAAGATACACCGATTGAAACGCCTGATGAATCTGTCACTTCTGCTGAGCACGCGAGTGAAGAAACCACTTTTGAGGCATCTTCCATCGATGATGAACCGAGCGAAACGCCGAGTGAAGCCGTTAAAAAAGACCCAGCGAAACCGTATGAACTTCCGCCTCATTCACTCTTTAGCATTCCCCCTGAAGTTAAAACAAACCCCGAAGAATCATTGGAGCGCCAAAAAGCAACGATCAATCAAACCTTTGAGGCATTCGGAGTTGGCGCACACGTCCATTCGTATACGTACGGCCCGACCGTCACCCGCTTTGAAATCATTTTAGACAGCGGCGTACGGGTGAATAAAGTAACCCAACTGCAAGATAACTTAAAAATGAACCTGTCTGCCGAACAAATTCGTATTGAAGCTCCGATTCCCGGAAAATCAACCGTCGGTATTGAAGTGCCGAACGAAGTTCGTCAAACTGTGCATTATGCAACCCTCATTCAAAAAGACGTTTTCAAGCATGCAAAAGACCCCTTGACGGTTGCCCTCGGTCAAGACATTGACGGATTCACCATCGTCGAATCGATTAAGTCGATGCCGCATGGACTGATTGCCGGGCAAACTGGATCTGGTAAATCTGTCAATATCAATACGATTTTGGTCAGCTTGTTGTTAAAGCATTCACCCGAGTCGTTAAAAATGATTTTGATCGACCCCAAAATGGTGGAACTCTCGAGCTATGATGAGTTGCCCCATTTACTGACACCTGTGATTACCAACGTAAAAGCCGCCACGGCCGCATTGAAATGGGCCGTTGATGAAATGGAACGGCGTTATCAAATGTTCGCTGAAAGTAAAGTACGCGACATTGTTGGCTACAACGAAGACGCGTCGAAGGCCCTCCCCTATATCGTGATTGTCGTGGATGAATTGGCTGATTTAATGGTCGTGGCCAGTCAAGCCGTGGAAGAATCCATCATGCGACTGACGCAAAAAGCGAGAGCCGCAGGGATGCACTTACTCGTTGCGACCCAACGTCCATCAACCGACGTCATCAAAGGAACAATTAAATCCAACATTCCAACTCGTGTGGCATTTTCCGTCGCCTCACACGTCGATTCTCAAACCATACTCGACAGTGCAGGTGCTGAAAAACTCATTGGAAAAGGGGACATGTTGTTGATGGTGAACGGAAAAAATAAGCGCCGTTTACAAGGTGCGTTTGTTTCTGATGAAGACATCGATTCAGTCACTCAGTTCATCAAAGATCAACGGTCGCCTGATTATTTATTTACTGCCGATGAACTTATTGAAAAAGCGATTAATACATTCCAAAACGATGAGCTGTTAGTCGATGTTGCCCGCTTTGTCATCGGTCAAGGTGAAGCGTCATTAAACCGGATTATCAAAAACTTTAACATCGGATTTAACCGGGCTCAAAGCATTGTGTCAAGTTTAGAAAGTGCCGGCATTGTCGGAGAAAATGTCGGGTCAAAAGCCCGTGACGTGCTCGTTGATGAAGTCGAGGCACAAGAAATCATCGAACGCCTCCGCGGCATCTAGACCGCACATGCATCGCTTGCCAAGCACTCAGTGAACGTCGAAAGGAATTTTATGGAGACTTACGAACCCACCAAACCGGTCAAAAAATCGACCCGAAAAATTACTCGCACGCTGATTAAAACGGTGCTTTTTTTGGCTGTCATGTTTGCGGCGGAATGGTGGTCGCCGAGGTATGAAGCGTTTAACACACTGCGCCATACCACCGTCTCAGAAATTCCCTTTCTAGGGCCGTTTGTCGCCGACAATGTGCCGGCACTTGCGAGCCTCTCGTTTTATTACACGTTGGTCGTCATTTTGACCCTCTTGATTATCCCAAGTACCGTTAAGGCACACTCCATCATGAATCAAGACATGGGAGAAAAGAAACAATTGCGTAAATTACGGCGCATTCATAGCCGTATGGATTACGTGCAGTTTGCGGCCTTTATCGGCATGGTCTACATCGTAGTGAACACCTTTTTCTTTTCCTTAGCCAACGTTTCAGGTAGCAGCATGAACGACAACTTTTTTGATCAAGATGACGTCATTATTTCCCATCAAATCGACGCACTTACCTATGGGGATGTCGTCGTCGTGCAAGTCGAAAATGAATTTTTCTTAAAACGTGTGGTGGGCTTACCTGGCGATGAGATTGTGATTTCTGGGGGGCGTGTGTCCGTCAATGGCGACCCCCTAATTGAACCGTATCTAAGTGACCCAAATACACAATGTTACGGCGGTACAAACTGCACGGTGACGCTGAGTGATGACGCCTATTACGTACTCGGTGATAACCGGTCGAATTCGACAGATTCCAGAGCCATCGGCCCGATTCCGCAAGAGGACTTTTTTGGGCACGTAATTTTTGTCTTGCGCCCCCTTGACCGGATTGGTCCAGTCCAGCCATGAGCATTGCATGGTATCCGGGCCATATGGCAAAGACCCGCAACCGCCATCAATCCATGTTGAAATCGATTGATGTTATTTTGTGGATGGTTGATGCGAGAGCTCCGTTTTCAACCTTGGATCCGACCCTTAAAAAAACCTTTAACAATAAACCCTTTCTCATTGTCATTAACAAAAAAGATCTCGTCAAAGCCAGTTACTTAGATGCGGTGAAAGCCCGATTCGCTGAGCAAGGAATGCCTGCAGTCATGATCCGGGCGTATAAAGCGCAAGACGTCAAGGCGCTGATTAAAACCGCTGAAAGGATGCAGTCAAACCGGCGTAAAATCGGCGGACTCCGTGTATCGATTTTAGGGGTCCCGAATACAGGGAAAAGTACACTCATTAATCAACTGGCGGGAAAAAGTACCCAGCCAGTGGCGAATACGCCAGGCATTACAAAAGCCCTCAGATGGGTGGAAACACCCTACGGGTCCATCTTAGATACACCGGGCATTCTTTGGCCCAAAATCGAGGATGTCGAAGTTGGGTTAAAAATGGCGATTTTAGGCTCCATCAAAGATACGATGATTCCCTATGGGGCGGCGATTGATTTACTGATGGATCGGTTATACACCCATCCTGAATCCAAATTAAAAGCGCTCTATCCGGGCTTAGAACCGCTTGCCATTTTAGAAAAAATCGCCGTTGATGAAGGCTTTAAAACGGCGCATAGTTTTGATGAAATGGCGCTTTATCAAAGGCTTTTAAAAGACTACCGATCTGGCCATTTTGGGAAGGTCCCTTTAGATGATTGATTCGGAGTATTATGCACGAGGAATCCGTACGCTGTGTGGCATTGACGAAGCGGGCCGCGGGCCTATTGCGGGGCCACTGATTGTAGCAGGCGTGGTTTTACCGCGGGCCCACTCAATTAAAGGATTGCATGATTCAAAGCAATTATCGGAGAAACAAAGAGATGCTTTGTTTCCGCGGATTCAAGATGAGGCGCTCGCCTACATGATTGTACGCATTGACCCAGATGTGATTGATGAAAAAAACATTTACGCGGCAACGCAAGATGCGATGACTGAAATTGCGGTCGGCTTAAATGCGGATTACACATTAACCGATGCCATGCCGCTGACAGTCCCCTTGCCGCATGAAGCGATTATTAAAGGTGATACGTTGTCGGAGTCGATTGGCGCAGCCAGTATTCTTGCAAAAGTTACACGTGATACAATTATGAAAGACTATGCGAGCGTTTATCCAGGCTATGGATTTGACCAGCATAAAGGCTATCCAACCGTCTACCACGTCACCCAATTGCGCGCCCTCGGCGTGACTGTGATTCACCGCAAGTCCTTTCAACCTGTGAAAGGTATGTTACATTAAATAATAGAGGTGCCTATGGGAAAATTAAAAGTGTTTGATCATCCCCTCATTCATCATAAGCTGGCGATTATTCGTAATAAAGAAACCACGACCAAACTATTTCGTGAAACCGTCGATGAAATTGGTGCACTCATGGCCTATGAAGTCACGCGAGATTTGCCAACTGCGGACGGAGAAATCGAAACGCCAATTGCCTTAACGGCTGTAAAAATGTTAGCAAAAGAAGTGGTTATCGTCCCTATTTTAAGAGCTGGATTAGGCATGGTATCTGGCATTCAACAACTCATTCCAACCGCCAAAGTCGGCCACGTTGGCATGTACCGCGATGAAGACACTCTAGAGCCTAAACAATATTATTTCAAAGTCCCAGACACCACAAAAGATGCCACCGTCTTGGTGGTTGACCCGATGCTTGCAACGGGGGGATCGGTCACTGCGGCGATTCATTTACTCAAAGACGCCGGCGCCCAAGACATTCGTTTTGTGGGGATTGTAGGCTGTCCAACCGGTGTCGATGTGTTGAAAAATGCGCACCCTGATGTCGACATTTATTTGGCGGCACTCGATCCAAAAATGAACGAACAAAGTTACATTGTTCCGGGTCTTGGCGATGCGGGTGACCGTTTGTACGGCACGAAATAATGCGACAAAAAAATACGATAAAACTCATCGCGGTTGCGACCAATTTCATCTTTGAAATGCTCATCGCATTGGTCATTGGCTTTTTCCTCGGGAACTATTTAGATGGCGTGTTTGATTTCAACGGATTTTTAACCGCTTTATTGATGGTTCTTTTGGGCGCTGGCGCAATTTGGCAATTTATTAGACGTCTCATCAAACTTGGTAAAACGTCATGAACGACGCGTATTTAAAAACATTTTTTTGGATTTTTCCAAGCACAGTTGGCATTGCCTTAATCTTGTTTGGAGTCGGGGTTTTTATCGACTCGATCTCCGCATTTACGCTAGCGCTTTCATTTACCTTGGGAAGCATCGTAAGCGTAATGCTTGCAAGTATGAACTATCGGTCGTTTACTAAACACAGTGACGCCCCTGAGAAGTGGGTGTTTGTCACGCGCAAAAACTATTTGGTTCGGTACGCTATCTATGGACTGATACTCTCTTTAAGCTATCTCAGTGAAAGCTTTTACTTTTTAAGTGTCTTTAGCGGTTTTTTTATGTTTAAAAGTGTATTATTATTAAGTATCTGGGTCCACCGAAAGGATATCCATAATGGGTGACATTATTTCAATCGATTGGAATTTCCTCAATTGGTCTGTAAATTTAAAACATAGTCTACTTATCATCGCCCTCATCGGGCTCTTTTCGTTTGTTTTAGGACGTCGTGTTCAAAAACTCCAACCAACGGATCAACCCACTTTATTAGAAAACCTCGTCATTGTGGCGATCTCAACGATTAACAATTTGATTAAGGATTACTACGGGAAGCGCTGGCGGATGTTCGCCCCTCTTCTTTTCGCAATCCTTTTTTATTTGATTATCGCCAATACCGCAAACCTCTTTGGGCTGGCGACGCCGCTTTCTAACATCAATGTCGCGTTAGCCTTTTCCATTTTTGCCATCTTGACCATTCAAGGGGCCGGCTTAATTATTAAAAAACCATGGCAACGCCTGAAAGACTTATCAAGTCCCAATGTATTACTCCTCCCCATCAATTTATTCGGTGAGTTATCAACGCCGACGGCAATGGGTCTCAGGTTATTTGGGAACATCTTGTCAGGTGCGGTCATCAGTGCACTTATCTACGCATTTTTTGGGCCATCCATCTTCGGAACGGCGGGTAATGTCTTACTGACAACAGTCTTACTCCATCCAATTTTTACCGTGTTCTTTGGGGCCATTCAAGCTTTTGTGTATTTCATGCTGCTGACGATCTTCTTGTCTATGGCCATTGAAGATTCGGAACCAGCTTAAAATAACTTACACTCATTAGGAGGATT